>OGPU01002880.1_pt1 | contig 11360 bp, 9 predicted proteins | sample 1552991 | NCBI WGS metagenome assembly OGPU01 (sample SAMEA2580296, study PRJEB22360) | human gut metagenome | biome: human gut; feature: human-associated habitat; material: faeces | place: Denmark | collected 2008/2010 | reverse complement strand
TGTTCATCGACTGCTCGCCCTCGCTGGGCTACACCACGGTCAACATCCTCACGGCCGCCGACACGGTGCTGATCCCCGTGCAGTGCGAATACCTCGCCCTGGAAGGGCTTTCCAAACTGCTCAACACCATCCGCAAGGTCAAGGGCGGACTGAATCCCGGCCTCGACATCGAGGGCTTCCTGCTGACGATGTACATGCGCAACCGCCTGAACAACCAGGTGGTGAGCGAGGTCCGCGAGCACTTCGGCCCCCTGGCCTACGACACAATAATCCAGCGCAATATCCGTTTGGGAGAAGCGCCCTCGCACGGAAAACCCGTGATGCTCTACGACGCCGGGGCCGTCGGCTCGGAAAACTACCTGGCCCTGGCCCGGGAATTTCTGAAACGCAACCGCAAACGCAGCAAATAAACGAATACCGATATGAAACAGAAGGGATTAGGACGCGGACTCGACGCCATTTTCGGCAGCGATCCCGTGGATGCCAAGCTCAAACCGATGAGCCAGATGGCAGAAATCGAAATCGCCGACATCATACCCAACCCCACGCAGCCGCGCACGCAGTTCGACGAGGAGGCTCTGGACGAACTGGCCGACTCGATCCGCCAGCTGGGCGTCATCCAGCCCGTGACGGTGAAAAAGGGCGACGGAGGCAAATACGTCATCATCAGCGGCGAACGCCGCTGGCGGGCCGCGCAGCGGGCCGACCTGAAGCCCCTCCCGGCCTATATCCGCGAGGTGGACGACGAGAACCTGCACGCCATGGCCCTCGTGGAGAATATCCAGCGCCAGGATCTCAACGCCATAGAGATCGCGCTCGGAATGCAGCGCCTGATCGACGAGTGCAACCTGACGCAGGACGCCCTCTCGGAAAAGGTGGGCAAGAAACGCTCGACCATCTCAAACTACATGCGGCTGCTCAAGCTGCCCGACGAGGTGCAGCTGGCGCTCAAGGAGGGGCTCATCTCGATGGGGCACGCCAAAGCCATCGCCGGCGCCCCCGACGGGACGCAGGTACGCGTGCTCAAACGCATCATCAAGAAAGGCCTTTCGGTACGCCAGGCCGAGGAGCTGGTACGCTCGCTCACCGAACAACCGGCCGCAGCGGCACAGAATGTGGAGGACGAGGAGTATCCCGAAAGCTATTCGCGGCTGGTGGAGCAACTCGAAAAGTTCTTCTCGCAGGAAATCAGCATCAAACGCTCGAAGAACGGCGGCGGGCGCATCGTCATCGGGTTCGGCGACGACAAGGATATCGAACAGTTCATCGAACGGTTTTCGGGACGCATTAAATAATATGGTAAGTATCCGGTTCAGACACCTGCTGCCGATGCTCGCAGCGCTCATGTTGTGGCTCCCCGCCGAGGCACAGCTCCACCGCGGGGGACGCACCATCGTACGCGGCGGCATGTTTGTCAAGCCGGATTCGCTGCGCCACAAGAGCGATTCGCTGGCCAACAACGCCCTCACGCGCGAACTCGACTCGCTCCTGACACTGGACTTCACGGCCGATTCACTCGCCGTGACGGCATTGCGTACGGACGACATCCGCACCACGGACTCGCTCATGCGGCTCAGGCTGGCCGGCATCAAGACCGAACCGGATTCCATGCGGCACAAGAAAGGCTGGCTCATGAGCGACTCGATGTCGCTCTCGAAGGTCTGCTGGATCTCGACCGTCCTGCCCGGCTACGGACAGATATACAACAAACAATACTGGAAACTGCCCATACTCTACGGTACGGTGGGAGCGGGGCTGGCGCTCTACATCAACGAAAACAGGACATACAAGCCGCTCAAGCGGGAGTATGACGCCTACACCGACAAGAACCTCACGCGTACGCCCGAACTGGACGCACTGCAGGCCAAGATGATCCGCAGCAACACCCGCCGCCAGGTCTACCTGGGACTGACCGTCGCCTCGTACATCTATTTCATCGGCGATGCGGCGGTAAACTACTCGACCAACGACGTGTCGAATGTCAAGAAGGCCACAACGCTGGCCTGCATCTTCCCCGGCGCGGGGCAGATCTACAACAAAAGCTACTGGAAAGTCCCCTTCGTGGTCGGAGGTTTCGCGGCGATGATCTACTGCATCGACTGGAACAACCGCGGCTACCAGCGTTTCAAGAAGGCGTACAGGCTGCTGAACGAGTACGAACAGAACCCCGACAAATTCCCTGACGGGCCTACCGACGAATTCCACGGCCGCTATTCGGCGGATTATATCCGCAACCTGCGCAACAACTTCCGGCGCAACCGCGACCTGTGCATCATCATCTCCGCAGGCCTGTACGTATTACAGATCGTCGATGCCCACGTCGATGCCCACCTCAAGGACTACGACATCTCGGACGACCTGACGATGAACCTCGAACCGATGGTCGACTACACCTACGTGCCCTCGCTCGGCGGCAACCGCCCGGTATTCGGCTTCAACATGAGCATCAAATTCTAACCGATGAGAACCCTCCTGACCATACTGCTGCTACTGGCAGTCGCCGTCCCGGCCTCGGCACTCGACCGCCGCCCCCGCAAAAAAGACAAGAAGAAAAACAAGACCGAAGCCGTCGTAACACCCCCGGCCGCCCCCGTGGCCGAGCAGCAAGCCGCCCCCGAGCCGGAGGAGCCCGAACTTCCCGACCCCGCCGAGGTGCAGTACGACGACATGACGCTCGGGCTCACGGCAGAACAGGCCGATTCGCTGGTCGCCGTGTGGCGCGAACGGCAATGCGGGGATTCCTACCAGGAATTTTTCGACAACTACATCCTGGTCGACAGCACGGCCGAAAGCACGACCCCCGATTCGGTCTATATCCAGCGGCTGCGGGCGCTCGTCTCGCCCATCCAGCTGCCTTACAACAGCATCGTACGGGGTTATATCAACCGCTACACCGATTCGCGCTACGGCACGATCAGCCGCATTCTGGGCATGTCGCAGTACTATTTCCCGCTCATCGAGGACGAACTGCTCAAGGAGGAGCTCCCCGTCGAACTGCGGGCACTGCCGATCATCGAATCGGCGCTCAACCCGACGGCCGTGTCGCGCATGGGCGCCGCAGGCTTGTGGCAATTCATTCCTTCGACGGGAAAACTCTACGGACTGGAAGTCAACTCGCTCATCGACGAACGCTACGATCCCGTGCTGGCGACCCGCGCCGCCTGCCGCTACCTCAAAGACATGTACGCCGTCTTCGGCGACTGGATGCTGGCGATCGCCTCCTACAACTGCGGGCCGGGGAACGTCAACAAGGCTATCGCCCGTTCGGGCGGCGGCAAGACCTTCTGGGAGATCTACGACTACCTGCCGCGTGAAACGCGCGGCTATGTCCCTGCCTTCATCGGCGCCTCCTACGCCTACGCCTACCATAAGCAGCACGGCATCGAACTGACCGAACCGCCCCTGCCGCTGGCCGTCGACACGATCCGCGTCACGAAACTCATGCATCTGGGACAGGTCGCCTCGACGCTCGACCTCCCGATCGAAGTGCTTCGCCAGCTCAACCCCCAGTACCGGCTCGACATCATTCCGGCCACCGGCAAACACTACACGCTCGTGCTTCCGCAGGAGTATGCCTGCCGCTACATCGCCTGCGAGGAGGAGATCCAGCGCAAGGATTCGCTCTATCTGAAAGAGTATATCAATCCGGTCAACGTCGCCAAGAAACGTGCGGCGACGAGCAGCTACCTCACCCACACCGTCAAACGGGGCGAAACGCTCGGCTACATCGCCCGCAAATACCGCGTTTCGCAGCAGACGATCATGCGCGACAACCGTATCCGCAACGCCAACCGTCTGAGCATCGGCCAAAAACTGAAAATTCGCCGCCGATGAACACCCCGAACGATACCATCGTCGCGCCCGCCACTGCCGCAGGCGGCGCGATCGCCGTCGTGCGCATGAGCGGCCCCTCGGCACTCGCGATCTGCGACACCGTATTCAGCGGCGCACGGCGGGCGGGCGAAGCGGCCGGCTACACGGTGCTCTACGGCACGATCGCCGACGGCGCACGCGTGCTCGACGACGTACTGGTCACGGTTTTCCGTGCGCCGCACTCCTACACCGGCGAAGATGCGGTCGAGATCTCGTGCCACGGCTCTCGGTACATCGTCCGCGAACTGCTCGCACTGCTGGTTCGCCGCGGCGCCCGCATGGCGACGCCCGGCGAATTCACTTCGCGCGCCTTTCTCGGCGGCAAGCTCGACCTGTCGCAGGCCGAAGCGGTCGCCGACCTGATCGCTTCGGGTTCGCGTGCGGCACATACGCTGGCCACCGACCAGATGCGCGGCGGTTACTCCGCCGAGTTGGAAACGCTGCGCGGCGAGTTGCTGCGGCTCGCCTCGCTGCTCGAACTCGAACTCGATTTCGGCGAGGAAGAGGTAGAATTCGCCGACCGCACGGAACTCCGCGCCGCAATGGAGCGGATCGGTGCGAAGATCGACCGGCTGATCGACTCCTTCGCCTTGGGCAACGCCATCAAGGAGGGTGTCGCCGTCGCAATCGTCGGCCGCCCCAACGTCGGGAAAAGCACGTTGCTCAACCGTCTGCTCAACGAGGAGCGGGCGCTGGTATCCGAAATTCCCGGCACGACACGCGATCCGATCGAAGCCACGCTGAACCTCGACGGCATTCTCTACCGGTTTATCGATACGGCGGGCCTGCGCACGACCGACGACGCAATCGAGCGCATGGGTATCGAACGTGCTTACGCCAGTGTCGCCCGCACGCAAATCGTCCTGCAAGTGTTCGATGCCGCCGACCCCGCCGTCGAGACCCTCGACCTCCGGCCTGACCAATGCCGCATCCTGATCGCCAACAAAATCGACCGGATGGATCCGGCAGCCGCACCGGTATCGCTGCCCGACGGAGCACTGCCCCTCTCCGCCCGCGAGGGCAGGGGAATGGAACAGCTGTTGGAAAGACTGCGCGCAGCCGTCGACGCTTCGGCGCTCGACGACGGCCGGACGATCGTCTCCAACAGCCGCCACTACGAAGCGCTGCACCACGCCCGCACGGCGCTCGACGCCGCCCTCGGCGGTCTGGAAACGTTACCCTCCGACCTGCTCGGCGAAGAGATCCGGCAAGCGATCTTCCATCTGGGCACCATCACCGGAGAAATCACCACAGACGAGGTCCTCGGTCAGATTTTCTCGAAGTTCTGCATCGGAAAGTAACCCAAGAGAATAAAGGGCGAAGAACATACAATAAATATCATTGATTATTAATTTATTAAATAGAAAATATCCATCTTTATTCGTTCCTTGATTTTCCATTACATTCGGGATTTTTGCAACATATTTGCAACTTGCACATTTGCGTGTTGCAAATTTTATACTTATTTTTGTCGCATGACAATTAACGTATGCGGCTATGGAAATCAAACTAATCAAACGCAAGCTGAAGACCGGGCGAACATCGTTGGTGCTCGAATATTACATGGGATATTCGGTTGCCGCAAACGGTACGACAAGGCCCCAACGCAAATTCGAGACCCTCGAATACTACCTCTACACCGACCCAAAAAACAAGTTGGAGCGCGACCACAACAAGGTCAATCTCGAAATGGCCGAGAAGGTCAAAGCCAAACGGCTGCTCGCCGAGCAGAACGAGCAATACGGCTTTGCGGTGAAATATAAAATCCGCACCAACCTCGTCGAATACATCAAAGGATTGATAGAGCAACGCAAGGAGTCGCCGGGGAACTGGGGCAACTGGGACAGCGCATTGAAACACCTCGTCGCCTACGCCGGAACGAATACGACGTTCGAGATGGTCGATAAAAAGTTCGTCGAGGGGTTCAAGACCTATCTGGCGAAGCAGGCCAAGACCAAAAGCAATACCGCTCTTTCGACAAACAGCCAGAGCAGCTATTTCCTCAAACTCAAAGCCGCGCTGAACCAAGCGGTCGAGGACGGCATCATCCCCCACTCGCCCGCCATGTCGGTCAAACCCGCGCATATCGAGGACGTGCATCGCGAATACCTGACTTTCGACGAGTTGCAACGCCTCGCCAAGACGGAGTGTCCGTATCCTGTACTAAAAGATGCATTCCTCTTCTCGTGCCTGACCGGCATGCGTTGGAGCGACATCAACAAACTGACGTGGGCCGAGGTGCAGGAGTTCGACGGCGGCACGCGCATCGTATTCCGGCAGAAAAAGACCAAAGGGCTGGAATACCTCGACATCACAGGCCAAGCCGTGCGCTACATGGGTCAGCGCGGCAAGGCCGACGAGCGGGTCTTCGCCGGGCTGAAATACTCCGCATGGCACAACCTCGCCCTGCGCGAATGGTGCCTGAAAGCGGGCATTACGAAGCATATCACGTTCCACTGCGGCCGCCATACGTTCGCCGTGCTGCAACTCTCACTCGGTACGGAAATCTACACCGTGTCGAAGCTCCTCGGCCACCGCGAACTGAAAACGACGCAGGTCTATGCGCAGATTATGGATGCGAAGAAGCGCGAAGCGGTGAACCGGATTCCGGAATTATAACTATCTTTATGCTATGGAGAACGAAATGCTGATATACCGCTCGACCGACGGGAGCATCAAAATAGACGTCCGCATGGGCGAAGAGACCGTCTGGCTGACCCAAGACCAGATGGCGGCGCTGTTCGGAAAGGCCAAATCCACCATCAACGAACACTTGAAAAACATCTTTTCCGAGGGTGAGCTGGTCGCCGATTCAGTTATTCGGAATTTCCGAACAACTGCCGCCGACGGCAAAGGCTACGACACGAACTACTACAACCTCGACGTGATTATTTCGGTCGGCTACCGCGTGAAATCGCACCAAGGCACGCAGTTCCGCATCTGGGCGACGCAGGTGCTGCGCGAATACCTCATCAAGGGCTTCGCACTGAACGACGAACGGATGAAGTCGGGCAAGTCGATGAACTATTTCGACGAATTGCAGGAGCGCATCCGCGAAATCCGCCTTTCGGAACGGGTGTTCTACCAAAAGGTCAAGGACATCTACACGACGAGCATCGACTACGACCCGAAAGCTGAAAAGACGGTCGAGTTTTTCAAAATCGTGCAGAACAAACTGCTGTGGGCCATCAGCAGCCAGACGGCCGCCGAGCTGGTCGCTCATCGTGCCGATGCCTGCCTGCCGATGATGGGCATGACCTCCTGCGACAAGAGCGACCCGCGGCGCATTACCAAAGCCGATGCCGCAACCGCCAAGAACTACCTAACCGAAGACGAAATGAAAGACCTCGGTCTGCTTGTCGAACAATACCTCGCATTCGCCGAAAGTCAGGCGCGGCGGCAGGTGCCCATGTATATGGCAGACTGGATCAAGAAGCTGAACGACATTCTGGTCATCAACGGGCGCAAACTGCTCGAACATGCGGGGCAAATCAGCCGCAAGGTCGCCGAAAGCATCGCGGCCCAACAGCTCGATGCCTACAAGGGGCGTTTGCGCGAAGAGGAGCGCCGGACGAGCCTCGCCGAACTCGAAGCCGACCTGCAAGCCGCAGCCAAGAAACAGCCATGACCCGCATCGAATACATACGCCTGTCGCACCGGCGCACCAACCGCAAAATCCGCGAGCGGTTGCAGGCCGTTCGCACCCAATTGGATGCCAAAAGCCGATGGCTCGGCGGTGCATGGCAGGCAGTCGCATGGGTATTGTACAGCATAGTCAGCGTGGTGAGCTGGCTGGCATTCGCCGCCGAAATGTTCAAGGACAACCGTTTTTCGCTGCACTACATGGAGTGCGAAATCGAACATCGCAACCTGTCCGCCGCCGAAGCTCGCCAATACATCGCCGACAAAAAGCAGGAGTACGACCGTTGGCTGGCCTACGGCTCAATCTCGGCCAAGGAGCAGCGCCGCATCGACAAGACGTTCGAGTATCTTTCCGCCCGTTATCCGGCGGATACGCCTGCGGACGAACTACTGAACCGAATCGCCGAAGTCCGAACTACCGTTACCGAAATCGCCGACTACACCCGTCATCGACAGACGGAGGAAGTGCAGCGCAAGGAGCGCGAAGCGGAGCTGCTGGCCCAAGCCGAAAAACGCCGGGCCGCCCAGCGCAGCCGCACCGGCTTTGACCCGATACCCGCCGATTTCTGCCCGCGCCTGACCGACCGGCAAATCGCAGTGCTGACCAAACACATCAACCGAATCGGCATTTTCAAGCGCGACACGACCGAAGAAGAGATTGCCCGACTGCTGGCCTGCCAGCTCGCGGAACCGTTACAGACGACGCACAACAAGCTGCTGGCGCTGCTGCTCGAATCGTTGAGCGCATCCCGGCTGATTACCCCGAAATGGCAGCGGGTCGCCGGAAACAACGGCTGTTTTACCTCGAAATTAGGCAAACCGCTGACAGCGAAAGACCTCTCGGCCGCCAAACAGATGGCCGAGATCATTGACCGCCGCAAGGAGCGGATGATTATCGACTGCATCGAGGCATTGGAAGCAGCAGAATAGTTTCGACACATTCATCTGTAACAGGATTCCGCCCCACCGGAATCCTGTTTTTTTCGTCTCCATACGCCCACCGAACATTGGAAACGTTGTCCGAAAATGTCGAAACATGGGCAACTAATGCGAACAGCTTTTCGTTAAACTTTCTTTGCACTCGTAATTACATCACAAGCGTTGCGCAACGCCTTTTATCAAACGCTAAAAACAGAATGATTATGAGCGAAAACACAACCGTCGAGCAACGACTCGACCGCATCGAACGACTGCTTCGGGGGCAAAAGACAGTCTTGAACTTCGCCGAAGCATGCGAATTTACGGGGCTGTCGAAGACCTACATGTACAAGCTTACCCACCAAGGGCGAATCCCCCATTTCAAACCCCACGGCAAGAACATCTATTTCAACCGCGAGGAGTTGGAACAGTGGCTGCTGCAAAATCCTGTCAGGACGGCCGAACAGAAAGAACGCGAAGCCGTCGATTACGTCGTCGGCAAACGACGACCGAAGTAGCATTTCATCCGGCCTGCTCCGGCACTTCGGGGCGGGTCGGATTTTCTATCAATTAGTAAGGCAAGTTTGTGTTTTTGTAATACAAAAACGTGCCGCCGAACCTCGGTGGCAGCATCCCGTTGGTCTATTAACACGAAATCAACCCATGAAACAAATACCGATTCACAAAGGCGGACGACCTGCCATAAGCGAGGGCCGCCGCAAGAAATACCTGCTGTCATTACGGCTCGATGCCGAACATTACTTCAAACTGAAAGCGCTTGTCCGCATCTCCGGTCATGGAACAGCCGAAGTCCTCCGCCAATTGATTGCCGCCGGTCATGTACGCGAACGTCTGTGCCGCGAACATCTCGACTTCATGACCCAGCTCAAAGGCGTAGCCCGCAACCTGAACCAACTAACCCGCCTTGCCCATGCGAAAGGATTGACGGGTATAGTGTCCCGTCATGCGGCTATTGTGACAAGTATTGAGGGCTTGTTAAGGAATCTTCGCGATGATAGGTAAAATCATCGCTGGGTCGTCATTCGCCGGGACGGTTGGATATGTGATAAAGAAGCAATCGCGAGTATTGGCAGCCGAGGGAATAGCCCCACCGAATGTTCGGGATATGATACAGGATTTCAAAGACCAAACCTTACTGAACCCACGTATCAAGAATGCCGTCGGACATATCTCCTTTTCGTTTTCATCGAAAGATGCGCCGCGCATGACAGATGCGTTGATGCTGGATATTGCCAAGGAGTATATGCAGCGCATGGGAATTACCGATACCCAATACCTGCTGGTACGTCATCTCGACCAACCGCATCCACACTGCCATCTGGTCTATAATCGGGTAGGAAACAACGGACAAACCATATCGGACAGAAACATTAAAATCCGCAATGCAAAAGTCTGTCGCGCATTGACCGAGAAATACGGGCTGCATCTTGCGCCTGGCAAAGAATCGGTACGCCGGGAACGCCTGCGAGAACCCGACAAAACTAAATACGAAATATACGACGCAATTAAAACGAGCTTACCGAATTGCAGCAGTTGGAACGACTTGGAGCTTCGGATGAAAGAGCGAGGTGTTAGTATGCGCTACAAGTATTGCGGCTCGACCAATCAAAAACAAGGGGTGCTGTTCAGCAAAAACGGATTCGAGTTCTCAGGCTCGAAGATAGACCGGCAATTCAGCTACTCGAAGCTGAACCGACACTTTACGCAGACACAGCAACAAGCCCAGTATCAGAATATACTTGCAAAGGAATTCCGTGCGGCCATAGGCAATTATCGGTCGTCATACACCGATCTATTCGGCAATACAGGCGGAAGCGTCAATAAGGGCCACGCGGATGCTGGTTTGATAAACTTCGGTGATAATATCGGAACATTGCCGTTACCGCCCAATGATTCGCCTGTCGGATTGTCTGCGGCCCAGCTGCAACGCAAGCCCAGCGAAAGTCCCGAAGAACATATCGCCCGCATTACGGCACTACTCAACACCGTCGCTGAAGCGATGGCAATAGCAGTGATAGAACAGAAACGCAAACTGCGAGACCGAAAAGTGAACAACCCTAAAATGAAATTGTAACCCTAAAACAAGCAACAATGAAAGAAGGCAATATGATGTCTTACGAAATGTATGAAGACTTCAAGGAAACGATGGTAAAGACAATCAAAACCGAACTATCGGCAAAGCATAATCAATCGACCGATACGAATTTGCCGCAACGAATAGAACAAATCGTTCACACCGAACAAGAGCGGCATCGGACGATAATAGCCCAGCTTGCCAGACGATTGGAACGCATCGAACAGAGCAACGCAAAAACACAGGATGGTATAGACAATCTGCAAGCAGCTGTCGAAGCAATCGAAATTCCAGCCGAACTGCCGCCGAGAATCGTGTACCACAGAATATCGCTCGCTATCGAATCGAAAGGAGTATTCTGGGCGATGATAGGCATGATATCGACAATCGTTCTGCTGTGTACGATGTTGTATTGGGCTGCCAGACCGAACTACGACCGCATCGACAATGACCTGAAATACCGCTATATCAAAATGAAAGGCAAAGCGACATCCGACCGCATTGCCGAACTGGAAAAACTATTCGAACAGAACCGCGACAACGCCAAAATCCGAGAGATGAAAAGAGATGTCGAAGAATATGAACGAACCGTCAAACGAAAAGTGCAGTTGGAAGAACAAGCAAGGCTCAAAGAACGGGAAGCCGAACGCCTGAACGAAAATGCCTCCCGACTGAAAAACAAATAAGCCATTTCCTTTGTCCGCAAAGGTATTGCCGCCGAAAGAAATCCGCAAGGTCATGCAAGTTGCTACGCCAACCTTGCGGATATTCTTTCCGGCGGCATCGGCTGGGGGCTTTCAAAAGGAAAGGGTGGAATCTGGAGATTTCGAAC
>OGPU01002876.1_pt1 | contig 11369 bp, 10 predicted proteins | sample 1552991 | NCBI WGS metagenome assembly OGPU01 (sample SAMEA2580296, study PRJEB22360) | human gut metagenome | biome: human gut; feature: human-associated habitat; material: faeces | place: Denmark | collected 2008/2010 | reverse complement strand
TCGACGTACAGCGTGCGGATCGGACGCAGCGACGGGTTGGACGGCGTGCTGCGCAGCCGGCAGATGATGTAGCCAACCACGGTTTCGCCGTCGTCCGCCACAAATACGGGCGAATGATCGTCCGCAAACAGCGCGAGAACCGCTTCGCGGTCAAATTTGCCGCCGCTGCCGATGAACAGGTCGGGCCGTCCCTCGCGGTGAATCTGCGCGATGTAGTCCAGCAGCGCCACCACGCGGTCGGCGTCCGACGCGCGCGGGGTGCGGATGGTGAGATTTTGCAGCTTTTGCATAAATGGCTTCGCCGTCCTTTCGTATATTCAAAGCAATTATAGCACCGACGCGTCGAAAAGTCAACCGATGCGCGCATTCAGCGGATTCTTTTGCAAAAAGCACTTGACAAATCCCGTCCGCCGTGCTATAATAGATGCGCTTTCTGAAAAGGAAAAGAAGGAGCGTGGCGGAGCCGACGGTCATGTGTTGGCTATCAGCGAATACGAACCGGGTTCTGAATATACTTATTACTGGGGTTCTGCCTGGAATAAGGGGGCTATCAAAACTGTGGATGTTTGGAATAAATACATGGCCGAATATGCTCAGAAATTACGTGCTCCGCTGACGGTAGCATATTAGTAGCAAGTTTAAGAACTGAAAATAGCTGAAAAGTGGGGATTCCTGTAACTATATGGGAATTCCCATTGTTTTTTTAGTAGAAATAATCTGCCGCGTAAGAAGGAATCCGGAGAGGAACGTTTAGTGTATATTTGTTATGAAAGGGGATAACCGATTGATTTAGTTCTAGCAGAACTTGGTACATTGCTGATCGTGAACTTTCCGTCTACATTGGTAGTAGTTCCGATAGCTGTGCCCTTTACTAGTACGGATGCCCCTACAACAGGCTGATTGTCTTCTTCTGAAATGACAACCCCTGTGATTGTTTTAGGTGTTTGGGCAATCGCCAGACCGATTCCTGCTAATAAGCAGGCCAATAACAACACAAATCTTTTTTTCATACGCTCACTAGATATTTGGTTAATATAATAGTTGTCTATTTGCTTGTATGCTTTTTGCAAAAATAAGCACATTTTATTAAAAACAAAACAAAACAATGAAAAATATATCAATTTGTTTGCAAGTTAATTTGAAAGAACTCTAGCGAATTCAATTCTCATGAATCCACGTATATTATGTGCTTATTAACATTTTGTTATTATTAATAAGGTATATGATTATTCTAAGTACCCATAAAACCGGAATATCTTCTAAAAGAACAAGTTTAATTATATCGAAAATTTGCACTTATTATTTTAGGGAATTTAAGACCGGACAATTTGTGATGAGAGTAAATCGTGATGAAAAACATCTACATAATTTCTGAAATACCTTTCCTCAAATATAAAAATAACCAGTTAAAGGTGGCGTATTACTTAATGATAATAAAATAGACATATTGCTGTTATTATGCAATATGATTACAATTATGAGTAACATATATATTCTCGTAAGCGTTCGATATGGAGAAGTATTTTTAATTCCTTGCATTTTTATTCTGTATCCTGTACTTATACCAAAATATTTGCAAACAGAAGGAAGCAAAATAACATTTTGACAGTTATGCTTTAAGTTATTTTATTGACAATTATTCCCGAAATTGTAAAATACAGATGCTGCAATATTAAGTTCTGCTAGAACTTTGAAAATCAGCTACATCGGGATGAAAGCGCAAGAAGTATCCATTAAACCGGGGACGATGAAAATCGTTATGCAGCCGGATGCCGAAGTACTGGACGAAGTCGTGGTTACAGGTATGACAAAAGTAGACAAGCGTCTTTTTACTGGTGCGGCCGATCGTTTGACAGCGGCAAGTGTAAAGCTGGATGGTCTGCCTGATATTAGCCGTGGACTGGAAGGCCGGTCTGCCGGCGTATCTGTTCAAAACGTATCCGGTACCTTTGGTACAGCTCCTAAAATCAGGGTTCGTGGTGCCACGTCAATTTATGGTAATTCCAAACCATTGTGGGTAGTAGATGGCGTTATTATGGAAGACGTAGTAGACGTCAGTGCCGACCAGCTTTCTTCTGGAGATGCTACCACACTGATCAGTTCAGCTATTGCAGGATTAAATTCAGACGACATTGAAAGCTTTCAAATATTGAAAGACGGTTCGGCAACTTCTATTTACGGAGCGCGTGCAATGTCGGGTGTGATTGTTGTTACTACTAAGCAGGGTAAGGCGGGTACAAGTAGGTTGAGTTACACGGGTGAGTTTACTATGCGGATGAAGCCGTCTTACCGTAACTTTAACCTGATGAATTCTCAAGACCAAATGGGAATTTATAAAGAAATGCGTGATAAAGGTGATTTGAACTTTGCCAGCGTGTATCGTGCTTCCAATAGTGGTGTGTATGGGAAAATGTATCAGTTGAATAACTGGTATGACAAAACCAACGGAATGTATGGTCTTGCTCAAACTCCTGAAGCTCAGAATGCTTATCTGCGCGAAGCCGAATATAGAAATACCGATTGGTTCGACTTGCTTTTCAGTAATGCCATTATGATGAATCACTCCGTCAGTTATGCTACCGGTACGGAGAAATCCACTTCTTATGTCTCAGTAAGTGCCATGGTCGATCCCGGCTGGATGTTGCAAAATAAGGTGCAACGATACACGGCTAATTTGAATAATAGTTATAAGATAGTCAAAGACTTGTCGCTCAACGTGATTGCCAATGCTTCTTATCGTCAGCAGAAAGCTCCGGGAACATTGGGACAGAGTTCTGATGCAGCTTCCGGCACAGTGAGCCGTGGATTTGATATCAATCCTTATAGTTATGCTCTGAACACTTCCAGAACCCTTGATCCGAACGAGTATTATATGCGTAACTATTCTGATTTTAATATTTTCAACGAACTGAATGCCAACAATATCTCTTTGGACGTTATCGATTTGAAGTTTCAGGCGGAATTGAAATGGAAACTTTTCCGCAAACTGGAACTGAGCGCTTTAGGCGCCTTGAAGTATTCCGCCACATCACAAGAACACAAAATACGCGAAAACTCAAACCAGGCATTGGCATACCGGGCTATGGGAGATGGCACGATTATCAACCGTAACTCATGGTTGTATAAAGATCCGGATGATCCTTATGCACTTCCGGTGTCTATCTTGCCTAAGGGAGGTTTTTATAATACAGCGCAATATAAGATGCTGAGCTATGACTTCCGTGCTGCTGCTTCATATAATGATGTGTTTAATGATACGCATATTGTCAACGTTTATGCAGGTATGGAATCGAATGCTCAAAATCGTACGGCAAATAGCTTTGACGGCTGGGGGATGCAGTATGAAAACGGTGAAATTCCTTTCTTTGATTACCTTGCTTTCAAGAAACTGCGCGAGGGTAATACAAACTATTATGACCTTACTAATACCAAGAAACGTAACGTAGCTTTCTTCGGAACTGCCACTTACTCATATAAGGGACGGTATATCATTACAGGTACAGGTCGTTATGAAGGCTCCAACCGTTTGGGAAAGTCACGCTCTGCCCGCTGGTTGCCTACTTGGAATATTGCCGGTGCATGGAATATGCATGAAGAGGAGTTTTTCAAGAAACTAGAACCTGCTTTATCTCATTTTACATTGAAAGCCTCGTATAGTTTGACGGCTGATGTAGGTCCGAGTAATGTGTCAAACTCCAAGATTATTATTAACAGCTATACCCCTTGGCGTCCATCGGCAGGTGTTTCTGAATCGGGATTACAGATTGTAGATCTTGAAAACAGTGATTTGACCTACGAAAAGAAGCATGAGATGAATATCGGTTTGGATATGGGATTTCTTGACAACCGTATCAATCTTGAAGCTGCGTGGTACAAACGTGATAATTATGATTTGATCGGTGCAATTACAACTCAAGGTGTCGGTGGATCGGTAGAACGTATGGCAAACGTAGCTTCTATGAAGTCCCATGGCTTTGAATTTACTCTCTCTACCCGCAATATCGAAAGCCGTAACTTCCAATGGTCTACCGATTTCATATTCGGATATAATAAGACGGAAGTAACCGATTTCAAGTCACGTTCGCGTGTATTCGACTTGATCTCCGGCGTTGGGTTTGCCCGTGAAGGTTATCCGGTGCGCGGTTTGTTTTCTATTCCGTTCGAAGGATTGGATTCGGATGGCTTTCCGATATTCAGTTTTAACGGAAAAACCGTAACGAAAGCAAACTATGGCAGTCTGAACCTGCAACAATCGACAGATGTGGATTTCCTTAAATATGAAGGTCCTACCGATCCGACTATAACAGGAAGTATTGGTAATATCTTTACCTATAAGAATTTCCGCTTAAATGTATTTGTCACTTACTCCGGTGGTAACAAAGTCCGCTTGGACCCGATGTTCCGTTCGTCGTATAGTGACTTGGATGCCACTCCGAAAGATTTCAAGAACCGTTGGGTATTGCCGGGTGATGAAAAGGTGACGGACATCCCTGTAATGGCCAGTTCTTTTGAACGCAATCAATATGCGAACCTGAGTATTGCCTACAACTCGTATAACTATTCTACTGCACGCATTGCCAGTGGTGCTTTCGTCCGCTTGAAAGAGGTTTCTCTTTCTTATGATTTTCCGAAAGAATGGCTGAAGTCTACCCCTATCAGTAGTGTCGGATTGAAAATACAGGGTACAAACCTTGCCCTGCTTTATGCAGACTCGAAATTGAATGGGCAGGACCCCGAATTCTTCCGTTCCGGTGGTGTGTCAGCACCTGTGCCCAAGCAGTTTACTTTGACATTGAAAGTTGGATTTTAAATAGTTGAAAGCGTATGAAAACAAGAAATAAAATAATATTATTGCTGGCACTCGCATTGACGTGCATGATTACTTCATGTGAAAGTTATCTGGATACCATGCCCGATCAGCGTACGGAATTGAACTCTGTGAGAAAAGTGAAAGATTTGCTGATGTCTGCCTATTCTACAGCTTCATCCATACAAATGGAAGAATTTATGTCGGACAACCGTATGGACAATGGAGAAAAATATGGTTTTCCTTCCAATATACTGATGCAGGGTTACTATTGGGAAGAAATGACCGATATCAATCAAGATACGCCAAGGTATTTATGGAATGGATGTTATAGTGCGATTGCTGCTGCTAACCAGGCATTGCAGGCGATTGAAGAACTGGGAGATCCGGAGGAGGCGCAGCCTTATAAGGGGGAAGCGCTGATGTGTCGTGCCTATGGGCATTTTGCTTTAGCCAAAATATTCTGTATGGCTTATGGGGATGATGCAGATACTAATCTGGGAATACCCTATATCACTGCTCCCGAAACAAATGTCGGTGTACAATATGAGCGTGGTACATTGGCAGAGACGTATGCCATGATTGATAAAGATATTGAAGAAGGATTACCGCTGATTAGTTCCGAGGCCTATGATATTCCCTTATATCACTTCAATCAGAATGCAGCCTATGCTTTTGCCACACAATTCAATTTGTTTTATAATAAGTTCGACAAGGCGATTCGTTATGCTACGGAGGCTATTGGTGAGGACCCGTCATCTGTGTTGAGAAATATGGGAGGATATGCTCAATTTCCCAGTTCTATGGAATATACGCTGGCATACATTAGTAGCGACGAACCGGCTAATCTGATGTTACAGCAAACGATGTCATGGTGGGGGAGTAACTATAAATCGGCTTATCGCTACGGTCATAGCCGTGAGATTTGTGAGAAACAGACTATCTGGTCGAAGGGGCCTTATGGTAGTTTGAAAGTATATGAAACAGTCTTGGGATATGGTGACCAGTCTATTTTTGTTCCTAAAATGGACCAGTTTAAAGAGATTGCCAATGCCATTACAGGTAGTTATTATGGACGTCAGGTTGCGTTTGCTTTTACCACTGATAAGACATTGTTGAATCGTGCTGAGGCTTATGTGCTCTCTAAGCAATATGATAAGGCAGTGAACGATTTACAGTATTGGTATCGTATTAAGGCGGCTACTAAAGTACCCGACAAAGATGAACTGAATCTTTTTTATGAGACAGTAGATCCTACGACTAACGGTAAACCACTTGATCCCAAGTTTGCTCTGGAAGCAGGATTGCAGACAAATTTGCTGAAAGCAGTCATTCATGCCCGTCGTATTGAGACAGTGCACGAAGGGGAAAGGTGGCAGGATATTAAGCGTTTCGGTATTGAGATTTCCCATAATATAGAGAACGAATCTCCTATTGTGCTGAAAGCTCACGACCTCCGTAAAGCTGTTCAAATTCCGGCGTCTGTCGTAGAGGCTGGTATGCAGCCTAATCCAAGATAGTTTAATGTTAGATAATAAAGAATTGATTATGAAAAATTGGTATATATATTTGCTTTGTATTCTGGTGAGCAGCAACTTCTTCGCCTGCCAGGACGATGACTTGGAAGACCAGAGTATTTTTGATGCATCAGAGAAAGAAAAGAGTGAGTTTGACCGCTGGTTACTCGAAAACTACGTCAATCCCTATAACATCGACTTTAAATACAGAATGGAACATATTGAATCCGATTATACGCACAATCTTGTACCTACGGACTTTTGGTTGAGTGTGAAATTGGCGAAGATAGTGAAACATTGCTGGCTGGAGGCCTATGATGAAGTGGGAGGTCTTGATTTTACACGTGCTTGTGCTCCGAAAGTTATTCATCTTATAGGTTCTGCTTCGTGGGATAAGGGGACGTATACACTGGGAACTGCCGAAGGCGGACTGAAAGTGACTTTGTATATGGGGAACTGGCTGGATTTGACGAATGTCGACCGCATGAATGAATATTACTTCAAGGTGATGCATCATGAGTTTGCCCACATTCTGCATCAGAAAAAAAATTATCCGGTAGATTATGATAAGATTAGTGCAGGTAATTATACACCTACCGGTTGGCAGAACCGTAAATTGGCAGAGGTCGCTCCTTTGGGATTTGTCACACCGTATGCCGGTAGTAAACCGAGTGAGGATATTGCTGAAGTGACAGCCTGTTTCCTGACTTATCCGGAAACACAGTGGGAAAATGTTATGACTCTGGCTGGAGAAAAAGGTAAACCGATCATTGACCAAAAGCTGGCAATGGTGAAGAAGTATATGAAAGATTCCTGGCAAGTGGATCTTGATCTGCTTCGCAAAGTGATTGCACGTCGTACTAATGAGATTAGTGAACTGGATTTGGATCATATTTATTAAAACAAACGCTGAGAATATGAAAAAACTGATTTATACTTTACTGGCATTTGCCACTGTCTGCTTTTCGTGTGTGCAGGATGTAGATGATGTATACGATAAACCTGTTGCCCAGCGGGTAGAAGAAGCCGTTCAAGAATATCATGATTTGCTGGTAAGTTCCGAGCACGGGTGGTTAATGGAGTATTATCCGCATTCTTCGCAGATATATGGTGGTTTCAACTACATTATGAAGTTTAAAGGAGGGGATAAAGTGACTATTTCTACTGACGCTTTTGGGAAACCGGAGGAAACGGAAGAGAGCCTTTTTTCTATTAAGAAGGATATCGGACCGACCCTTAACTTTGACACTTATAATAGCTTGTTCCATTATTTCTCTGATTCGGATATATCCGGAGGAGCAGGAACGGGCAAAGGGTATGAGGGTGATTATGAATTTCTTTTGCGCTCGCATACTGAGAATGAGATTGTCCTTCGAGGGAAGAAAACGAAAAATATAATTCGTATGACCCGTCTGGCGGAAGATGCTACACCTTATCTGGCTGCTGCTATCCGAGTGGATGAAGAAATGAACCGTTTGGAAGGGGTATTGGGGTTCAGTGGCATGATGAATGGGAAAGAACTGGCTCTGCTTTATACGGATTCCCATACATTTAATGTGGTATATGACGGACAGAAAACGTCTACTTCTTTCATGCCGACGGCGACAGGAATACAGTTTTATCTTCCGGTGGAAGTTGGTGGCAAAGAGCTGCACCGCTTTACTTGGTCGGCTGCAAATGAAACACTGGTAGCTGAAAATGCTCCGGATGTTGTGTTGAAAGTGGATTATGATCCGGAATATATCATTTACGCGCAATATTTGGGTAAGTATACGATGAATTACCGACGTGGTGAGAATACTCCTGTATTGTCTCTGGAAATCGAGTTAGTGAAGAAAGAGGATATGAAAAGTTATACAATTAAAGGTATGTTGCCGATTGATCTGACAATGATTTATAATAAGGCAGAACGGCGTATGGAGCTCCTGAATCAGAAGTTGACGGACGGTAGTGAAGCTTATTTGAGCATTTGGATGGTGAATCCCGGAAGCCTGACGTATGGAGGAACTGATTTTGTGAATGGTATGTACGGCAAACTGAAAGAAGGTTCTGACAACGAATATGAGTTTGTAGACGACGGAAGGAAAGCTGATTTTGTAACTCGCGGTATGATTCTGTGGAGCAAGGCGGGTGAATATAAGGCTTATGCCGAATCTCGTTTTGCATTTATCACTCTTGTTAAACATGAATAAAAAAAGGAATGACTATGAGAAAAATATATTCTATATTACTTTGTGTGCTATGCTTGTCGGCTATTGGTTGTAGTGATGATAAGGATACGGCGGATGTAGCATTAAAGGCGATAAGGTCGGATGTTAAGTTTTCTGCGAATGGTGGCACAGGAACTATTGAACTGTCAGGCGGTAAACAGGTAAGTGCCACCTCGGATGTCGCTTGGTGTAAGGTAGCCAGTGTGTCCGATCAGGAAGTCAGTTTGGTTGTTGAGGCTAATCTTTCTATATCCAGTCGTACCACAATGGTGGTCATACAATCCGGGGAAGATATATTGCAAGTTCCCGTGACCCAGTTGGGCGATACTTTTATTTGTGATGTAGAAGGTACAAAGGATTTTCTTATGCAAGGGGGTGAAGCTGTTTTCACTTTGCATACCCGGCGCGAATATAGTATTCAATCTACTGCCGAATGGCTGACTTATGAATTGAAAGGCGATCAGCTTCATGTGGTGGTTTCTCCTATGTTGGACGGTATGGATTATCGGGAAGGGACGTTGACCGTTCAGAGTGGGAAAAATGAATGGTCGGCGACTTGTGTTCAGCGAGGATTGTCCGGTACATATACTATGATGCATACCCGTAATGACGGAAAACGTTATACGGGTAGTTGTACCTTTACGGCAACAGATGAGAAGGGAGTGTATGATTTGATAGCAAAAGATGTTCCGCTCAATAATGGTGTACCTTTTAAAGCTGTATTGACTGACGGACGGCTGGTTATCAACTTTGATAATCAATATTTGGGGTTTATCTCTCCTAATTACATTTATCTCTGTGCGTATGATAAAGCGGCTAATGTATTAACTTGGGGAGGAAATATCACCTATGTTGCTGATTTGCAGTTTACAAAAGCAGGATTACCATTCTTTGAGTTTAAAGATGATGGAACATGGAAAGATCATAAAGTAGACGGATTTATGTACGGCATTTTTGATAAGAAATGGGAAAACGGAGGCCAGTTTGCTGGAAAAAGTTACGGGTATGCGGTTGATATTGTAATGGAACACCAATGAAACAAGTTATATGCTGGAATGTAGAATGACTTAATACTAAAGAAACAGCGACATGAAAGATACTAGAATAAATAACATGTTTTGAATATATGTAAGCAAGCGAGCTTAGAGTAAGTCGTATCATAAATTCTTTGAAAGATGATTTAGCTTACATTAATTATGTAGAATAGCTGTCTTGTGATAAAACAGCTATTCTTTTTTGTATATAGGCGTACGTAGTGAATATTCAATTGATACTTCTTTTTCTTATAGATTATCTATATGTTTCTAAACTTATTTGATAATCGTTTCCACACGTCCGTTCTTGAAGAAAACATAAAAGGAGCTGGAGTACATCCACTGCACTTCTCCGTTTGATTCCAGAACCGTTTGCGGTTTGCCGAAAGCCAGGCGGCATTCATCCTCGGTCATACCTTTCACCGGTTTACCGATACTGATCTCGTTCCAATGGGTGATCGGTGAAAGTTGATGTGTGGCGATGAAGTCGAACATCCGGTTGAGCATTTGCGATTCCACCTGTACGAAATCATCCATTATCTCCTTGTGCGACGCTTTCTTCTCCGGTTGCAGTTTCTCCATGGCGGTGACTTTCTTCATTACAAGTACCGACGATTCTATCAGGACATCAGAGAGATAGTAGACCAGCTTGCCTTCCGCTACCCGGAAAATGGCTTTGCAATAATAGGTGTTGTTCTGCTTTGAATCTGCTTGCGAGGCGAGTACCAGGTCGCAACTGAAACTTTTGGCCGGTACGTTGGCTTCCGTTATTCCTTCACGTAGCTTCGGACAGACGTTCTCCACCGTCCACAATAGCGCGTTGGCGTAGATATGCTCATCGCTTGCCGGGCTGAAAGAAGTAAACCCGCTGACTACATATTTGCTACCGTCGGCACTGACAGGATAAGTTTTCTTCTGTTCCGTAAACGTCTGCGCCATGGCGGGCAGTATTATCCCTATCAGTAGATAGATAATTGCAAGGAATCGTTGTTTGGTCATCATACTCCGTTGTTTTTAAGAAAAACAGCATTCACCCCTTCTCCCTGTTGAGAGAGAAAGGCGTGAACGCTGGATATATGTGTTTGAGGTTTGATTGTACTTCACTTAGAAAGCTACACCCAGACGAATCAGGACATTGCTGGTGTTACACTCCCATGTTTTGATAAAGCCGCGCTGATAAGTGAAATCCAGGTTGAAACGGTCGTACCATATACCGACACCGATATTCATGCCTGCATCCACCCGCTTCCAGTCTTCCCAGTCGCCCATGTTGACGCTTGTTTCTTCACTGTCTCCCTGATAGGATTCTTTTTCTTTAATCTTACCTACATAGTCGCAACTTACGTAAGCGCCGAGATGTGCGTCGACTGCCAGAGCATCCGTAATGTTGTATTTATATCCGAAAGTAAACGGAGAAACCTGTACGTTGTGAGCCATTAAGCTTAGGCTGTATTCGTAGTCGCTTTCGTTTTCTTCGACCTTCCAGCCGCGGGAACCGAGTCCGAACTCCATTCCCCAGTACGTACCTACACTCCCTAATGGCTTCTGGAAACCGTAAACAAAGTTGTAACCGAGTTTGCTGCCGGTGTCTTCCGCTCCGTCTCCGGTCATTTTCATGACATTCAATCCGCCACGCAGGAACCATTGTGTTTCAGAAGGCTGTTTCTGAGCGGATTTGATGCTGACACTTCTGGATGATACAATCTGTGCTTGCACGCCTGCACACAGTAAGAATGCGGCTGCCAATGATAATAGTTTTTTCATGTTGAAATTCTATTTGATTATTAATACTTGTTGTCTG
>OGPU01002872.1_pt1 | contig 11384 bp, 6 predicted proteins | sample 1552991 | NCBI WGS metagenome assembly OGPU01 (sample SAMEA2580296, study PRJEB22360) | human gut metagenome | biome: human gut; feature: human-associated habitat; material: faeces | place: Denmark | collected 2008/2010 | reverse complement strand
GCCGTTGATACCCGCCGAAACGGCTGTTACAAGCTGTATCGGTGTTATTTGGAAACCTTGACCGAATGAACTTGTCGCAATATCGACTTCACTCATTTTATTATGGTAATAAATACTCGACGCCTCACCGACAAGTTCGACGTTTGTCTTTTCGGTAAGACCGAATGCAGTGAAATATTCCATAAATTTCTCATATCCAAGTCTTTCGCCCAATTCCATAAATACAGGGTTACAAGAGTTTCTTACACCCTCTACAAATGTTTGAGCGCCGTGACCGCTCTTGTTTGCACAACCGATTTTTCTGTCGGCAACAATCTTAAATCCCGGACAATAGAATGTTGAATTAAGGTCTACAACGTGTTCTTCCAAAGCCGCCGCCGCAGTAATAATCTTAAATGTCGAGCCCGGTTCATATGTATCCGAAATAACCTTGTTTCTCCACATTTTATTTCTTATTTTCGCAATGGCCTCGTCACTTAAATTATTCGGATCTTCTGTCGGTTTCGGTGTTGCATCGGGATCGTCACTTGTGTCATCTGATGTATCATATCCCAAATCTATCGCATATTTTTCAAACTGGTCAATATCATACGGATTATTTACGTCAAAATCAGGCTTAGTTGCCATTGCAAGTATTTCGCCCGTTTTCGGGTTCATAATAATACCTGCCGCACCCTCTTTAAGCTTGTTTTCCGTAACCGCCTCTTCAAGGTGCTTTTCAAGGAAATGCTGGATTGTTTCATCAATCGTAAGCACAACGTCATCACCGTTTTGAGAACTGTTCAAATACTCATTTTGTTGGTCTTTAAGTGTTGTACCCTTTGCCGACTGATTAGTTTCTATACTTCCGTTACGCCCCATAAGCTCATCGTCGAAAGTAAGTTCAATTCCCTGCAAACCGTTATTGTCATATCCCGTAAATCCCAAAATATGCGGTGCAACGTTGAACGGATAATATCTCTTTGAATCATTTTCAAAATATACCCCTTTAAATGCTTTTGCAATCGTTGCGTCAACATCTGAATCTCTTAATTTCTTTACCGCCTCGGTCTGTTCGTTCGTAAGACGTTTTTTTATAACTTGGTATCTTGAATTTTTTGTTATAATCTTAAGGATTTCGTTTTGATCCATATTCAAAACAGGAGCCAATCTTGCGGCGATTACTTCACTGTCACCGTCCGCCTCAATATCCTTAGGATTGCAAATAAGTGTGTTTACCGTTGCACTTTCCGCAAGCACCTTACCGTTACGGTCGTAAATATCTCCTCTTGAGGCTGTAACAATACTGCTGCCCTGCTGTTGTGCCTTTGCCTTGCTTGAAAGCTCGTCACCTCTTATTATCTGCCAATATGCCACTCGCAAAACAAGCAACGCAAGCAGTACAGCAACGATACACACCATAAATATCGTTTTCTTTTTAATTTCATTTAATGATGGTTTCATTAATTTATCAATTCCTTTTAATACTTTAATAAATGTACATTTTTCATAATTTTATAATTATAGAAGTCCATTTTTATTTTATGCTGAAAAATTGTACAATATTACCACCAATCTTTTTCAATACAGACACAATACCGTGTCCAAACCCCTCTACTTCACCGGCAGTTTTCTCTGTCATATCATCTTGCTTTACGTTTACATATATTGTCTGATACTTTTCAGGTCTTTGCATACCCAATCTTGTTGTTGCCTCTTTTTCAATTTTTGTAAGGTCAACACTCTGTTCAAGGTCAAAAACCATCTGACTTGTTGCTGATTCAAGCGTTGTAAGCTGACTTTTAAGTGACGCAACCTGCTGGTTCATTTCATTCACAGCAACGAATTTTGAAATCATAAATCCTGCTGATACAGCCAAAAGCACTGTCACGCATATTCCACGAAAAATTGTTCTCTTATACTGCATTTGTTCATGATTCCTCTTGTTACTGACTGCTGTGGTATTAACTGTTTTCTCTTTTCTCTTTTGTGGTTTTCTCTTTTTTATCGGTTCATCATACTGTTCCGGCAATTTATATGCCAAATTTCCGTATTCCACAATAATTCTCTCCCTTAATTATCCTTTAGCCTATCCTATAATTTTTCGGCAATTCTCAATTTTGCACTTTTTGAACGTGAATTATGTTCAAGCTCTTCTTCCGACGGTAAAATCGGTTTTCTTGAAATAATTTTAATTTCCGGTTTCTTACCGCATACGCATACCGGAAATTCTTTCGGACAAGTGCAACCCCTTGCCAAATCCTGAAATGTTTTTTTGACAATTCTGTCCTCAAGTGAATGGAACGTTATAATCGCCAATCTGCCGCCCGATTTTATGCTTGACACAAAGCCTTTAATAGCATTTCCCAATATTCCAAGTTCGTTATTGACTTCAATTCTTATCGCCTGGAACACTCTCTTTGCAGGATGTCCGCCTTCCATACGGGCTTTTTTCGGTATTGCCGCCTTTATGATTTCAACAAGTTCAAATGTTGTTTCAACCGGCTTTGTTTTACGTTTTTCACAAATAAATTCCGCAATACGCTTTGACCACTTTTCTTCGCCGTAGTCATAAAAAATACGCGTCAATTCCTCACATGAATATGAATTTACAACGTCATATGCCGATTTCGGCGAAGACGTATTCATTCTCATGTCAAGAGCGGCATCGTGCATATAGCTGAAACCTCTTTCGGCATTATCGAGCTGATATGAACTCACGCCCAAATCAAGTACCGCACCGTCAATTTCATCAATATCAAGTTCTGATAAAATATCCTTAATCTCGCTGAAATTGCGATTTACGAACGTCACTCTGCCGTCAAATTCTTTAAGACGTTCCTTTGCCGCCGCAATAGCCTCTTTGTCTTGGTCTATACCGATAAGTCGGCACGAATCGTTTGTTGACAAAATACCGTGCGAATGTCCGCCGCCGCCGAGTGTGCCGTCTGCATATATACCGTTCGGTTTGATATTCAGCGCGTCAATGCTTTCCCCAAACAATACTGAAATATGTTTAAATTCCATTTTGATTCCCTTTCAATTAATTTTTTGAACCGTCAACACTTTATCGACAACCTCAAATCAAATATTAAGTCCGTAATTTAATATTCCGTCCATCATAATATCGTCTGAAAGTTCATCTTGGTATCTATCCCATTCTTCACTGTCCCATATTTCAAGACGTGTGTTTGCACCTACAAGCACAACATCTTTTTTAAGGTTAGCATATTCCATCAGACGCTTTGCGATTGGCACTCTGCCTTGCTTGTCTATAACGGCTGAAGTAGCCTTACCGAAAAACAAACGTACAAAAGCCGCAGCATTTCTGTCTGTGGCAGTTGGGAGTTGATTAATCTTTTCAGAAATCTTATCCCATTCCTCTTGTGTGTATAATTGAAGGCATTTATCTGACATTGAACGTGTAACGTACACTGTTTCGGACATATTTTCTCTAACTTTGGCAGGCAAGATAATTCTTCCGCGCTCGTCAAGCTGACGCGGATATTCGTCAACAAAATTTACCATATTCAATGTCACCTGCCTTTTTATTGATTTATGGGTTACTCTCTCCAATTTGACCGTTTGTCACCCCAAACGCTCCAATTCGCTCCCATTAACTCCATTTTACCCTAAATCAATCAAAAGTGCAATAGGTTTTTTGTATTTTTTTCAGCTTGTACATCTCATTTTAACTCATTTTACTGTTTTGCTTGTAAAATTAAGCTAAATGGGATATAATTAGCTTAACTGCATTTTTAATCACATATATATTTGGTGTTGAGTTTACATAATTGCACACTATATATTGTGGTTGTTACTATTATATCACAAATATTTCAGTTTGTGAATAGAATTTTTAAAATTCATTTGCAGAATTGTTACAGAATAATTTCAAAGCAAAACATTATTTTTTGGAGGATATACATAATGGAAAAATCAGAAGAAAAAATCATAAATCAGCTTACGTCTGAATTTAACTTACACCCCGAACAGGTTACAAACACTGTAAAACTGATTGATGACGGAAACACAATTCCTTTCATTGCCCGTTACAGAAAAGAGGCAACAGGCTCTCTAAGTGATGAAATATTACGAGATTTTTACGACAGACTTTCATATTTACGTAACCTTGAAGATAAAAAAGAAGAAATATTGCGTTTGATTGACGAGCAAGAAAATTTGACCGTTGAAATCGCAAAATCAATCGAAAATGCCGTAACATTATCGGAACTTGAGGATATATACCGTCCGTTCAGACCAAAACGCCGCACAAGAGCGACTATCGCAAAAGAGAAGGGACTGGCACCGCTTGCCGAAATTATCCTTGCACAAAATCCGAATGATAATATAGAAAGTATTTCGCTTGATTTTATCGACACCGAAAAAGATGTTGAAAGCAGCGAGGACGCAATGGCCGGTGCTATGGACATAATCGCCGAAGAAATCAGTGATAACCCCGAATACAGAAAAGATATTCGTCAAAAAACAATCGACTTTGGTCTTTTGGTTTCAAAAGCGTCAACAGAAGACGACAGTGTATACCGTCTTTACTATGATTTTGCCGAACCAATAAAAAAACTTGCAAACCACAGATTGCTTGCGATAAATCGTGGCGAAAAAGAAGGATTTTTATCGGTAAAAATTGATATTGACGAAGAAAAAATCACAAACTATCTTTTCAGACGACTTACTCCAAAACACGAATCACCGTCTACAAAGTATGTCAAACTTGCCGCTGAGGACAGTTATAAACGACTCATCGCGCCGTCCATATCAACAGAAATACGCAATATGCTTACGGAAAATGCCGAGGAGGCATCAATAAAGGTATTCAATCAAAATCTTTCGGGACTTTTATTGCAACCGCCTATTAAGGATAAAATCGTTATGGGCTTTGACCCGGGTTACAGAACAGGGTGCAAAGTCGCTGTTGTGGACGAAACAGGCAAAGTTCTTGACACCAATGTTGTTTACTGCACATTGCCTAACCACGACAAAGACAAGGCTAAAAAAATTCTTACGGATATGATTTTAAGAAACAATGTAAACTTAATTTCAATCGGTAACGGAACAGCCTCAAAGGAAAGTGAAATATTTATTTCAGACCTTTTAAAAGAAATTGACCGAGAAGTATTTTACATTATGACAAACGAGGCAGGTGCGTCGGTTTACAGTGCGTCAAAGCTTGCAACCGAAGAATTTCCACAGTATGACGTTGCACTCAGAAGTGCCGTTTCAATAGCAAGACGTGTGCAAGACCCGCTTGCAGAGCTTGTAAAAATTGACCCTAAGTCAATCGGTGTCGGACAGTATCAGCACGATATGAACCAAAAGCGACTTGGTGAGGCACTCGGAGGAGTGGTTGAAAATTGTGTAAACAGTGTCGGTGTTGACCTTAACCCCGCCTCTCCGTCACTGCTTTCATATGTTGCCGGAATTAACAAAACCGTTTCAAAAAACATAATCACATATCGCGAAGAAAATGGTAAATTCAATACAAGAAAAGAACTTTTGAAAGTGCCAAAACTCGGTGCAAAAGCATTTGAGCAGTGCGCAGGTTTCTTGCGTATAACAGACGGTGACAACGTCCTTGACAACACCTCCGTCCACCCTGAAAGCTACAAAGCCGCCGCGCAGCTGCTTAAACATATGGGATATACCGAACAAGACGTTCAAGACGGCACTGTTGCGGATTTAAAGCAACGTCTGTCGAAAGAAAATACACATAAATTAGCCGAAGAACTCGGAATAGGTGAAATCACTTTAAAAGACATTGCCGACAGTATTATAAAGAAAGGTCGCGACCCGCGTGAAGAATTGCCGCAACCTGTTTTAAGAAGCGACATTCTCTCAATGGAGGACTTAAAACCGGATATGGTACTGACGGGAACGGTGAGAAATGTTATAGATTTCGGTGCATTTGTCGATATAGGTGTTCATCAAGACGGACTTGTACACATATCGCAAATATGTGACCGATACATCAAGCACCCAACCGACGTACTTTCAGTCGGTGACGTTGTGAAAGTTCGTGTACTTGAAGTTGACGTACCGAAAAAACGTATTTCACTTACTATGAAGGAGGTATGATTATGAACAACATTGCTTTTCCTAAACTCGGTATTTCTCTAAACATTTCACCTGTCGCATTTTCAATAGGCTCAAAGCCTATTTATTGGTATGCGCTTATCATTCTTTCGGGTTTTCTTTTGGGATTATTTTTCGTTTATAAAACCTGTGAAAAGCGTGGTGTGAAAAAAGATAATGTATGGGATATCGCCTTGTTCGGACTTATTTTCGGAATAATAGGCGCAAGAATATATTATGTGCTTTTCGCACTCGATGAATTTGACTCGATAGCCGATATGTTTAAAGTCTGGAACGGCGGACTTGCTATTTACGGCGGTATTATCGGTGCGATAATCTCAACCGTTATATACTGCAAGGTTAAAAAGCTGAATATCGCCAAAGTCTTTGACGTATGTGCACCCGGTCTGTTTATCGGTCAAGCAATCGGACGTTTCGGAAACTTTGTAAACGTCGAAGTGTACGGCGGTGAAACAAACAGCCTTTTCGGTATGTCCATAAACGGTGCAACACCTGTTCACCCATTATTTTTATATGAATCGATATGGAATGTTATCGGACTTGTGATACTTCTTCTGATTCGTGACAAAAAAAAGAATGACGGACAGGTATTTTGTTTCTATATTTTCTGGTATTCATTCGGCAGACTGTTCCTTGAAGGTATGAGAAATCCGAATTATATATTATATGTAATTCCAAATGTTCTCGGCATTTCTCAGCTTGTTGCAATACTGTTTATGATTGCCGCTGTGTCAGCTTTTGTCGTTTTACAGGTTAAAGCGAAGAAAGACAGTGAAATTTAAACGGTTGTGTCGTTTTCTGCAACACGAAAGTTGCTCCTTTTACACCACAATATATTGACAAGTTTTATCATATATTGTAAAATAAATACAACAAGCAGTGGTTTACATATAACCGTGTAATCGAAAGGAGCATACATAAATGAACAACATTAAACAACTGAAAACAGATTTTGATAATCTTATAATTGAAAAAAATTATTGTCTTTCCGACCCCGAAGTCGTATCAAAAGCAATAGAACTCGAAAACATACTAAATAACACATTAAAAAAATCGCAGACCTTATAGTCTGCGATTTTTGTTTTTAAATTTGTTATTGAGCATTTTCGCAAAGTGCTGTCATACCGCCAAGCGAATCCCACATAAATACTTTCAAATTATTTTCTTTGATACTTTTGTCAAAAGTAATTTCACTTTCCAAATATTTGCCTTTTTCAACATTGGCAACAGGGACTGTCTTGATTTCAACAAGTTTACCGTCCTTGCCATACAATGCACCTATCAATGAAATGTCATCAACATCTTCATCAACAACCGCATATGTTACCGTAGCAGTCTTATCGTCTTTTCCACTTACTTTCACTTCTGAAAATTCAAGCGGTTCTTCACCTTGAACAAATTGTGACACTTTAATTCTGTCGATACCGTTCGGAACAGCCCAGTTAGGTGCCGCACCGGCACGAGTAAATCCGAATTTAACAGCATTTGTTGCGTTTTCTGTAGTATAATCGCCTACTTTTGTTCCGTCAAACCAAAGTGATGCTACACCTGTAGCAGTATTAACCGTCACTTTAACATTCTTAGTGTATGTTTGATTTGCACCGTTGAATATGCTGTCATTTGTGCCGTCACTGTCGCTGTCAAGCCATGTTGCTCCGCCGTCTGTGCTTAGGAACATCTTATAGCCGTTTGTCCAACCAAGACGAATATTACCGATTTGAAGATACTCAAAGTTACCGTCTCTGTTTACCGCACTTCCGAAATACCAATCAACATCATAAGTTACGATAGCATTATTGCCTACTTCAAAATTCTTTTCCGCACTGTATTCACCTGTCGGTTGAGTCGCATTATACCAAATACGGTTATTGTCGCTGTCTACAGCAAGTGACGCAGTGTCTGTACCTACTTGTGTCCAATCTGTCAAGTCACTTTCAGCAAACTTACTGTCACCGCCCTTGTTATACAATTCTTCTGTTACACCCGAAGCAGTCGTTGACTTACTGTATGCAAGGTTTTCGATTTTCGGCGACGCTGTTAAAGTAGCCGAAGCATAATCTTCCATTTTTTGAGTATACAAACTTAATGTCTTGAATTTAGCACCGTTTAGCGCAAATGTTCTTTGCATTACGCCGTCATCATTTGCCCATGTTCCGTCTGTACCCATAACCTTTACAGTACAATTATCATTATCATAATCCAATGTGACTTTTACTTTCCAACGCTTTGAACTACCTTGAATATTACCCGCAACGTTACCGCTGTTTGACCATCCCGAACCCGATGCGGTTACAACAGCTGCCGCAGAATCGGCAGAAGTTTGTGCCATCAAGTCTTGAGCCTTTGTGGTATACGGCTGATATATATTCACAATGTTGTTGCCCTCACTGTCAAGAAGTTTCATTCCCATTGTATATTCATGTCCTGTCCAGTTCCAATTTGAACCGTCAACCTTTACACCGCCTGTTGTAAGTCTGTATTCAAGCTCAACCTTACCGCTGTCATAAACTTCAAAATCTTTATGTGCCTCCGCACCGTCAGTCGCACCTGTTTGCGAAATAACCGCACTGTTGGCACTTCCTGTAAATGCAGTGTTTGCATCAGTATTTTCCGATACAAACTCATTGTTACCCGTTGCGTCAACTACATCTATCGGTTTAACTCTTACCACACACTTTGCGGTATATCCGCCGTCTGTGGTAGTCGCGGTTACAACCGTTCTGCCGTAGCTTTTACCTGTGATTGTACCGTTGTCCGAAACTGTTGCGATTTCAGGATTTTCCGATGTCCATTCTACAGACTTATCCGTAGCGTCATCAGGCATTACCGTTGCGGTAATTTGCTTTTTGTAACCCATTCCCAAATCAATTAGTTTCTCTGAAATTCTTACGCCCGTAACTGCATTTTGCGTAACAGTCACTTCACAAGTATCTGTAAAGCCACCGTCTTTGGTTGTTGCCGTTATAGTTGCAGTTCCGGCTGAAATACCTTTCACAACACCGTTTGTAACAGTTGCCACGTTTGCATTGGACGAAGTCCAAGTTATACCCTTTCTTGTCGCATTTTCAGGTGTGATAATAGCATTGATTGCTTCTGTCTTGCCTTTTTCAACTTCTATTGACTTTTTCTCCAAAGTCATTCCAGTGACCGCTACTTGCTCCGGTGCCGAATATGTCACCTTTGTATAAGGCACTGCCGGTGCAAGATAGTTAAGTGTATTGCCGCTTTCGTCTGTTGCAAGTGCCACAGAACCTATATAATAACTTGCGTGTGTCGGTTGGTTATATCCGACATTCTGCCACGCAACTGACAATCTGTATTGGCAGTCGTGCATTAATGTTGTAATTCTGTAATCTGTAGGCATTGTTGAGGTATATATTCTCAAATATGCCTGATCTGTTGCCGAGCCTTTGTTTACCGGCATTATAATTTCTTCACGCCAGTCGCCCCAAATATCGGCAACAAGCGAAGGATTTCTCTTTGAGTAGTTGTTTGTAGAACCGCCTGTAAGTGTGTATCCGTCTGACGGACCGTAAAATCTCTTTGTTGTACCTGTTGCGGCATAATATTTTTGGATAATGTTTGCGTCAAGCAACTCACGGCTCAAATCGCCGTCCCAATATACAAGGAAATTATCAAAGGTACCGCTTCCCGCACCCGCAGGTTTTGCTGCAACATCATCACCGTTCAAGTCGTGAGCATTCGCAATTCCGCTGCTCCAACCTATCGCCAATGCATTTGAATGTTCCTTTGCGTAGCTATCATCAATGTTATCCATAACACCACGTCCGTTATCACTTGATGTAGTCAGTTTTCCGGAACTCCAAAAATGCTTTCCTGTGCTTGCGACTCTTAAATCTTCGGCATACTTTTTAAATTCCTCCTCTTTTACCGAAAATACTTCTTGAGTGCCGTCATTATTAAAGTCGCTCATATGCATTGCGTCACCGTGTCCAAGACCTGTATTTCCGAGAACTGTTTTACCGTCATCATCAAGTGCGGCACTTCCGTAAACAATTTCGTCCTTGCCGTCATTGTCAATATCGCCTACAGAAAGATTATGATTTCCTTGTCCGTACAGTGTCGTTGAACTTGCACTCTTCTTACCTTTATGCTCCCACTGCATTGTAAGTTCAGTACCGTCCCATGTATATGCACGAATTACAGAGTCGTGATAATAACCTCTGCACATAACGATACTCGGATGAATACCGTCAAGATAAGCCACTGCCGCAAGGTATCTTTCACTTCTGTTATACTTTGCCTTGCCATCGCCCCAATATTTATCTTCTGCCGCATCATACGGAATATAGTCCGTTGTATAAAGTGCGGCACCTGTTTCGCCGTCAAATATGGTTAAATACTGCGTAAACGGATTTTTACCCTTTAATCTTCCGCTTGTGCCTATATATGATTTTGTATTGTCGGTATTTCTGATTTCGTCAGTATCACCGACTTCCGTAACGTAATGACCTGTGCCGTCAACCGTACCGGGTGCTGTTTTCATTGCCACTTCTGACTTTCCGTCACCGTCAAAGTCATACACCAAAAATTGCGTATAGTGTGCACCTGATGTAACATTTTTACCCAAATCAATACGCCACATATAACCGTCATTGTTCGGATCAATCTTATATGCGTCAATATATGCATTACCTGTAAAATCCGCACCGGCACTGTCTTTTGAGTCTGTCGGGTCCCACTTTAATACAATTTCATAATCGCCGTCACCGTCAAGATCGCCGACAGACGCGTCATTCGCACCGCCTTCGTGGCTTTTGTCAACAGTGTAATAATTTGAAATCTTGCCGTCACCCATTCTTTCTACCGGATCAGGACGTGAAATAGGAATATCTACATATGTAAATGAATTTTTCTCACTGTTTCCATTTCCGACCTCATTTGACTTTGCACAGTTGTTGTTTGAAGTAGGTGTAACTTCAGTTTCCTTAGACGCGTCCTCACCCGCTTTTACAACCTTGTATTTATCCGATGCAGTACCCGATGTATCAATCCAGTTTGTAGCGTCATGTACACCTGTTGTATGTATTTTTGTACCGTTTTTATAAATATCGAATGCTTGATTTTCAAGACTTTCGTCACCAAGCAATCTCCAACTCAAATATACACCGTTAACTGCCTGACCTCGTGTATCTGCCGTTGTCTTAACAGCAATCAATCCACGATTAAGCTTTTCCATTTGACGTGCGTTTGTTTGATATTGCGGAGTTTTAACTTCCGCGGCGTTTGCCGGTAAGGCAAAACTGCTCATTGTGGCGGTCATTGCAACTGCA
>OGPU01002861.1_pt1 | contig 11431 bp, 7 predicted proteins | sample 1552991 | NCBI WGS metagenome assembly OGPU01 (sample SAMEA2580296, study PRJEB22360) | human gut metagenome | biome: human gut; feature: human-associated habitat; material: faeces | place: Denmark | collected 2008/2010 | reverse complement strand
GATGGATCTTGCCACCATCGGTGCCAAGGAGCTGAAGAAGCAGGGCATCCTGAAAAATCTGGACGAGTCCGACGAGATCAACGCCTGCACCGTCAAGATCAAGTGCGATGTGAACGGTAAGGACGAGGACTGGCTGTTCCTGTTCAAGAACGAGACCCACAACCACCCCACCGAGATCGAGCCCTTCGGTGGTGCGGCTACCTGCATCGGCGGTGCCATCCGTGACCCGCTGTCCGGCCGCAGCTACGTCTATCAGGCCATGCGCGTCACCGGCGCAGGCGATCCCCTCAAGCCCGTCAGTGAGACCCTGCCCGGCAAGCTGCCCCAGCGCAAACTGGTGACCACCGCTGCCGCCGGTTATTCCTCCTACGGCAATCAGATCGGCCTTGCTACCGGTCAGGTGGATGAGATCTATCACCCCGGCTATGTGGCAAAGCGCATGGAGATCGGCGCTGTTGTGGGCGCAACGCCCGCTTCCCACGTCCGCCGCGAATGCCCCGCTCCCGGCGACGTCATCGTCCTGCTGGGCGGCCGCACCGGCCGCGACGGCGTCGGCGGTGCCACCGGTTCCTCCAAGGCCCACAAGCTGGACAGTCTCGAGCACTGCGGTGCTGAGGTCCAGAAGGGCAACGCCCCCATCGAGCGCAAGCTGCAGCGCCTGTTCCGCCGCGAGGACGCCTGCAAGATGATCAAGCGCTGCAACGACTTCGGTGCCGGCGGCGTCTCTGTCGCCATCGGCGAGCTGGCCGACGGCCTGTATATCGACCTGAACAAGGTCACCAAGAAGTATGACGGCCTCGACGGCACCGAGCTGGCCATCAGCGAGAGCCAGGAGCGTATGGCCGTGGCTCTGGCCCCTGAGGACGTGGACAAGTTCATCGCCATCGCCACCGAGGAGAACCTTGAGGCCACCCCCGTGGCAAAGGTCACCGAGGAAAAGCGCCTGAACATGGTGTGGAACGGCAAGTCCATCGTCAACATCAGCCGCGAGTTCCTGAACTCCAACGGCGCTGAGAAGCATCAGAACGTCCACATCGAGAAGGGGACTGTCTGGCAGCCCCAGTGGGCCGGCGTGACCTTCGAGCAGAAGATGAAGAACATGGTGGGCGATTTGAACGTCTGCAGCAAGAAGGGCCTTTCTGAGCGATTCGACTCCACCATCGGCGCGGCCACCGTGCTGATGCCCTTCGGCGGCGCATGCCAGCTGACCCCCCAGAACGCCATGGTCGCAAAGCTGCCCGTGGACGGCGAGACCAACACCTGCTCCGGCATGGCATGGGGCTACAACCCCTACCTCATGAGCGCCAACCAGTATGTGGGCGCACGGATGGCCGTCGTCGAGAGTGTGACCAAGCTGGTGGCCTCCGGCTTCCGCTATGAGGACGCCTACCTGACCTTCCAGGAGTACTTCGAGCGCCTTGGCACTTCCCCGGAGCGCTGGGGCAAGCCGCTGGCCGCTCTGCTGGGCGCACTGGACGCGCAGATTGGCCTCGGCATCGCCTCCATCGGCGGTAAGGACAGCATGTCCGGCTCCTTCGAGCAGCTGGATGTGCCTCCCACGCTGGTGTCCTTCGCAACCGCCATCGGCAAGGCCGGCCGCGTCGTCTCCACCGAGTTCAAGAAGCCTGAGAGCACCGTCGTCCTCATCCGGCCCATCCTGGACCCCGTCACCGGCTGCCCCAACTTCTTCTCTCTGAAGGCCAACTATAAGAAAGTTGAGCAGATGATGGAAGATGGCATGGTGGCCGCTGCTTCCTCTGTGGGCTATGGCGGTCTGGCCGAGGCTCTCTTCAAGATGGGTCTGGGCAACCGCATCGGCTTCAAGATGATGAACAACATGACCACCCACGATATGTTTAAGCCCATGTACGGCTCCATCGTGCTGGAGATGGTCTCTGACGCCCCGGCTGGTGAGCTGCTGGGCGAGACCACCGCAGACTACACCTTCGAGTGCTGTGGCGACAAGCTGGATATGGCTCAGCTGCAGGAGATCTGGGAGAGCAAGCTCGAGCCCGTCTATCCCTACCGCAAGGCCGGCCCTGTCGTCGAGAAGATCGACGGCAGCCTGACCGCCCCCGCTGCGCCCAAGATCGGCGTGGCAAAGCCGAAGGTCATCATCCCGGTCTTCCCGGGTACCAACTGCGAGTATGACACCGCCCACGCCTTTGCCCGCGCCGGTGCGGACCCCGAGGTGCTGGTCATCCGCAACCTGACCCCCGCTGACGTCACCGCCAGCTGCGAGGCACTGGTCAAGGCCATCAACGAGAGCCAGATCGTCATGCTGCCCGGCGGCTTCTCCGGCGGCGACGAGCCGGACGGCAGTGCAAAGTTCATCGCCTCCTTCTTCCGCAATCCTGCGGTCACTGAGGCAGTCCGCGACCTGCTGCAGCACCGGGATGGTCTGATGCTGGGCATCTGCAACGGCTTCCAGGCCCTCATCAAGCTGGGTCTGGCCGCTTACGGTGACATCCGCCCCATCACGGCCTGCGACCCGACCCTGACCTTCAACACCATCGGCCGCCACCAGAGTATGCTGGTGCGCACCCGCATCGCCTCCACCGGCAGCCCCTGGCTGTCCAAGTGCAGCGTGGGCGACCAGCACACCGTGGCCATCAGCCATGGTGAGGGCCGCTTCGTGGCACCTCAGAGCGTGCTGGACACCCTCATCGCCAACGGCCAGATCGCGACCCAGTACGTCGATCAGGACGGCAGCCCCAGCATGGACATGAAGTACAACCCCAACGGCTCCGTCCTCGCCATCGAGGGCATCACCAGCCCGGATGGCCGTGTCTTCGGTAAGATGGGCCATTCGGAGCGCAGCGGCGAGTACCTGTACAAGAACGTCACCGGCGACAAGTATCAGCCTATTTTCGAGGGCGGCGTGGACTATTTCAAGATTTGATGGTAAAATAGGAGAAAACCTCTCCGTCATTGCTTCGCAATGCCACTGCCCGGGTTGCGGCACCCAGCAGCCGCAGCGCTTTGCTTGCGTCTTGCTGGCCGCGGCCCCAACAGCGACTCCCTGTTTCCGCCACTGGCGGCGGTCGTCGTTGTTGCTCCTAACGAGGGGAGGCTTTGGCATTTCGTAAAGCTTTCTCTCTTCGCCAGAGGCTCCCCTCGGTAGGGAAGCTGTCGAGCGGAGCGAGACTGAGAGGTTGAGGTTTCGTAAAACTTACCCAAGGAGGACATCCTAATGTCTCAGCATGACCGTTATATCAGCCCTTTTTCCACCCGTTATGCCTCCGATGAGATGCAGTACATCTTCTCGGACGACAACAAGTTCCGCACCTGGCGCCGCCTGTGGGTGGCGCTGGCCCGGGCCGAGATGAAGCAGGGCCTGACCAATATCACCCCCGAGATGGTGGCCGAGCTGGAAACTCATGTGGACGACATCAACTATGAAGTCGCCATCGAGCGGGAGAAGCTGGTGCGCCACGACGTCATGAGCCATGTCTACGCTTACGGCCAGCAGTGCCCCAAGGCGGCAGGCATCATCCATCTGGGTGCCACCAGCTGCTATGTCGGCGACAACACCGACATCATCGTGATGCGTCAGGGCCTCGAGCTGGTGCGCAAGAAGCTCATCGGCGTGCTGGCAAAGCTGGCAAAGTTCGCCGAGGAGTACAAGGATATGCCCTGCATGGCCTACACCCACTGCCAGCCCGCCCAGCCCACCACCGTGGGCAAGCGCGCTACCCTGTGGGCCAACGAGCTGGTGATGGACCTCAACGAGATCGACCACCGTCTGGCTACCCTGCAGCTGCGTGGCGTCAAGGGTACCACCGGCACCCAGGCTTCCTTTATGGAGCTGTTCAAGGGCGACGCCGACAAGATCCGCGCCGTGGATGCTTCCATCGCTGAGGAGATGGGCTTCGACTGCGAGGCTGTCATCCCGGTGTCCGGCCAGACCTACAGCCGCAAGGTGGACGCCTTCATCCTCAACGCCCTGGCCGGCATCGGCCAGAGCTGCATGAAGTTCGCCACCGACCTGCGCCTGCTGGCCAACTTCAAGGAGATGGAAGAGCCGTTTGAGAAGAACCAGATCGGTTCCTCCGCCATGCCCTACAAGCGCAACCCCATGCGCTGCGAGCGCATCTGCGCTTTGAGCCGCTACCTGATGGTGGATGTGCTCAACCCCAGCTTCACCACCGGCACGCAGTGGTTCGAGCGCACGCTGGACGACAGCGCCAACAAGCGCGTTGCCATGGCTGAGGGCTTCCTCGCCACCGACGCCATCCTGAACATCATGCTCAACGTCACCGACGGCCTCGTGGTCTACCCGAAGGTCGTGCGCAGCCGCCTGATGGCCGAGCTGCCCTTCATGGCCAGCGAGAACATCATGATGCAGGCCGTGGAGAAGGGCGGCAACCGTCAGGAGCTCCACGAGCGTCTGCGCCAGCACGCCATCGCCGCCGGCAAGCAGGTCAAGGAAGAAGGTCTGCCCAACGACATGGTGGACCGCATCGCCGCCGACCCGGCCTTTGGTCTGACCAAGGAGGAGATCGTGGCGGGCCTTGTGCCGGAGAACTTTGTGGGCCGCGCTCCCCAGCAGGTGGAGGAGTTCATTGCTCACATCCTCAAGCCCATCTTTGACGCCAACCCGGATGCTGTGGAACAGCACGCAAGCCTGAGCGTCTAAACGTGATTTTACAGGAAAAGAGGCTGTTGCCGCAGGCAACGGCCTCTTTTCTGCACACAGAAGGAGTTTTCATGAGACTCGATAAATATTTAGCCGAGACGGCCCAATGCACCCGGAGCGAGGCGAAGGCACTGCTGGCGAAAGGCCGCGTCACGGTCAACGGCGCGGTCTGCAGGAAAGGGGACACCCAGTTGAAAGAGGCTGACGCCGTAGCGGTGGACGGCAAGGCGCTGGCCTACCGGCAGTTCGTCTACCTTATGCTCAACAAGCCCGAGGGCGTCGTCAGCGCCTCCACCGACAAGCGGGACACGACGGTCGTGGATCTGGTGGGGGATGCTTATCCCCGGCGGGAGCTGTTCCCGGCCGGGCGGCTGGACAAGACCAGCACCGGTTTCGTCCTGCTGACGGACGACGGCGGCTTTGCCCACGACATCCTCGCGCCCAGGCGCCATGTCTCCAAGACCTACACCGTTGTCATCGACACCCCGCTGACAGAAGAGATGAAGGCCGGCTTTGCCGCAGGCGTTACCCTTGCCGACGGCACGGCCCTTTCGCCGGCGGAAGTGTCCGCCCTCACCCCCGACGGGCTGACGGTCCGCGTCCTGCTCAGGCAGGGCGTGTATCATCAAATCAAGCGGATGTTCGGCGTCTACGGTGCGGGCGTCAACGCCCTGCACCGGGACGCCATCGGCGGGCTTGCGCTGGACGAGAGCCTTGCCCCGGGCCAGTGGCGGGAACTGACAGCTGACGAGGTGGCGAAAATTACCACGGGGTAAAGGACTGCTTTTCACCCGTTTTTCAAAAAAGTATCACATTTTACCGGTAAAATAGCTCTCAGAACCACGCAGAAAGGCCCTTTTTGGCCCGAAAATGACCCCGAAAGATAATTTCAACAAGAAAGAAGAATTTTTTTTGGTGAAATATGTTGCAAAAGTAAATTCTTTTGTGTAAAATATAAAATGTAATGCGGCGAAATTGTTAAAAATCACAATCCCGCCCACCTGCGGTTTGCACAAGAGAGGAAAAGGGGTATCCATTTATGGCCAATAGAGTATTTCAGAGCGTGATCTACCAGATGAAGGACGCGATCGACCGCGTGGTCGGCGTGGTGGATGAGACCGGCGCTGTCATCTCCTGCTCGGAGCTGAATCTGATCGGCGAGGTGCGCGAGGGCTTTATGGCAGAGCGTCTGACGGCCGGTGACCGCTTCGTGCGGGATGGCTACACCTACCAGCAGTTCTCCAGCGCAAAGCATAACGATTATGCCGTTTTTGTGGAAGGTGCGGACGAGACTGCGGGCCAGTTTGCCGCTGTGCTGTCCATCAGCCTGCAGAGCATCAAGCAGTATCACGACGAGAAGTTCGACAAAGCCAACTTTATCAAGAACGTGGTGCTGGACAACATCCTGCCCGGCGACATCTACGCCAAGGCCCGTGAGCTCCACTTTGCCACCGACGTCTCCCGCGTGGTGTTCATCGTCCGCGTCACCAGCGGCGGCGACATTTCCGCTTACGACGTGGTGAGCAGCCTGTTCCCCGACAAGCAGAAGGACTTCGTCTTCAACATCAGCGAGACGGACACCGTCCTGGTCAAGGAGATCCGCAAGGGCATCGACCGCACCGATATGGAGAAGCTGGCCGCCAGCATCGTGGACACCCTGTCCGGCGAGCATTACATCAAGGCTGTCGTGGGCATCGGCACCCCCATCGCCAACGTGAAGGACCTGGCTACTTCCTTTAAGGAAGCACAGATCGCCATGGAGGTCAGCAAGGTGTTCGACACCGAGAAGCAGATCATCCGCTACGACAATCTGGGCATCGCACGTCTTATTTACCAGCTGCCCACCACGGTCTGCGAGATGTTCCTGCGCGAAGTGTTCAAGCAGGGCAGCATCGAGAGCCTGGACCAGGAGACCCTGTTCACCATCCAGCGCTTCTTCGAGAACAACCTGAACGTCTCCGAGACCAGCCGCGGCCTGTTCGTCCACCGCAACACGCTGGTGTATCGTCTGGAAAAGATCAAAAAGCTGACCGGTCTGGATCTGCGTGAGTTCGACGACGCTATCGTGTTCAAGGTAGCGCTCATGGTCAAGAAGTACCTGTCCAACAACCCGGCCAAATATTGATATTTCGTCTCAGCCGCTCCGGCTGCGGACGCCGAAACCGGCCGCTCGACCCCGATGCTGGCCGGTTTCTTTTGTAATGGTCTGGAACTTCTGTGCCAAATAAACTTTTCAGGAGCAAGATACTCATGATAGATTTTGAACATGTCACCAAGATATACAAACGGAGTGATACTCCCGCTCTGGAGGACATCGACTTCCATGTAGACGACGGCGAGTTCGTCTTTCTGGTGGGCCACTCCGGCGCCGGCAAGTCCACTCTGCTCAAGCTCATCCTCCGCGAAGAGCTGCCCACCGAGGGCCGCGTCATGGTGGACGGCAAGGACGTCGCCCGGCTGCGCCGGGGCAAAGTGCCTTTCCTTCGCCGCCAGATGGGCATCATCTTCCAGGATTTCCGCCTCATCCCCACCATGACGGTCTACGAGAATGTGGCGTTTGCCATGCATGTCACCAACATCGGCAAAAAAGACATCAAAGAGCGCGTCAACTACATGCTGGAGCTGGTGCATCTGGAAGATAAGGCAAAGGTCTACCCCGAGTTCCTCTCCGGCGGTGAGCAGCAGCGCGTGGCCGTGGCCCGCGCTCTGGCCCACAGCCCCCGCCTCGTCATTGCGGACGAGCCCACCGGCAACATCGACCCCGAGATGAGCCTTGAGATGATGGAACTGCTGGAACGCGTCAGCGAGATGGGCATCACGGTGCTTGTCGTCACCCACGAGCATGAGCTGGTGCGCCGCTTCAACCGCCGCACCATCACCTTGAAGCATGGCCGCATCATCTCCGATGTTCCGGCCAGTTTCGGCGAGGAGGTACACGTATGAAAATCTCTACGTTTGGGTTCCTCACCCGGCGCGGCGTGCGCAACCTCGGCAAGCACTGGGCCATGACCATCGCCTGCATCGCCTCCCTCAGCGTCTGCATGACCCTGAACATCTTCGCCAGCCTCATTGAAGTCAATGTGGACAGCATGGTGAGTTATCTGGGCAGCCAGAACGAGATGGTGGTCTACGTGGACCCCGAGGCCGATGACGCCACCATCCAGTCTGTGGGCAATGCCCTCAGCGGCACCGCAGGTGTGAGCCGGGTGCAGTATATGTCCAAAGAAGACGTCCTCAACCAGTACAAGGGGTATATGTCCGACTATGCCGCCCTGCTGAACGAGTTCGAGAACGACAACCCTTTCAAGGCTAATTACCGCGTCTCCCTGTCTGATCTGAACCAGATGGAGACTATCAGCAAGCAGTTCGAGAACATCAGCGGCGTCTACAGCGTCACGGCTCCCATCGAGATGACCAAGACCTTCGTGGAGATCCAGCAGGCCGTCACCAAGGTCGGGCGCGGTGTGGTGCTGGTGCTGATGGCTGTCAGCATCATCACGGTGGGTACTACCATCCGGCTGAGCGTCTTTGCCCGCCGCCGTGAAATCGAGATCATGAAGTATGTCGGCGCTACCAACGCCCTCGTCACCCTGCCTTTCGTCATCGAGGGCCTGACCATGGGCCTGCTCTCCGGCATCCTGACGGCAGCTGCCACCATCGGCGGCTATGCCTACATCGTTCAACTGGCGCCCACGCTGGGCGGCCTGTGGCAGATGCTTATGGGTACGGCTCTGGTGCCGCTGGAAAATGTCTGGCCCACTATCCTGACCTACAGCCTCGCGAGCGGCGCTCTGGTGGGCGGTCTGGGCAGTATGTTCTCCATCCGCAAGCACCTGAACGTGTAAGGAGGGCCTACTGTGTACCACGACAAGCATTCCGCAGGCTTTGTCCTGCATCATCCGCCCCGCCACGCAAAGCCGTCGGGCCATTCGGCCATGATGCGCGCTGCCTGCGCCTTTCTGGCCGCCGCCTGCCTCGTGCTGAGCGTGACGGTCTATCCGGCCAGTGCGGCCACCAGCATGAGCTCGCTGCAGAACAAGCTGGACAAGATCTCTGCGTCCATCAAGCAGCATAAGACGGAGCTGAGCGACGCCAAAAAGAAGGAAGCTGCTGCCAAGGCCCTCGAGTCTGAGCTGAAGGAAAAAGTCTCGGTGCTCCAGAGCCAGATCAGCGTCCTCAAGAGCCAGATCTCCGAGGTGCAGAACAGCATCGGCGTCAAAGAGCAGGAGATCACCGCCAAGCAGAATGAGATCGCCCGGAAAGAGCAGGAGATCGCCGACCAGTGGGACGATTTCAAGAGCCATATGGCCGCGATGCAGGAGCTGCGGGACGGCGGCAGCGTCGCCATGCTCCGGGCTGTGAGCGATCTGTATGAGCTTCTGACCTTCAATGAGGTCATGCAGGACATCTCGGTGAAGGACACCGAGATACTCGACAACATGAAGGCTGCGAAGGAAGCCCTTGTGGCCGACCGCACCCAGCTCGTGGAGGAGCGCACCCAGCTGCAAAACAAAAAGGCTGAGCTGGACGCCCAGAACAAGCAGATGCAGTCCAAGCAGAACGAGCTCAACAACAGCGTCAAGGAGGCCCGTCTGAGCGCCGCTGAGGCCCAGCAGGCCCAGAAGAACGCCCAGGCGGCCATCGAGTCGGACGAGATGAACTACGAGGCCGTCAAGAAGGAGATCCAGAAGCTCATCGCAGCGGCAGCGGCCAGCAAGCCCCAGCTGAGCTTCAGCGGCTTTATCTGCCCGCTTAAGAGCTATACCCGCATCTCCAGCGAGTACGGCTGGCGCAAAAACCCGGTCTCCGGCGTCAACAAACTCCACGCCGGCATCGACTTTGCCGCCCCCGCAGGCACGCCCATCTACGCAGCCGCCAGCGGCTATGTGCAGGTGGCCGGCTGGTCCAGCGGCGGCTACGGCAACTATGTCATCATCTATCACGGCAAAATGACAGACGGCAACGCCTACTCCACCCTCTACGGCCATATGCGCTCGGTGGCAACGTCGGCGGGCAAGTATGTCAACCAGGGCGACCTCATCGGCTATGTGGGCTCCACCGGCAACTCTACCGGCAACCACCTCCATCTCGAGGTGTGGAAGGGCGGCTCCAAGGCCAATGCGGTCAATCCCCGCGGTTATATTCCGATAAGATAATACAACTGTAATTGAAGTCGAGGGGTCAAAGGAGGCCACAAGGCGAAATGAACGAGCAAAAACGCAAGCGTATCCTTCGGGTGGGCTGTCTGATTCTGGCAGGAGTGTTCCTGCTGTCGGTGCTGGGCAGTGTCATCCTGATGTTTTTGGTCTGAACTGGGGAGGACACTGAATGAATCGCAAAATTTCCGTAGGGATGACCGTGACCATCGTCATTCTGGCAATGACGGTCACTTTTTCCATCACGATGCTGATGGCGATGCGGCTGTTTGACCACACCGTTACCAGCGTGAAGGAAAAGGAGAGCATGTACAACAAGGTGGCCGAGGTAGACCGCTATGTGCGCGCCAACGACTACTACGACATCGACGAGACCGTGCTGTACGACCGTCTGACTGCCGGTTATCTGCTGGGTACCGGCGACAAGTACGCCCGCTACTACACCGCCTCGGCCTACACCGACCTGCTCAACGCCCAGAGCGGCAAGCTGATGGGCATCGGCGTGGAGCTGGCCATCGACCAGTCCGGCTACGCCAAGGTCATCAAAGTGTATGACGAGTCTCCTGCCAAGGAGGCCGGCCTCCAGCGGGGCGATTACATCACCACCATCGACGGCGCAGACATCAAAAGTCTGGGCAGCGTGGAGGCTGTCCAGAACAAACTCCGGGGCGAGAGCGGCACGAGCGTCAATGTAGGCTGGCTGGACAGCGAGAACGCCCAGCACACCGCCGATCTGACCCACTCCGGCTTTACGGCCAACAGCGTCGATTCCGCGCTGGTGCAGGGCAATGTGGGCTATATCAAGATCTGGCAGTTCGACAACTCCACCCCCAGTGAGCTGGACTTTGCGCTCCGCAGCCTGACCGCCAGCGGCGCCCAGAGCTTCATCTTCGACCTGCGCGACAACGGCGGCGGCATCCTTGATGACGCCATCAGCTGCATCGAACTCGTCGCGCCAGAAGGCGTGCTGGCCTACGCTGAGGATAAGGCAGGCAACCGCACCCTGCTGGGCAGCAGCACCGGCGACTCGGTCATCAGCCAGCCCACCGTCTGCCTCGTGAACGAGAACACCGCCAGTGCGGCAGAACTCTTTGCGTCCAGCCTGCGCACCCTGTGCGGCACCCGCCTCGTGGGCAGCACCACGATGGGCAAAGGCACCATCCAGAGCAGCCCCCAGCGCCTCTCGGACGGCAGCGCTGTCGTGGTCACGGTGGCAAAGCTCATTTGCGGCGACGGCTCCTGCTTCGACGGCACCGGCCTGACCGTGGACGTGGAGCGCCCGCTGACTGCCGACGAGCAGGCCAGCTACTATGACTACACCCTCGACACGGACCCGCAGATACAGCGCGCCGTCAGCACCGCACAGCAGCTCACCGGTGTCACCACCGTGGGCGGCGTGAACGACGCTGACATCGCCGCCGACTCCGCCGCAGCCTCTTCGGAGGCCGCAGCCGAGAGCACCGCTTCCAGCGAGGCCGCAGGGGAGGCAGAGGCTTCCTCCGAGGCCGGTGCAGAAGGGGAGCAGGACGCTGCAAGTGCGCAGTAAACACTTCTTGAAAATAACTTTAGTCGTGTAAATAGCTCAACCTCTCAGTCTGCTTCGCAGACAGCTCCCCTACCGAGGGGAGCCTCTGGC
>OGPU01002858.1_pt1 | contig 11444 bp, 7 predicted proteins | sample 1552991 | NCBI WGS metagenome assembly OGPU01 (sample SAMEA2580296, study PRJEB22360) | human gut metagenome | biome: human gut; feature: human-associated habitat; material: faeces | place: Denmark | collected 2008/2010 | reverse complement strand
AGCGCTGACACGCCGGTCTGTGCGTCGGGGGCGGCGAAGAAGCCGGCCGCGAACAGCAGCGAATCGCCCGGCAGGAACGGGAAGAACACCACGCCGGTCTCAATGAAGACGATAAGGAAAATGAAGCCGAGGGTCGGCGCGACGCCCATGGCAATCCAGCTGGCGATCGCGGTACGGGGGTCCTTGATGAGGTTGACGAAGAAATTGATGATATTCATAGGTCTCTCTGTGTGGTTTTGCGCGGTTGCGCGGGGTCGGTTCGTGTGGTTTGCTTTTCCATCGTGCGCAACGAATGTGCCGTTGCGAACCAATCACAGACTACCAACGGGTCTATGCAGTGTGCGTCGCAGTGCGACGACGGGTGGCAAATCTGCACAAATCGTCAATATGTGCCTATGGGCGCGTGCTTGTTGGTGGTGTTCGGCCGGTGTGCCCGGTGGTTGTTCAATGGTTGTCCGGCAGCTGTCCAGCGTGCTCAGCGGCTGTCCGGTGCGTCCGGCGCGTCCGGCGTCCGCGTGGGGCACGCCGGCGAATCCTGGCCTGAACTCGTTGTATTACGGCGATCGTCAGATGGTGCACGAGTCGCGTCCCATCTGATTTTGGCGATTAGGTGGCGCGAAACGTCGCACGACTTTGATTTTTGGCGGTTATTTTCAAGTCGTGCGACGCCGAATACCCCCTAAGTGCCGTTTTCGCCCGGAAAATGCCGGTTAGGGGGTATTTTACTCGATTAAATGTCGCACGACTTGTTTTTTGGTCCGAAAAGCGAAGTCGTGCGACAAAAAGACGTGAAAAGACGCAGAAAAAACGCAGGAATAGCGATTATTCGGCAATCGCGTCGGCTGTGGCAGAGCCGGTCGTGGCAGCGTCGGTATCCGCAAATGTACGACGCATCCACGTGATCGCAAGTTCCGGCCAGACCTGCACGCACGGTTCGATGCCGTGGCCCCCCTGCCATGCGGTTTCGGCGGTGCCGAGCGACAGGCCGTGGCCGCCGCTGGGGAACAGGTGCGCCTCGACGCTCACGCCCGCCTTCTTGCAAGCGTCGACGAGCATCAGCGTGTTCTCGTACGGCACGCAATCGTCAGGAACGGTATGCCAGACGAACACCGGCGGCGTCTTCGCATCGATATGCTTTTCGATCGAAACGGCGTCGAGCGCTTCCGGATCGGCCTTGCGGTCGCCGAGCAGCGCATCGAAACTGCCACGGTGGGCGAGCGGGCCGGACGTGACCACAGGGTAGGCGAGCATCAGGCCGTTCGGGCGCACCGCATCCGCATCGTAACCATGTGCCGCGAGCACGTCGTCGCTGGCGGAAGTCGCAAGATTGGCGGCAAGGTGACCGCCGGCGGAGAAGCCGATCATCGCGATCGCGTCGGCATCGCAATGCCATTCGTCGGCATGCGTACGAATCCGCCGCATCGCTTCAGCCGCTTCCAGCAACGCGACCGGGAAGATGGACGGTTTCACGGAATAGCGCAGCACGAACGCGTTGAAGCCGGCTGCAAGGAATTGCATGGCGATTGGTTCGGCTTCGCGGTCGGACGTCATTTCGTAGCCGCCGCCGGGAATCACCAGCACGGACGGGCGCTTGCGATTCGGGTCGATTTCGCTGCTGTTGTCAAGGCAGTAGCCGACGAACGTGGCCGTGCTGCCGTCGATTCCGGAAATTTCATCTTCAAAATAACGCATGATTCCATGCTATCGATGGCATGTCCAAAGTCGTGTTGAATCGTCGTCTCACCCCCGTCTGAGAAAATCCGAATCCTACGCAAAGGAAAATCCGAATGTTGCAGAAGGGAAAATCCGAATTCGTGGCAAGTCTAGACTTACCGTTGACGAGACAGCAGCGGTAAGTCAACGGCAAATCGATAACGCGTCAGGCTCCTAGCGTGCGTATCGGAATGACGTAGATGCCGTCTTCGCGTCGGTAGGCGAACTCGCCGACGCCTATCAGAACGGCCAGGAATTCCGGCGCTTTGGCTCGGGCCTGGGGGTTCTTCAACAGTTTGGCTTTCATACGATTCAGATTTTCCGCGGCCTGCTCCACCTTGTCCTGACTGCTTTTGATTTCGATACCTGCCCAACGCCCATCCGCAAGTTCGATGATCGCGTCGCATTCAAGGCCGGAATCGTCGTGATAGTAACGTACCGGCTCCATGCCGATATCCGGCAGCGCGCGGGCGTATACCAGCAAATCGCGCATGCACAGGTTTTCAAACAACAGTCCGAAAGTCTGCCAGTCGTTGAGCAGTGCGTGTGGATTGATGCCAAGCAGTGCGGCCGCGATGGAAGGATCGGCGAAGTATCGGCGCGGTTTGGTCAGCATGCGTTTCGGTGAACGGTGTGGCGGCACCCAGCCGGGGATGTCGTCGATGACGAACATATCGGTGAACATTGCCACGTATTTGGAAACCTTGCTTGCGGAAATGAAATCGTCAAGGTGTTCCTCGGTGCCGTACATGTCTTTGCGCAACGTTTCGAATGTTACGGATTGACTGACGTTGCGGGCTAGCGAATTGAGCAGACGTCTGGCGATTTCCGGATCGTACCCCTGTTTCGGAACCCCTTCCGTCAATGTGAGGCGGATATATTCGCGAATAAGGATCTGCGCGTCCTCTGTCGGCATGTTTTGCGCTTCAGGCCAACCGCCACGGCAAGTGATGTCGAACAGTTTCAGGGTGTCGTTGTCCGCTTTCGACGGTTCGAATCTGCCTTCGAACAATCCGGCAAGACTGACTGCCCCGGTTGAGTCCCCACTTTCGCACAGGCTCATCGGGTTCATGCGGATGCGTCCGATTCGCCCAGCTCCGGTATGCTGCGGGCGGGTGTCCTTTTGTGGAGTGGAAGAGCCGGTGAGCAGCCACTGGCCTTTGCTGCCGGGCTCATCGTCGACCTTATGGCGAATTTCGTCCCAGATTGCTGGTGCGATCGCCCACTCGTCAATGACGTGCGGGCGATCGCCGAGCAGCATAAGCGATGGGTCTGCCTGTGCCATGGGCAGGTTGTTGTCGCGGTCGACGTAGGTGATGCTGTTTGCGTGCGCGCGTGCGGCCCATGTTTTGCCGCACCATTTGGTTCCTGCGATTTCGACGGCTCCGAAAATGCGCATGTACCGTTCGATTTGCTTATCCACGATACGTGGGCGATAGCCGTTCGGCTTGACGTTCTGCTGTGCCATATGTGTTCCGTTTCCGTATCGTTTGTAGGGTTTATCCGGCGTTCTAGAAAATCCGAATCCTAGGCAGTGGAAAATCCGAATTTCGTTTCGATGATAATCCGAATTATATGCGATGGAAAATCCGAATGTGCGACGAGTGAAAATCCGAATGTTGCGGGAGGGAAAATCCGAATATCTGGTGGATGCGTTTTTGGTTTTCTGACGGATGCGTCGTATCTGTAGAAATGAACCGACGCACGTTTTTGCCGGTGTCGGGTTAAATGCTGTTGAGGTCGTTGCTGGCGTATTGGATGTGCTGAGATTCGATGAGGGGTTTCAAAAAAGCTCGGCGTGGCGTTTTCTGCTTCCTGGCTATCGCTATGCGGGGTGGGGGTAATCCCCATCTGCGAACCTTGCCCGGTATGATCGGTTTTGCGGTTACACTGTGTGTTGAATGTGCTCGTTAGAACGCTTGCATAGGGGTTTAGATATGGCTGGAATCAAAGACGTCGCGGAAAAGTCCGGAGTGTCCATCAGCACGGTTTCCTATGTGATGAGCGGCAAGCGCTCCGTGAGGGACGATACTAAGCGCAAGGTGATCGAGGCCGCGAGGTCGCTTGGATATCGTCCGAAGCATGTAGAGCATATGGACCAGTCGATAGCTGCCTTGCTGGGCGTGGGCGATGGCGCTTTGCCTGGCATGCCGAGCGGGCGTCCTCGGACTAAGGTTTTGGCGCTGAGCTCGCCTGTGCATGAATATACGGATTACACGAATTACGCGGCATTTTTCTTCGCTCTCGCTACGCGGGCTAAGCGTTATGGGTATGACATTCTTTTACTGATGCACGAATACGGTGACCGGGAATTGGTAAGGGTCACGCGCAATGGCATGGTGGACGGCATCATGCTGCTGGATGTATTGATGGAAGATTCGCGTGCCGATCTTGCTTCAACGTTGGATGTGCCCGTGGTTTCCGTCGGTTACCCCGCGAATACCGGGGCGGTGTATTCCGTCGATTTGGATTTCGAGCGGATGGGCCGTGAAGCGATAAGCCGGATTGCCGATTTGGGCCATAAGCATGTGGTGATTGTCGGGACGAGTGACGTCGCGTATGAGGATGGTTCGAATTATTTGATTCGCTTTCGCGATGCTGTGACGAAATATGGCCTTGATCTCGGTGTCAAAACCGATTTCGTGGCCTCGACTGGTTATGGAATGGCGGACGTGCGGTTGATGCTTGATTCGGTCTTCGCCAGTGCTCCACAGACCACTGCGATTATTTGTCAGACCAACGCCACGCATGTGAACAACCTGTTGTTTGCGTTGCAGGAACGTGGATTGAGTGTGCCTGGCGATATTTCAGTGATGGCCGCTTGCACGCAGGGCATGCAGCAGCTTCCTCAAGGGGTTGATGAGATGCCTATGAATCCGCATGCCGTCTGCTCTCGAGGGGTTGACATCATGATGGAGATACTGAGTGGGCAGCGGCATGATGTCGGCGCGGTGGAGCTGTTGCCCGGCAAGTATTGCGCTCGTGGCACGGTCGGCCCCTGCCGTCCGCGGTAGCTTATTATTTCGATTGTTTTTGCGGTCTTTTATCCTTTCTTCTATTCATGATGTGCGGTTATGTACCGTGTTGCCTTATTTTCGGTGATTTTCTGATTAAGTGATTCAATGAACTTATTTATCGAAATAAATCGAAATAAGTTGAAATACGCTTCGGGAAAACATATCATTGTAATCAATGAGATTCCGATTCGTCTCGGATTTCATTTCAGTAATGGAGCTGAAAAAGGAGAATGCAATGAAGTCAACCCGTAGAATCGTTGCGGCTGGTCTGGCTGTGGCGACCATGTTCGGTACCCTTGGCTTGGCCGGATGCGGCAGCAACAGCGGTAGCGAGCAGGAATCAAATCCGAAGACCATCAAAATCTGGCATTACGAGGAAGACAACGGTGCACAAGGCAAGGCGTGGGCCAAAGCCATGGAAATCTTCGAGAAGAAGACCGGAGTCAAGGTCGAGTTTGAGAAGAAATCCTTCGAGCAAATTCGTCAGAACGCTGCTCAGATTCTGAATTCCGATGAAGCGCCGGATGTTATGGAATACAACAAGGGCAACGCCACTGCTGGTCTGCTCGCTAGCCAGGGACTGCTCAGCAACCTGAACGATTACGTGAAGAAGTACAACTGGGACAAGAAGGTCTCAGGTTCTTTGGCCGCTACCGGTAAGTACAACGACAAAGGCGTTATGGGATCCGGTGACTGGTACGGCATCACGAACTACGGCGAAGATGTCGTGATGTACTACAACAAAGACATGTTTGACAAGTACGGCATCGAAATCCCGAAAACTTTCGATGATCTCGAAGCTGCAATGCAGAAGTTCGTGGATAACGGTGTGACCCCGCTTTCCGAAGGTGTCGCGGAATATCCGCTGCAGCATCTGTGGTGGCAGCTGGTCTTGTCTAAGGCGAATGACAAGTTCATCAAGAACTACGAGATGTACGATGGCGACGTCGATTGGCAGGGCGAGGCAACTACCTACGCCACTAAGACCATCAAGGACTGGGTGTCCAAGGGCTATATTTCCAAGGACTGCACCGGTACCAAGGCTGAGGATGCCGGACAAGGCTTCATGAACGGTACCTATCCGATGTTCTTCTCTGGCACTTGGTGGTTCGGTCGTTTCCAGAGCGATATGAAGAATGCCAATTGGACGTTCTCCACCTTCCCGGATACCGATAAGGTGGTCGGCTCTTCCGGCAACATTTGGGTCATTCCAGAGAACTCCAAGAAGAAGGACCTTGCCGCGCAATTCATCGACATCACTTTGAGCGATGAAGTTCAGGACCTCATGGGCAACTCTGGTGGTCTGCCGATTGCGGCTGATCCTGACAAGATCACTGACGAAAAGACGAAGGAGCTTATCACTTCTTTCAACGGCGTGCTTGAAAAGAATGCCCTTGGCTTCTACCCGGATTGGCCGACGTCCACCTTCTACGATGAGCTGAATTCTTCTCTGCAGGAACTGGTCAATGGTACTTCCGGTGTGAAGGACGTGCTCAATCAGATGAAGGATAACTACGACAAGGGCGTGGAGGCCGCTGGCGTCAAGTCCTGAGTCTGAACCTAACGGTTCAACATCTCAATCACCATTGCCATGGCGTCGTTGAGAACGTGGCGGCGCCATGGCCCTTATATCAACACTTCTGCCGTCAGTAACGGGCACCGTGGCCAGGAACGGCGGCAATCTAAGTTGTTCGACTCAACCGCATTGCGGAGCATCTTAGTCTCAGATGAAGATCGATGCGAATCATGGGAAGTGGCATACTAATGAACACTCACGTTAATAAAAATCAGGCACACGGCCAGCAGCCAACTGCCAGAGAAAAAGGGATGTCGAGGATTCCTGGCAATCCGTCCAATCGATTTTGGCTGTATCTGCTTCCGGGCTTCCTGATGCTGCTATGGATCATTATTGTTCCGGCTGTCTGGAACATTTATCTCAGCTTCACCAACTACCGAGGCATCAAACCGCCGCAGTTCGCCGGTCTGACCAATTGGGTGAGGCTGATGAAGGACACCACTTTCTGGGTGTCGTTCTGTAACTCGATTTGGATGATCATCGCCATGGTGGTCGTTCCTATCCTGCTCGGTCTTATCCTCTCATCGCTGGTATTCGACGTAGTGCAGAAGAAGTTCGGGCCGAAAGTGGCTTCTACCATGCGAGCTGTCTACTATTTCCCGCAGCTGCTCCCAATCGCTGTCGCCTCCTTGGTCATGGGATGGATTTTCCGTCCGCAGAATGGTGCGTTGAACGCGTTGCTGAAAGCTGTGGGATTAGGGTCTCTCCAGCATGACTGGCTTGGTAAGCCGGATACTGCCTTGATTTTCCTGATGCTCATCATGATTTGGATTCAGGTTGGCTATCCGTTGGTCATCTTCATGTCGGGTTTGCAGCGAGTTGATCCGGAACTCTACGAAGCTGCAAGCCTTGACGGAGCGAACTGGTGGCAGCGCTTCCTTGCGATCACCCTGCCGGCCATCAAGCCTGAGATCTTCGTGGTGGCATTGACCTGCACCATCGCTGCTCTTAAGGTGTTCGGCCCGGTCTACATGCTGACCAAAGGCGGTCCTGGTACCAGCACCATCGTGCCGTCGTACTACTCCTACGTGCAGTTCTTCCAGTCTCAGCAAGTTGGCTATGGCGCAACAATCGCCACTGCGCTGACCGTTGTCATTATCGTCGTAGCAGTTATCTTCACGAACCTTCAGGAGAAGGTCGCGAAGGAAGATGAGGAGTAGAGCCATGACTTCCGCAACCAATATTCCCGTGCATGTTAAGAAAAACCGCACTGCAGGCGATTGAGCGATTCTCATTCTGCTCATCGTCGGCGGTCTGGTCATGTTGTTCCCGTTTATCGTGCTGTTGCTCAACGCATTCAAAACGACGGCTGACTACAACTCATCGGGGCCGCTGTCATGGCCGAAGGAGTTCAGCACCGTCGGTCTGATGAAGTTCTGGAACCGTGTCAACTATCCCGAAAAGCTGTGGAACAGCATTTGGACTTCAGGCCTCGTGGCCATCCTCGCCGTGGTGCTGTCCATGTTCAACGCATTTGCGCTCGGTATCGGACGAGTCAAGGGCCGTCGTTGGATAGTCCTGCTTATCATGCTCGCCAACATGCTGCCGCAGGAAGCCATGCTGTACCCGCTGTACATCATGTTCAAGAAGATCGGCCTGTACAATTCGCCATGGGCAATCGTCATCATCTTCACCGTCATCCAGAGTGCTTTCGGTACCTATCTCTTGTCATCGGTATACGGCACATTCCCGAAATCCATACTGGAAGCGGCGACTATCGACGGCGCAAGTCGTTGGACCATCTTCCGTAAGATAGTGTTCCCGATTTCCAAGCCGACGCTGAGCGTCATGCTCGTGTTCTTCTTCATCTGGACATGGAACGAGTATATGATCCCGATGGCCTTCCTTATTGATAATTCGACGCAGACCATCCCGATTGCGGTCAGCTCGTTGACCGGTGACCGTCTCATGGATGTGACGACCACTGCTGCCGCATCGTTGATCAGTATCGTGCCAACGCTTATCTTCTATTTGATCTTCCAGCGCACGCTGTCCCGTGGTATTACCGCTGGTGCTGTCAAGTAGTTGAATGGCATGTAAATGCTCCGGTGATTCCTGTTCTCTTCTTTCCCCGGAGCTTATATATAGAAAGTTCTATTTTCACTAATGTAGTGAGCCAATATCCTTAAGGAGCAACAATGAAGTTCACCAATGGTTACTGGATGATTCGTGATGGCGTTAGCGCACTGTACGCACGTGAGGCGTATGAGTTGGGAATCGGTGAAGACGGGGAAAGCCTGAATATCCTGGCACCGACAACGGTGATTCGAGGACGTTACGATACGTTGAATCTACCTACGTTCGACATTGATGTGACCTCGCCTGCGGAAGGTGTGATTCGCGTCAGGGCTGGGCACTGGCAGGGGGCTACTGACTATCCGGGATTTCCTCTGAACGCTGACGAGCCAGGTGGTCGCGGATATGTGCACGCAACCGCGGAAGGCAACGGCGATGGCGAAGTGGGCGAGAATGGTGCCACCGTGTCCCTGACCACTGGCGGTTTGACTGCGAAAGTGGTCAAGGGCGCTCCATGGAATCTGACGTTCCTCGGAGAAGATGGCAAAGTGCTTACCGAATCGACGGGAAAGTCGCTTGGCTGTTTCAATCTGAACAAGCTTTCCAATGTGACGGCACAGCCGGTAGGTGAGTTTGGCGTGACCATGGACGGCTCTGCCTATGACGAATCGGATGTGTTCACCGGAGTCCAATTGCATCTCAGCGTTGGCGAGAATGTGTACGGCTTCGGCGAACGATTCGGCGCGTATGTAAAGAACGGCCAGACCATCGATATCTGGAATGAGGACGGCGGTACCGCTTCCGAGCAGGGCTATAAGGACATTCCGTTCTACATGACATCCAACGGATACGGTGTGCTGGTGAACAACCGTGGGCACGTCTCCTTCGAAGTGGGATCGGAAAACACTGAGGCCGTGCAATTCTCGGTGCCGGGGGAGACCATCGATTTCTGTGTGATCTACGGTCCGACGCCGAAGCAGATTCTTGACCGCTATACCAAGCTGGTCGGCCGCCCGGCCAACGTGCCCGCCTGGAGCTATGGACTGTGGCTCACCACTTCGTTCACTACCAAGTATGACGAGAAGACCATCAACTCCTTCATCGATGGCATGGCCGAACGCGATATTCCTTTGAGCGCATTCCACTACGACTGCTACTGGATGCGTGAATTCCATTGGACCGATTTCGAATGGGACAAGCGTTTCTTCGGAGATATCGAATCCACACTCAAGCGTTTGCACGAGGATAAGGGTCTGCATATCTGCGCATGGATTAATCCGTACATCGGCCAGCGTGGTTCCATGTTCAAGGAAGGCAAGGAGAAAGGCTACCTTGTCAAGAAGGCCAATGGCGAAATCTGGCAGACCGATTTTTGGCAGGCGGGCATGGGGCTGGTGGATTTCACCAACCCTGAAGCACGTGAATGGTTCAAGAACAAGGTCAAGAAGCTGCTGAACCAAGGTGTAGACGCGATCAAGACCGATTTCGGCGAGCGCATTCCACGAGATGTGGTCTGGTATGACGGTTCTCCTAAGCTCTCCATGCACAATTGGTACACGCAGTTGTACAACCAGGCCGTCTTTGAAGCCATCGAAGAGACCTACGGCAAGGGCAAGGCTTGTCTGTACGCCCGTTCCGCAACCGTCGGCGGACAGCAGCAGCCAGTGCACTGGGGCGGTGATTGCGAGTCGACCTTCAACGGCATGGCCCAGACGCTACGTGCGGGATTGTCGATTACCAGCTCCGGTTTCGGCTTCTGGAGCCATGACATTGGTGGTTTCGAAGGTGCCTATCCGGATCCTGCGGTCTACAAGCGTTGGGTGGCTTTCGGACTGCTTGGTTCCCACTCGCGTATGCATGGTTCCACCGTGTATCGCGTGCCATGGCTGTTCGATGAGGAAGACGAGAAGAATGGTGTGGTCAACGCACCGGGGCAAACCGCCGTCGATGTGGCCCGCACTTTCACCAAGCTCAAGCTTTCCTTGATGCCGTATCTGTATCAGGTGGGTCTGCAGCCGCATCTGCACGGAACCCCAGTGATGCGCTCGATGTTCGTCGAATTCCCGGATGACCCGACGTGCCGCACGCTTGACCGTCAGTATATGTTCGGTCCGGATCTGCTCGTGGCACCGGTGTTCACATATTCTGGAGATGTGGAATACTATCTGCCGGCCGGCACGTGGACCAACTGGTTCACCGGTGAAAAGGTGGTCTCTGAACATGGTGTATGGCGCAATGAACGCCATGGGTTCGACACCATCCCGTTGTGGGTGCGTGATGGCAGTGTGCTGGTCACCAAGCCTGGTGCCGAGACTCCTGAATATGAGTATGGTAAGGACGCATTGGTTTCCGTGTTCCTGAACGATGGTGATGACGCCAAGGCCGTGGTGACCGAGATGGACGGTTCTACCGTTGTGTTCTCCGCCAGAAAGACCGATGCCGGTGTGGAGGTTTCCAGTTCCGATGGTCGCGGGTTCACCGCTCGTTTGGGATTTGGCGAAGCTGTGACCGCTCCGGAAGGCAAGGTGCTGCTATAGCGGTAGATTCCCGTTCTTTCGAGTGGGGGTGAAAGGCTGCGTCAAACGCTGGTTTATGCGTTTGACGCAGCCTTTTCATTGCTCTAAATTTAGATTTTTTGTTGTGGAGAATGTGGCGGTTCTTTGATTGGTTGGTTGCGAAAGACGGAGAAATGGCGGGAGCTGATGGTTTGGGGACGCTGTGGGCGATACTGGAAATATGGAGAACTTGAGCGAACAGACTGATGCCGAGAAGGCTGGTAACGCCGTGAAACAAACCGTGAAAACAAATATTGGTCAGATTGCCGAAATCAGCGAGAACGCGGAAAATGCCGAGGAAACCGCGCAAGCCACGGAACGTGCCGAATTCGGGCTCGACGGACTGGTCGCCGACGTCAACATTCCGCGCGGAACGGTCGTGCTCGCGGCCACGCCAATCGGCAACCCCGGAGACGCGCCCGCCCGCCTGATCGCCCTCATGGAAGGCGCCGACATCGTCATCGGGGTTTCGGCCCCCGGTGTCATCACGCCCGACATGGTCGTCTCCATGGCCGAGGACGCCATCGTGTTCGCCATGGCCAACCCCACCCCCGAGATCTTCCCCGA
>OGPU01002856.1_pt1 | contig 11468 bp, 10 predicted proteins | sample 1552991 | NCBI WGS metagenome assembly OGPU01 (sample SAMEA2580296, study PRJEB22360) | human gut metagenome | biome: human gut; feature: human-associated habitat; material: faeces | place: Denmark | collected 2008/2010 | reverse complement strand
TCAAAAAGGACGTGAAGTAGTTTGTCCCAGGAGTTGAACGCCTTATAAATAAAGGTCCCGACAAACAAACCGTAAAAGATCGCGACAGCTGCAGCTTCGGTCGGCGTGAAGATTCCTCCGTAAATGCCGCCCAAGATGACGACCGGCGTCATGACGCCCCAGATCGCATCTTTAAATACGAGCCAAGTCGATTCCTGACGGGGCAGTCCGCGATAGCCTCTTTTCTTTGAGATGAGGTATACGGTTAACATTAAGAAACCGGCAACCAGCAGTCCGGGGACAATACCGGCGGCGAACAATGCCGGAACGGAAACATCCGCAATGCCGCCGTAAACAATGAAAGCGATACTCGGCGGAATCACGATGGCTAGGCCCGAAGTCACGGAAACGTTGGCTGCGGCAAAGGCTTTGTCGTAGCCGTTCTTAACCATAGCCGGAATGAGGATTAAGCCGAGCGCAGCGACAGTCGCAGGGCCCGATCCGCTCACGGCGCCCCAGAAGGTGGCGACTGCTACGGTTGCAATGGCTAGACCGCCGGTCATGTCGCCGACGAGGTTTTCGACAAGACGCACAATACGCGCGGCGATGCCGGCGCTTTCCATAATGAAGCCGGCCAAAATAAAGAAGGGAATAGCTAACAAAGGAACTTTAGCGACGCCGGCAAAGAAGTTGTAGGGCAGCATGTCGATGCCCATGTCAAAGAGCCAGCTGACGATGGCGGCAGAAAGTCCAAGACTGATGGCAATCGGAACTCTGCACACCAGCATGAAAATAAAAAGAATCAGCAGAACCAGTCCGGGATCGGACATCAGCGAATTAAGCATGATCTCCTCCTAGAAGTTCTGTTTCTGAATATCTTCAACAGTGCGCTGAAGAATTCGGACAATAATGAGCGCCGAGAAAAGCGGCGTGGCTATGGTGTAGAGCCAAACCGGAATATCCAGAGACTCAGAGGAAACGTTTAGTTCAATTTCGTCAATAACCTCAATCGCACCTAAGTAAGCCAGCATGACGAAGAAAGCCAGTGAGCAAATTACGCCGAAGAAGTAAAGCGTTTTGCGCAGCCATCCGTGGGTAATACTGTAAAGCAGATTCATCGTGAAGTTGCTGCTTTCTCGGAACGCAATCGAAGTGCCGAGCAGTACGATCCACACAAAGAAATTTACTGTCAGTTCCTCGGAAGCAGAAAATGACAGGTTTGTGCAGTAACGGATGATGATGTTGATGAAGGCAATGCAGGCCATGACTGCTAAGAGAAATGACCCAAGGAGCTCTTCAAATCGGGTGTTGAGGAAATGAAGCATAGTTGTTCTTCTTATATTTATTTGTGGTAAAGCCGGTGCGGCCGGAGCCGCACACGGCGTGTCGCTGAGTAATTCAAAAATTACTTGGCAGCCTGCATGTCTTCTTCGGCAGCTTTGACGACATTCGGGCCGATCTTCTGAGTCCAGTCAGCACGGACGCCGGCTGTGGCTTCATAGAAGCGTTTGATCATTTCAGGTGTGTACTCCGTCACGGTCATGCCGTTTTTCTTAAGTTCTTCCTTCGGATTGGTGATAGCAGGGAGCTTATTGATGCTCTTGAGGTATTCATAAGCCTGACCGTTGTCGTTGCTCAGACGGGAAAGGGCTTTGCCGTATTTTTCAGCTTCGGTAGCGCAGCTGAGAATAAGCTTCTGATCTTCCGGAGAGAATTCCTTCCAGACTTTCATGTTGGCAGTGAAGAACAACGGGTCGATCATGTAATGCCAATCGGTGGAGTACTTGTGCCACTGCCAAACTTTAGTCGGGACGTTAATGCCGTTAGTCGGGTTTTCCTGACCATCGACGATGCCCTGCTGAAAGCCGGTCACAGCTTCAGACCAGTTGATAGCCTGAGGGTTGGCGCCAAGGGACGAGAAGATGTCAATGAAGATCGGGGTACCGCATACGCGCAGCTTCATACCCTTCATATCTTCCGGTTTTTCGATCGGGCCTTTGCTCGTAGTTAATTCACGGAAGCCGTTTTCAGACCAGCCGAGGAACTTAACGCCGGTTTTTTCGATGGCTTTTTCCAGCATCTTTCCGGATTTTCCGGCTTCAATAGCGTCGATAGCTTTATAGCGATCCGGATTGTTGGCGACAAAGAAGGGAAGGGCGGTGAGGTTTAATTCTTTGATTTGAGGAGACCAGTTGATGGTGGAAGCTAAAGCAAAGTCAATTGCTCCGCGGCGAACGAGCAAAAGTTCGGAAGTTTGCTTGCCTGCCATCAGCTGAGCACCGAAATACGGTTTGATGTTGATTCGGCCGTTGGATTTCTGTCTGACGCAGTCGGCAAAGAAGGTTGCGGTTTGGCCCCAGCCGGAGGAGGCGCCGGGTACAACGCTGAGCTTGTACTCGGATTTATATGCGGCGGAGGCGGCAGAAAGGCACAGGCCCATGGTAGCGAGTGCGAGGGCAGCTTTGCTTAAGAGTTTAAAGGTCACAATAGTTACTCCTAGAGATTAGAGAATAAAAAGTGTTAGTTAGGTCGAATGAAACCGAAAGCTCATTTGCTCTCGATTTACTGCCGAAGCACACCATTTGTTTAGTGTTCTTTTTTCAATGGAGTCCGGTACGACCCTTGAGGATTTGGTTAGTCTCATACAGGCTTTTGGCCCGTTCCAGACTATAAAAATATTGTATTCTTCGATTACAAAAAACTTCGTTTTTTCACTAAGGAAAACCCTGTATTAACGAGAGCGGATCATCGCAGTTATAGGTGTTTTGAAGTAGGATACCCGCCTATTCGTGCTTGTTCCGCTGGGAGATATAGATGCGCTATTACGATATTGAAGTGGCCGGTACCAAACGTGCCCTGAAACTCTGCCCTATTAATCAAGATCTTTGCATTGCAGCCTTTTTAATTCTCGGCGATACCGAGCTGACTGTTAATTGCGCAGCTGCTCTTTTGGAAAGAGCTCCTAAATATGATTTCCTTTTAACTGCCGAAGCCAAGAGCATTCCTCTGGTTCAGGAAATGGCCCGTCAGAACGGTGATGCACACTATATTGTTGCTAGAAAGGGCCGAAAACTCTACATGGACAACCCCATCTGCGTTGGTGTGAAATCCATTACTACGGAGAAAGACCAGAAACTTTATGTTGATCAGGAAGAGATGGAACAGATGCGCGGCAAACGCATTTTGATCGTTGACGATGTCATTTCTACCGGACGCAGCCTCCAGGCTTTGGAAGAAATTGCTGCCGCTGCGGGTGCCGATGTTGTCGGCAAGATGGCCGTTTTAGCCGAAGGCGATGCTGCTTCCAGAACAGATATTTCTTATCTCGAAAAACTTCCGCTCTTTAACGGCAAGGGCGAACCGCTTCCTTTTGATTAATTTCAGAGAGCTAACTGAATGATCGGCATTATCGGAGCGATGAAGGTTGAGCTTGAGGCTTTGAAGGCAAGGCTTCAGGACGTGACTGTAACCAGAATTTCGGGCGTTGATTTTTACAGCGGAAAGCTGCACGGTACGGACGTCGTCGCCGCAGTGAGCGGGGTCGGTAAGGTGTTTTCCGCCGTTTGTGCGCAGACGATGGTTTTGAAGTTCGGTGTGAAAGCCATTATTAATACAGGTGTGGCGGGAGGACTTTCTCCTAACCTTAAGCTCGGTGAAGTTGCCATTGCATCTCAAGTCTGCCAGCACGATATGGACACGTCTGGCGTCGGCGATCCCAAAGGTTTAATTTCCGGAATTAATAAGGTCTTCATTGATGCCGATCCTCTCTGGGTCGCAAAAGCTGAGAAAGCGGCACAGAAATTAGGCATTCATACTGAAACCGGCGTGATTGCTTCCGGCGACCAATTTGTCTGCGATACGGACCGTAAAGCTTGGATTCGTGATTTCTTTAGAGCCGAAGCTGTAGAAATGGAAGGCGCGGCCATCGGTCAGGTGTGCTTTGTCAATGAAATCCCGTTTGTTGTGATTCGATCTATTTCCGATGATGCTTCCGGCCACGCACCTGTTTCTTACGAATCCTTCTTTAAAGAGGCGGCTCAGCGAGCCGTCGCACTGGCGGAAGAGATGCTCAAAGAAGCCTGAGAGCATTCCAAAGCAGAAGGACTTTTCCTGAAGTTAGTTGAAGGAGCTAACTTCGTGAAAAGTCCTTTTTGCATTTTGGATGAATTTTTTAGATTTTTGCTGCTTAACGGCTTTCAAGCTTTTAGAAATTTTTTCTTCAAAACAGAAGAATCTAATTGAGACAAAACGAGTCCGAAGAGCACAAGGAACGCTCCGCTGGCGGACCAAACAGTGAGTTTTTCGCCAAGGATATAGTAGGAACAGATAAGGCAGATCACCAGAATCAGATAAATGTAGACGGCGGTTTGTCCGGTCCTATTCTCTCCACAACCATGGTTAACATGCTGTAGCAAGACGCACAGGCGATAAAACCTAAGTAGACCAAATTTGCTCAAACCTCAGTTTTGGTCAGGCTTGTTGAGCTGAGAAGTTCATCCGTAAGAAGCAAAGCCGCAAAAATAAAGATCAGGCCGTAGCCAAAAATCGTTCTTGTAGAGACCAGAATCGGCGCTTGATAAACAGCAAGTTTTTTGATTACAACAGAATAAACTGCCTAGATTAAAGCTGCACCGACAGAGAGACTGTCTCCGAGCGGATTGATAGTCAAGCTCTTGTTTTCCTCGAAAACTAGTAGTAAGACACCGAGAAAAGAAAGGCCTGAGCCGACAAAGAACTGCAATGAGAGTTTTAGATTCGGGTTTTCAATTCAGCTGACAGCTACTGTGAAGAATGGAGCAACGCTGACTAAAACACCGAAATTGGAAACCGTTGTGTATTTGAGTGCAACGTTCTCCATCCAAAAGTACAGGAAGGTGCCGGTGAAGCCGGCAAGCGCAAACAACCATTGAGCTTTGGCACCATATTTTTCTGACTGATGCGGGTAAAGGCACCAAAGTGCAAAATAGCCAAGCAAGAACCGAGAGAAGAGAATTTGAAGCGGTGAGAGATACAGGACTTTGGTCGAAATGAAGGTCTCGCCCCAAATGACAGCGCAAAGCAGTGCTAAAACCTGACCGGAAGAAAACCGACTCTTCAAAGCACTTCTCCAGAAGTTATTAGATTTGATATTGGTTCAGGAAATTATGCGCCGCTAAACCCCAAAAATTCTTATTTTTAGAATAAGGAAAACTCTGGTCCAGTATCATTTGGCAGTCCGTTGAGGAGAAAACTCGGTGGAAGGTACAAGATTGTTTTTGAAGATTAGAGGACGGCAGAGATGGTAACTCTTGAGTCAATGAAAGAAAAAGACAAATCCGAATTCAAGCAAAAAATCCAAGAAGCTTTTGGTATTGCCGTTGCTGAGAATTTCGGTCCGACTGAACCTATTCCGTCGGATAAGGAATTGGAAGAGGATTTTGCGGCGCCGGACAATACTTCTTTCGTCATCTTAAATGATGGGAAAAAAGTCGGCGGCGCGATCGTCAAGATCAATCTTGAAACTCAGAGGAATTCTTTGGAGTTGTTTTTCATCTATGCCGGGGTTCACGGAAAAGGCTTAGGTCTGGCGGCTTGGAAAGCAATTGAGGCTAAGTATCCCGACACAAAGGTTTGGGAAACGGTTACACCATATTTTGAAAAAAGAAATATTAACTTTTACGTGAACAAGTGCGGCTTTCATATCATTGAATACGTCAACAAATATCATCGTGGCACAGATGAACGTTTCAATCGAGAAATAGAAAACGATGTTCCGGGAACTGAAGATTTTTTTAGATTTGAAAAAATAATGAGTAAATAATCTGTTTCCGCGAAGAAGTAGGAATCGAAAGCGATTTAGCGGAGAGAGATTATATCTAGGAAGATGGCAGGGGAAGAAGGATTCGAACCCTCGAATGCCGGAATCAGAATCCGGTGCCTTAACCAGCTTGGCGATTCCCCTGTGCTGAGAAAATTAAATTATACACAAAACAAAAACTTTTGCAGGGCTCAACGCAGAAACAAATCAAGGCACTCTCGAGCGCCTTGTTTGTAAAAGAAAAAATATTTTTTGAAACGTCGCTAGAAGATCATATCTGCCAGCTGAGAGATCAAAAAAGCACAAAGAGTGATGGTTGCACCAAGCTTAAATAACTTGACCTGTTGTCTTCTAAGGTCCCGTGCAGCGACGCGGGCTTTAGCACTGTCTCTATACATCGCGGACTCCTTTATGAGGTATTTCGTTAAATGAATTATATCTGAACTAGGGAAAGTTTCTAGGTATTTATACCTAAGTAAAATCAAAATGAGCGTAAAAATTTGTGAGCTAACTATTAGCGTTAGGCAAATTCTTCCACAAATGAGGCAGGGCAGGAGGACATCGAGAAACTTTCGTGTAACACATATAAGAGGTGAAGTTCACCCGATACTGCAATTCGTCTATTGAGTAAAACCTCTTCAAAATTTTTCGATTCTATTCGTGGTGTGAAGAACCTTTTCAACTAACGTTCAAGTTGAATTTCTAAAAATAAGGAAAAAATGATCGTAAATACTGCTAAATTCTTTCCTAATTGATAATGATAATCAATAGCTGTAAATTTCATCAAACTTTACATGTTTTAAGTTGTATCTCGTTCATTTACAGTTATAATCCGACGATCAAACAGGGAAGCACTGCTTCTCCACCCTATAAACAAGCCCCCTTCGGGCATATCCGGAAAGGAAATATTTAAATGGCAGAAGAAACCAAAGTAGAAGAAAAGGTAGAGGAAAAAACAGAAGCCACAGCAGCTCCGGCTGAAGAAACAAAAGCCGAAGAAGTTAAGCCGAATCCTCTTCAGCGCACCATTGAGCTGACGATTTCTCGTAAAGAACTCGATGCTCGTGTTGCTAAAGCTCTTCGCGAAAAAGCAAAGAAAGCTAAATTCCACGGTTTCCGTCCCGGCCATGCTCCTGCCGCTATGGTCAGAGCCGCTTATGGTCAGGAAATTCAGTTTGATGCAATCAACGCACTCGTTTCTGCCGCTTTCGTTGAAAAAGTTCAGGAAGGCAAATACCACGTCTCCGGCTACCCGGATATCGCTCCGACCGAAGGCGCTCCTGAAAATGAAGACACAATGTCCTTCACAGCTACTTTCGAAGTCTTCCCTGACGTCGAAGTTCCTGACATGAAAGACGCTTCCGTTACAGAATACGAATGCGAACTGACAGACGCTGACGTTGAAAAGACACTCGACGTTATGCGCAAACAGCGCGCCACTTTCAAAAAGGCTGACAAGACTGCTGCTGACGGCGATCGCGTTATCGTTGACTTCAAGGGCACTCTTGACGGCGTTGCTTTCGAAGGCGGTACAGCTAAAGACTACGCTTTCGCTCTCGGCCAGGGCAGAATGCTCCCCGAATTCGAAAACGCGATTCGCGGTATGAAAGCCGGCGAAACCAAGACTTTCAACCTGACTTTCCCTGAAAACTATCCTGCCAAGAACCTTGCCGGCAAGGAAGTTCAGTTCGAAGTTACGCTGAAAGAAGTTGACGAAGAAATTCTTCCCGCCCTTGACGACAAGTTCGCAAAAGACCTCGGCGTTAACGATGGTATCGACAAACTCAAGGCTGACGTTAAAGAAAACCTCCAGCGCGAAGTGACAGCTCGTCTTGAAGCACGTACTAAGCAGAGCGCCATGAATGCTCTTCTGTCCGTTGCCAAGTTCCCGGTTCCGCACGCTGCTGTTGAAGAACAGAGAGAGGCTCTGGTCCACGACGCCATCGAAAACATGAAGGCTCAGGGAATTAACCTCCCCAACGACAGCATTCCTGCCAACGCCATGCTTGACCAAGCTGAGCAGAGAGTTCGTCTTGGACTGCAAATCAGCGCTATTGTTGAGAAAGAAAAGATTACTTCTACTGATGAACAGATCAAAGCTTTGGCCGACAACATCGCCAAGAGCTATGAAGATCCGAAAGAAGTCGTTGATTGGTACCTCAACAACCCTCAGCACAAAGCTGAGCTTGCCGCGGTTGTTGTGGAAAACAATGTCGTCGCTTGGATCCTGAAGAACGCTCAGGTCAAGAAAGAACCGATCTCTTTTGAAAACCTGATGGGTCGCGGTCAGCAGGCTTAATCAATTTCAGGCGTCAGAGGCAATAAAATGCCTCTGAAAAATACAAACAAGTCGGCAAGGTACTCATTAGTCCTTGCCGTTTGTCATTGAAAACTACTACAAACCACGGAGACGCGTATGCCCGACTTTTCAAACTTTAATTCTGCACTTATACCGATGGTTATCGAGCAGAGCGGACGCGGAGAGAGATCTTTTGACATTTACTCCCGCCTGTTACGCGATCGCGTAGTCTTCCTGGTAGGACCGGTGACTGATCAGAGCGCCAATTTGGTCGTTGCTCAGCTGCTGTTCCTGGAAAGCGAAAATCCGGATAAGGATATTTCGCTCTATATCGATTCCCCCGGAGGAAGCGTCTACGCCGGTCTTTCCATTTACGATACGATGCAGTTCATCAAGCCGGATGTTTCCACCATTTGCTTAGGCATGGCTGCTTCCATGGGTGCGTTCCTGCTTGCTGCAGGTGCGAAGGGCAAACGCTTTGCACTGCCGAACTCCCGCATCATGATTCATCAGCCTTCCGGCGGTACAAACGGAACCGCTGCAGACATTGAAATTCAGGCGAAAGAAATCTTGGAGTTGCGCAGCCGTTTGAACACAATCCTGTCCGAACACACCGGCCAGTCCATTGAAAAGATTGCGGTCGACACCGAACGCGATAATTTCATGAGCAGCGCACAGGCAGTGGAATACGGAATTATCGACGGCGTATTTAGAAAACGTTCCGAGCAAATCATTAGAAAGAAATAATTGATTTTGCGGATTAAAGATTTAAGGAAGTTATGAGCGATAACAAAGAGGGACCCGTCTGTTCTTTTTGCGGAGCCAAAAAGGGACAGTACTCTGAAATTTATAAGTCAAACATCGGAGATCAGTACATTTGTAAAGAATGTACTGAAGAGCTTGCTCGTTACTCCGGTGTGATTGAAGAAGCTTTGAAGCGCTACCAATATCTCGAAGCTCACAATAAGAACGCAGGTTCCGAAGCCCCCGCTAAAGAAGCCGAAGCAGAAGAGGCAGAAAAGCAGGATCCGATTTTGTACGGAGAACTGCCGACGCCGAAAGAAATTTATGCCAATCTTGACCAATATGTGATCGGTCAGGAACAGGCGAAGAAGGTTCTTTCCGTTGCGGTTTATAACCATTACAAACGTCTTAGAAGCAAATTCATCGGAGATGATTCCGACGAAAAAGTTGAGATTCAGAAGAGCAACATTCTTCTTATCGGTCCGACAGGTTCCGGCAAGACGCTTTTAGCTCAAAGTTTGGCCAAAATGCTGAATGTTCCTTTTGCAATTGCAGATGCAACGACTCTGACAGAAGCCGGCTACGTCGGTGAAGACGTCGAAAACGTGATCCTGAAGCTCCTGCAAAGCTGCAATATGGACCTCAAACGCGCTCAGATGGGCATTATCTATCTTGATGAAATCGATAAGATTGCCCGCAAGAGTGAGAACCCGTCTATTACCCGCGACGTATCCGGCGAAGGCGTTCAGCAGGCTTTGTTAAAGCTCGTTGAAGGTACCGTTGCCAATGTTCCGGCTGCCGGCGGAAGAAAGCATCCTCAGGGAAACAATATTCCGGTTGATACTTCGAACATTCTCTTCATTTGCGGCGGCGCATTTGAAGGTTTGGATAAGATCATTCGCAGAAGAACTGAGCGCAGCGGCATCGGCTTTGAAGCCGATGTTAAGGGGGCCGACGATAGAAGCGAAGGCGAAGTGCTCCGCGATATTGAAGCTAAGGATCTAGTTCGCTACGGCTTGATTCCTGAGTTGGTCGGACGCCTCCCGGTGATTGCAACGTTGGATGACCTAGACGAAGAAGCGCTGATTCGCATTCTGACCGAACCGAAGAATGCGGTCCTGAAGCAGTACGCACGATTGTTCGAATTGGAAGGCGTTGTTCTCGAAGTCGAACCGGATGCGCTCAAAGAAGCAGCCAAAATGGCTCAGGAAAGAAAGACCGGAGCCCGCGGCCTGCGGTCCATTATTGAGAATGCACTCCTTTCTGCTATGTTTGAGATTCCGAGCAGAAAAGACGTCGCCAGAGTGGTGGTGAAAGCCTCCACGATGAGAGACGGACAAGCCGAGTTCATCACTAAATAACGGTAAATAGGAGGTCGCTTCGGCACCTCCTTTTTTCTCCTTGGATGGTCTGTTTATCCACCATCCCTTGATTAAGGTCCCCAAAATAGCCACAAAATCTTGAAAGGCTTAAGGCGAGGGGCCTTTTACTTTTGATACAGTATAGAAACGATTTTTAAATATTTGGCGCCCTTGATTTTTTTTCAAGCGTCCCCAAGTAGTAACTTACGTAGTGTATTTTTTAGCAGTAAGGATTTAGATGATTCAGAAACGTACAACTAATTCAAATCCGATGATGTCGGTGTTGCCGCTGAGAGACATTGTTGTCTTCCCTCAGATGGTTGTGCCGCTCTTCGTCGGACGCGAGAAGTCGCTTAGTGCTCTTCGCAATGTCACGTCTTCTGAGAAGGCGAACAAAGAGCTTTTGCTCGTCGCACAGCGCGATGCAGGCATCGAAGATCCATCTTCCGATGATCTGTTTGATGTCGGTACGGTTGCGCGTATCGTCCAGTCTTTGAAGCTGCCTGACGGTACTTTCAAAGTCCTGGTAGAGGGTATTCGCCGTGTCCGAGTTACTCAGTACAAAGAAGACGAGCAAATTTTTGCTGAGGTGGAAGACATTCCTCAGGATAGAATTTCCCAGCGCACTTTTGAGCCGCTGCGCAGGACGATCCTGACAGCCTTTACCGAATACCAAAAGAACAATAAGAGAATTACGAACGATCAGCTGAATCGGATTTCTTCATTAACCGATCCGGAACAGCTCATCACATCCATTGCCCAGTTGCTGGTTCTTTCTCCTTCCCGTAAGCAGGATCTGCTTGCAACGGTTGGAACAAAGGAACGTCTTGAACTTCTTTTTGACATGCTCGAGGAAGAAGTTGACATTCAGCAGACGGAAAAGCGTATTCGCGGCCGTGTGAAGAAGGCAATGGAAAAGAACCAGCGCGACTATTACCTCAATGAACAGGTAAAAGCCATTCAGAAAGAATTGGGCGATACCGACGAAGAATTTGAGGAAATCGAGCGCAAGATTAAAGCTGCCAAGATGAGTCCCGAAGGCGAGGAAAAGGCCCTCGGCGAACTCAAGAAGCTCCGTATGCAGGGTCAGAACAGCGCGGAAGCCAATGTGATTCGAAATTACATTGACACGCTGATTTCTCTGCCGTGGAGCAAGAGAACTCGTGTCAACACGAATCTCATCAAGGCAGACGCCGTTTTGGAAGAAGACCATTACGGTCTTGAGAAGGTGAAGGAACGCATTCTTGAATACTTAGCGGTTCAAAGCCGAGTCAAGAATGTGAAATCT
>OGPU01002850.1_pt1 | contig 11492 bp, 10 predicted proteins | sample 1552991 | NCBI WGS metagenome assembly OGPU01 (sample SAMEA2580296, study PRJEB22360) | human gut metagenome | biome: human gut; feature: human-associated habitat; material: faeces | place: Denmark | collected 2008/2010 | reverse complement strand
TTCTTTCTCCTTGTGCTGGTGGTTTGGTCCGGGGGTCCACCAAAATTATTCTTTATTATTTATTCATTATTATTTATCAGTCAGGTGTTCTCTGCCAGCCATTGGTGCATGTGTTCCCGCATCAGGGCAAAGGCAGTGGCGGTTTCGGGATTGTGTGTCTTAAAGTCCATCAGCTTCCACAGCCAGCCCTGGTCTGCCACGATGCAGCGGCTTTCGGGGTAAACCAGTTCATAAACCAGAGAGGAATGCCCCACCGCGTGGTCCGCTGGGTGCTGCTTTATGCTGCGCAGTACGGCGTGGTGCTCATAAAAAGCCTGCTGCACGGCAGGGGTAACAGGGGAGGCCAGCAGTTCTGCGGTGGTTACATTATAAATATCCTCCAGCGGGGTTTCCACATTGACCCGCAGGATGTCAATTTTATCGGCATCGCGCAGGATGTTGCAGTACATTACGGTGCGCTCGTCCAGGCCGTCCGGCAGACGGTAGGCGCTGTGCCATTCCACGGCGGTACGCAGCATGGCATCCTCGGAATCATCGTCCAGGTAATCCCGGATATGCCCCTGCTCGAACAATACCTGCACCCCGGCGCGGGCGTGGTCAATGCTCTTGCTGTCATCAAAGGTGCCAAAACGGCGCAGCTGTTCAAAGCGGCCGACATCGTGCAGCATGCCGCATAGCCAGGCCAGATCCAGCGCAGTGCCCTCCAGCGCAATGCTGCGGCCAATCTGCTCACACAGGGCGGCCACACGGTAAGTGTGGTGGATTTTCAGGCTTACTTTGGGGTCCTGCGCATCATAGGGTCTGATATAGGCGGCAAAAGCATCCAGAACCTTTTGGCGGTCAACAGTCACGATATCCATCTCCTGATTGGTTTTGATTCTGCTGTGATTATAGCACAAATCCGTGGGCACAGCGCCGCAAACCGCAAAAAGCAGCAAAATCGTATACTGCGCACAAAAACATAATCTTCTTTGAGTGCAAATCTATACAAAAGTGCAGTTTTTCCTTGACAAAAAGGCCGTGCGGCTTTACTATTAAGATATTAACCAAACAGTTGCCCGGCCAGCGCAGGAATGCACGGTGCGGGTGCCTGACGGAAAGGGAACATACGCTTATGAACAGCAAGGGTGAGGAGAACCGCAGCGTGCGGCTGACCCGCAAGCGCTTGTCCGATGCATTGATCACGCTGCTGATGCAAAAACCGGTGCGGGAAATTACCGTGCGGGAGCTGACCGAACTGGCTAACGTCAGCCGGGGAACTTTCTATTTCCATTATACCGATATTTATGACCTGATGGACCATGTGGAGCGGGAACAAATCCACACGCTGGAGCTTTTGATGGATGATATCCTGCCGCGGCTGGAAGAAGATTCCACCCCGGAAGCTTTGAGGGCGCTGTTCAGTTATCTGGACGAAAACGATGGTATTTGCAGTGTATTGCTGGGCACAAATGGGGATACTGCATTTGTGCACCGGCTGAAAGGCGTGATTGAAGAAAGTTGTCTTGGCTACCTGCGCCCGCGGGAGAAAGAAACCCAGCTGCAGCGCTATATGGTGGCATTTGCCGTTCAGGGGTGCTTTGGCAATATTGACCTGTGGCTGCAAAACGGTAAGCCTGAAACGGTAGATGAAATGGCAGATATCACATGGCAGGCTGTGCGCGCTGTGCGTGCGGCGGCTGCGCCGTGATAAATTAAGGCATAAATCCGGCTTTGCTGCGCCCTGCGTAGCGGGCCATGAGCAGAAGGAGATTTTCATATGGGACTGTTTGATATGTTCAAAAAGAAGGATGCCGCACCGTCCTTCCCGGTTGTGCTGGCCGCGGATGCAGCTGGTGCTTTTGTCAAGATGGAAGATATCCCGGACGAGGTGTTTGCACAGGGCATTCTGGGCCAGGGCTGCGGTATTGACCCTTCGGAGGGCAAGGTGTACGCCCCCTGTGACGGCGAGATCACCCAGGCACCGGATACCCTGCATGCCTTTGGCATTACCACCCCCGGCGGCGTGGAAGTGCTGATCCATGTGGGCGTAGATACCGTGGAAATGAAAGGCGACGGCTTTGAATCCAAGGTCAAGCTGGGCAGCAAGGTCACCAAGGGCCAGCTGCTGCTGACGATGGACCTGGATAAGATCAAGGCAGCGGGCCACCCGGCGGTGGTTATCACCGTTGTTACCAACACCGATGATTTTGCCAGCGTGGATGTGGTTGCTTCCGGCAATGTCAACCCCGGCGATGACATGATGAAGGTGAACAAGTAATCTGGCAGATTTGAGAAATACAAGCGGCACAGGCTTTGGGCTTGTGCCGCTTTTGGGCTTTTGGGCTTTTTGATGCGCGGCTCTTCCCATTGGGGCAAAACTATGGTAAGATACAGATAGATACACCGCCGACAACCCGGCGGAACAGGAAGGAACGATAACATGAGCGCAATTCTTGCAGTATGTGGTACGGCGTTCTGTGCCATGGTCAGCGATGGCCGCATGGTGGAAGAACCGATCACAGACGGCAAAATCAAGGTTCTGACGGATGCACTGCCCAAAGTGCGCAAGCTGAACCGCAACGTGCTGGTCGGCTTTGCAGGGGATGCTGTGGCAGCAGCCCAGATCATCAATAAATTGGATGAATACGATGTGCAGTATATGACGCTGGAAAAGGCGGTCAAGGTATTGCAGCAGGCAGCCCAGCAAACGCCCTGTGCCCCAGTTGGGGTGCGGCTGCTGGTGGGCGGCCGCGGCCGCAAGGGTGATTTCCAACTGGTGATGCTGGCCAGCACGGAGGATTATGCCCCGCAGACCCAGCCAGCCAGGGACGGTACCTATCTGATCGAAGGCGCTTGTTCCCATACTGAGGTTGCCCCATATCTGGAGCAGTACGTCAAGCCCGAAGCCGCCAGATGGCATACGCTGGATGATATTGCCAAAACACTGGATGGCTGCATTGCCAAATTGGCCGAAGCGGATCAGACGGTGAATACCAAATATTTTCGCGAACTTGTAATGTGATAAATGGGATTGCCACTGCAGACGACCCTGCTCCCTTCAAGGATACAATAAACAGGAGAAATCAAGCCATGAAAATTGCACTGATCAATGAAAACAGCCAGGCCGCCAAGAACGCCCTGATCGAAGCCACCCTGCGCAAGGTTGTGGAGCCGATGGGCCATGAGGTTGTCAACTATGGTATGTACGCAGCCGATGATGCCGCCCAGCTGACCTATGTGCAGAACGGCATTCTGGCAGCGGTGCTGCTGAATTCCGGCGCAGCGGATTATGTTATTACCGGCTGCGGCACCGGCGAGGGTGCCATGCTGGCGCTGAACAGCTTTCCCGGCGTGATCTGCGGCCATGTGGAAGATCCCGTGGATGCCTATACCTTTGCTCATGTGAACGATGGCAATGCTGTTGCCCTGCCGTTTGCCAAAGGCTTTGGCTGGGGCGGCGAGCTGAACCTGGAATATGTGTTTGAAAAACTGTTCGGCTTTGGCCATGGTCAGGGCTACCCGAAGGAGCGCGTTGTGCCCGAACAGCGCAACAAGAAGATCCTGGACGGCGTGCGTTCCGTGGCGTTCCGTGACCTGTGCGATATCCTGAAAGATCTGGATCGCGATCTGGTCAAGGGCGCTTTTGCCGGGGAGCATTTTGCCGAGCATTTCTTTGCAGACTGCAAGGATGAAAAGATCGCTGCAACCGTAAAGGAACTGATGGCATAATCAGCCAAAACAGCTTTTACTGGGGCTGCCTTTGCACGGGGAACCGTGCAGGGGCAGCCCCTTTTTAATTGCTGCATTCAAAAATGATGTGCAGCGGGCGTGTGCAGCAAGGTGAAAATACACAAAAAAGCGGTGAAAACTGGGCTGTGAAACCTATAAAACCGGAAAATGTCCCGAATTTACAGCATAATTCACAAATAGATAACAAATTATTTGTGCATAACTGATATGATAGAGCCGTCAAGAAAGAAAACTTGACGGTGCTGCAATAGAGGGCGGCACCTGCACCGCAGCCGGGAAAGCTGCCGTGCCGAGAGGAGTATATCAGTTATGAAAAAAATTCTGGAACGTATGGCTCAGATCGCTTACAGCATTAACCTGGTCAATGGCTTTGACACGGAAGTTGAAGTTTTTGCCTGCGCTGAAAATTGCTGAGCTGGCCCAAGCAAGCCCCTGCATCCGATTGGGTGCGGGGGCTTTTTTGTGCTATGTTGCCCCCAAAATTCCTGCGGCAGAAATTACCAGCCCGCTGACATTATTTTTTTATATAGAACACACAAAAAGGGTTGACTAACCCGCGGTGGAATGGTAGAGTTTAAATGGTTTCATAGCGCTTTTGCAGCAAAACATGGAACCATGATGATAAAAATCCAACACAAAAGGCAGGTGGTTAAGCATGGAGATTCCCGGTAGTCCTGTGAACCGATGTAAAACTGAATATAATGGCAACCGTTGTTTCGGTGCAGAGGTGCAGGCGGTGGCTCTATGCGGAGCCACTTGCTGTTTGTGTGCGCATTTTTAGCGCACGGCACGCTTGCTTCATTTTGAAAGATTTCACCCTCCTTGTGCGTCTGCGTTGAAACAACGGCTGCACAGGGAGGATTTTTTATGGCAAACAACACCATTGCTGTGCTGCGCCAGATGCTGGCCAGCCTTGACGATGCCAAAAAGTACCAGAGCCTGCGTGATGTCATGTCTACCATGAACGCGCCGGATCTTGCCGCCGTGTTTGAGGACCTGCCCGAAGAAAAAATGCCGGTGCTGTTCCGTCTGTGCCCTAAGGACCTGGCGGCCGATGTGTTTGCGGAGCTTAGCCCCGAAACGCAGGAAGCGCTGATCCGCGGCCTGACTGACCGCGAGCTGAAGAGCGTGGTGGAGGAGCTGTGCGTGGACGATGCCACCGACCTTGTGGAGGAAATGCCTGCCAGCGTGGTCAAGCGTATCCTGACCCAGGCAGAGCCGGACACCCGCAAGATGATCAACGAACTGCTCAAATACCCGGAAGATTCCGCCGGCGGCGTTATGACGACCGAGTTCATGGAGCTTGCCCCCGATTGGACCGTGCGCGGCGCCATGGACGCCATCCGCCAGAACGGCATTGATAAGGAAACCATCAACAACTGTTACGTTACCCGCAAGGACCGTACCCTGGTTGGCGTGGTCAGCCTGCGTGCCCTGGTGCTGGAAAAGAACGAGCAGCGCCCGGTTGAAGAGCTGATGAACCCCAATGTGGTCAGCGTTGTAACCAGCACTGACCGTGAGGATGCCGCCCAGCTGATTGAAAAGTACGGCTACCTGGCTTTGCCGGTGGTGGATAAAGAGAACCGCCTGGTTGGTATCCTGACGGTTGATGATGCTATCAGTATTTTGCAGGATGAGGCCAGCGAAGACATCGCGAAGATGAACGCTATGACCCCCAGCGATAAGCCATATTTCAAGCAGTCCATGCGGGATGTTTACAAAAGCCGTATCCCCTGGCTGCTGTTCCTGATGCTCAGCGCAACCTTCTCCAGCCTGGTGATCCGCGGGTATGAAAGCGCGCTGGCCGCCGTTACTGTGCTGACCGCCTATATCCCTATGCTGACCGATGCGGGCGGCAACGCGGGCAGCCAGAGTACCTCCACCATCATCCGCAGCATGGCGGTGGGCGATATTGCCCCCCACGATCTGCCGCGTATTATCTGGCGTGAATGCCGCGTGGCCCTGATGTGCGGCGTGACGCTGGCCGTGTGCAACTTTTTCAAAATGCTGCTGCTGGACCGCATCGCGGCTCCGGTGGCGCTGGTCGTCTGCGTCACCCTGATCTTTACCGTGCTGCTTTCCCAGTTGATCGGCGTATTGCTGCCGGTGATTGCGGAAAAGTTCAAGATCGACCCGGCGGTCATGGCTTCGCCCCTGATCACTACCATCGTGGATACCACCACGCTGTTGATCTACTTCAACGTGGCCAAGATGGTGCTGCATATCTGATGCAGAGTTTTTGAACACAAAGTCGAACAACTGTTAATTGTACCATGCCGCAAGGCATGGTATAATTTTTTGTAGAAGATAATTTGGAAAGAAACAATAGATGCCCACTGCACGGCCCGGCGGCTGCCGGTGCTGCATTATTATGCTACTATATAAAAGGAAGGAATATGCTTTATGAATATTCAGGGGTTTTATACCGGCAGGGAGTTTGACGCGGATACCTTTTTTGGTGCGCACCCCTATGAGGGCGGGACCCACTTTGCTGTGTGGGCACCGTCTGCACGGGATGTAAAGGTTATCACCAGCGGCCTGAGCGATGGCAGCTGGGCAGAATGGCAGATGCACCGCAGCTGTTCCGGCTGCTGGGAGGCAGACGCTGCCGGGGTAATGCGCGGCACCTGCTACCAATACCGTGTGTGTGGCGCAGACGGCAGTGTGGTGGACCACTGCGACCCTTACGGTACGGCCATGACACTGCGCCCCGATGGCCGTAGCATTGTGTGGGTGCGCACGTATAATTGGGGGGGCCGCACCCCCCTGCCAGTGGACGGATTCCGCCTGGATGGCAAAGCGCAGCAAGAACTTTGATGCTCCGCTGAACATTTACGAAGCACAGGCAGGCAGCTGGCGCTGCAAGGAGGATGGCACCCCCTATACTTATTCTGAACTGGCCAAACAGTTGCCCGCCTACCTGAAAGAAAACGGCTACACCCACCTGGAGCTGATGCCGCTGAGCGAATACCCCTTTGACGGCAGCTGGGGCTACCAGACCACCGGCTTTTTTGCCCCCACCAGCCGTTACGGCACGCCGGACGAGCTGTGTACCCTGATCGATGCCTGCCACGCGGCGGACATTGGCGTGATCTTTGACTTTGTGCCGGTCCACTTCGCTGTGGATGAATACGGCCTGAAACACTTTGACGGCACCGCTTTGTACGAATACCCCGCCGCAGCGGTGGGGGAGAGCGAATGGGGCAGCTGCAATTTCATGCACTCCCGCGGCGAAATCCGCTGCTTTTTGCAGTCGGCCGCTGATTACTGGCTGCGCACCTTCCACGCAGACGGCCTGCGCATGGATGCCGTCAGCCGCCTGATCTACTGGCAGGGCGACCCCGCCCGCGGTGTAAACGGCTCTACCCTGGAATTCTTGAAGAATATGAACCAGGGGTTGCAGCAGCGCCACCCCACCGCCATGCTGATTGCCGAGGATTCCACCAACTTTGAAAAAGTGACCGCCCCCGTGGAATACGGTGGCCTGGGCTTTGACTACAAGTGGGACCTTGGCTGGATGAACGATACGCTGGACTACTTCAAAAAAACACCGGAAGAACGCAAATCCAACCTGGGCAAGCTGACTTTCTCGATGATGTATTTCTGGCGGGAGCATTACATCCTGCCGTTCAGCCATGATGAAAATGTTCATGGCAAGACGACCATCCTGCAAAAGATGTACGGCGAGTATGAGGATAAGTTCCCCCAGGGGCGTGCGCTCTATCTGTATATGGCAATTCACCCCGGCAAGATGCTGGACTTTATGGGCAACGAGTTTGGCCAGCTGCGGGAATACGATGAAAGCCGCGAGCAGGACTGGCTGCTGCTGGATTACCCCATCCACGAGGCCTTCGCCAACTACCGCCGCACCCTGAACGAACTGTACCGGAAATATGATGCGTTCTGGAGCGGAGAATACAACCCGGACCATTTCCTGTGGCTGGACTGCGACCACCCGGAACTGGATGCCTGCGCCATCCTGCGCAAAGGGCAGGAAGCCACCGTGTTTGCGGCGTTCAACTTTGGTGATACTGAGCTGAAAGACTATGAGCTGATCCTGCCCGGCAAGGGCAAGATCACCCCGCTGCTGAACAGCGATTGGAACTGCTTTGGCGGCAGGACCGCCCGCCCCAAGGCCCTGCGCAGCAAAACAACCACCGGCAGTGTAAAGCTGACACTTGCCCCCTACAGCGCCCAGCTGTACCGCTTTGAACCGGCAGTGGAAAAAGAAACAAAGTAAAACTGGGTTGTATCAGAAAAGTCGAAAATATCGTCTGTTTCTACAAACGCAGCCGGATTTTGCGTTAAAAAGCCTTGGAAGCCACAAAGGATTCCTGCGGTTCTATGCCTTAAATCCTGCTTGTGTTTGCGAAATATCCGTTATTTCCTTTGCTTTCAGATATATCTTAATAAAATCCAAAATGGCACCCGGCACAAATTTTTGAGTTTGTGCCGGGTTTATTTTGCCAGAACGTTATTTTTGCCTGCGATTACTTGCCTGTTTGGGATGGATGTGGTAAACTAATACGGTTAATGCAAGAAAAAAACACTTGGATGCGGAAAGTGGAAAGGGGTAAAACGGATTGTTGAAACAAATGACAGCGCTGCTGCTGGCAGCGGCTTTTGCCTGCGGGGCGGCACTCCCGGCAATGGCGGAACAGGCCACGCCGGAAACCGCAGCCCAGCCCGACCCCACAGAATGGGCAGACGAAGCACAGGATGTGACCGAAGCAGAAGAAGCACCGGTGTATCAGCAGGCTGATGCGCAGGAAGTGGCAACGGGGGAAACCGCAGCATCACTGACCGTTACGGCAGCAGACTGCACGGCACAGTTTGTTGATGAAGCGTACCGCCTCTTCTTGCCCGTCAATACGGACATGGCAGCTCTTACGATTGAAACTGGTGCCGAGCTGGCCGCCGCGGATGCAGAGGGACTGACTGTGGACGGAACCACTGTCAGCGGCGATTTTACCAACATCGAAACCCTGAACCTGACCTTTACGGATGGCAAAGCGGCGCGGGTGGAACTGTACAAATCCCAGCTGCCCAGCGTATCCTTTACCCTGAACGGTGTGACCCTGGATGAAATCCAGGCTGGCTCCAAGGATGTCAAATACAAGGGCAACAGCGTGACGATCAGCCAGGCAGGCGGGAGCGACCTGACCGATACCGATGTTGAGTTCAAGGGCCGCGGCAACACCACCTGGACGCTGGACAAGCGTCCCTACCAGTTCAAGCTCAGCAGCAAAGCCAAGGTATTGGGCATGGATAAAGCCAAAACCTGGCTGCTGATCGCCAACCGGCAGGATACTTCCATGATGCGCAACAAGGCAGTGTATGACCTTGCCAACGCCATGGGCGAATGGGCTCCGGATGGCCGCTGGGTGGATGTGTGGATCGATGGCAGCTATCAGGGCTGCTACCTGCTGTGCGAAAAAGTGCAGGTGGGCACCAACCGCGTGGAACTGGAGCAGGAGGATGGCATCCTGGCTGAAGCGGACAACATTTATTATAATGGTGAAGAGTACTGGTTTACCGGCAACCAGAGCGGCACCCACTTTACTTTAAAGGATTCCGCCGCCGATGACTTGGACGAGCAGGACTCTGCCACCCTGAAAGCCTGGTCCGGCTTTGAAACGGCGCTGGATGAATTTGAAGATGTGCTGTACGCATCCGATAAAGATTGGAACATCATCAGCTCCAAAATTGATGTGCAGAGCTTTGCGGATTATTACCTCATTTCGGAATGGGTCGAAAACTGGGATACCTTCAAAAGCAGTACCTTCTGCTACCGGGACGGTGCCGACGATGTGCTGCATATGGGCCCCGTGTGGGACTATGACTCCGCCCTGAACAATGAAGATGAAAGCTATGGCGTCAGCGATCCACATGCCGACTATGCCATGAACATTCAGGACCAGCAGCGCGGGGAAATCTCGCTGACCTGGTTCACTGAGCTGATGAAATGCCAGCAGTTCCGTGAAGTAGTGCAGGAGCGCTACCAGCACACCATGCGCCCTCTGCTGGAGAATTGGAGCGAAACCTGCAACGATTACCGCAGCACGCTGGAAAACTCCGCCAGGATGGAATTTGTCCGCTGGGATCTGAAAGATCAGCCCGGCACCGCGCGTGCGGATGAGAGCGGCACCTGGCAGCAGGATGTTGACAAACTGCAGGATTGGATCGCCCAGCGCACGGCGTATATGACAAAGCGGTTTGACGATGAATTTGTCCGCCGAGGCAACCAGGCTGACAGTATGACCCTTGGCGGCTTGAACGATAACGCCGTTAAACTGGGGGCAGGGCAGAACAAAAAGTATGCCTTCCGCCTGACCCCTGCCAGCGCCTGCGATACCGTGCGGGTGACGGTGGATGACCCTACAGTTGCGAAAGCTGAAATTGGTACTTACGCAGGGACTTTTGTGGTAACTGGCGTGCAGAACGGGGAAACGACCTTGACGGTTCGGGCGGGCGCTGCTTCCGCTACCGTGAATGTCATAATCGACGATGAGGCACGCAACGGCTGGTATGAAGAAAACGGCAAACACTACTGGTATGTGGATGGCGAACGCCAGGGCTTGCAGAAAGGCGGCCTGGAGTTCACCGACCCCGATACCGGCTGCCAGGGGTCAGGAAGTCCCCAGACCCCTAACCCGGCTGCCGCTACTGGCTGGACCCGGACGATAGTGGAGCCCGCGCGGAAAACCGCAAGGTGCAGCTGGATGAAGACCGGCTCTGCTACTTTGATGAAAATGGCTGCATGGCATTTGGCGAATGTCTGGAGCACGGCGGCTGGTACTATTACGATGAAAAGACCGGTGCCCAGTGCCGCGGGCCTGTGGTGCTGCCGGATGGCCGCCAGGTGTTTTACAGCCTGACCAACGGCAAAATGCTGTATGGTAAGCAGACGATCTGCGGAACATCCTTTGCCTTTAATACGGTGAATGGCAGCCGCAGCAGCGGCCCGGATGGCCTGTTCTGGCTGGAATGGGGCGGCAAGCGCTACTGGTTTGAAAGCTGGAAGCGCCAGGGCTACAATCCATACGATTCCAGCTACCGCGGTAAAGAGATTTATGACCCCGCCAGCGATGCCTGGTATTGGCTGGATAATATCCAGAACGGCGCAATGGCAGCCAGTAAGGACGTTTATCAGGAATCCGACGGCGGCAAGTGGGTGCGTTACGATGAAAACGGCCACATGGTAAAAGGCTGGGATGTGAACGAAAACGGTACCTACTATTTTGACCAGATCACCGGCGCTATGGCTAAGGGTGCCTTGCTGCTGGATGATGTGCAGTACGGCTTTGACCCCATCATGGGAACCATGCTGGATTGCCAGTGGCTGCATACCGAAGTGGGCGACTACTGGTACGAGGGCGGTATTCGCCAGGGGACCGAGGGCCGCGGCAAGGAAATTTATGATCTTGCCAGCGACGCCTGGTATTGGCTGGATGCGGTGGACAATGGCAAAAAAGCCGTGAGCAAAGATGTTTACCAGGAATCCGATGGTGGCAAGTGGGTGCGCTATGATGCAGACGGCCACATGATCAAAGGCTGGGATACCCAGGGCGTGGACCGCTTCTACTTTGACCCCATCACCGGCGCAATGGCGAAAGGCATTGTGATGATTGATGGCGTCCGGTATTGGTTCGACAGCCGCACCGGCGCATTGATTGCACCGAAGTAAAGCGTATATAATATTATAAGGGCAATACCGCATAATTCTAAGTGCCGATACGGCGAGCGAGGTGCGGCAGCTG
>OGPU01002848.1_pt1 | contig 11495 bp, 10 predicted proteins | sample 1552991 | NCBI WGS metagenome assembly OGPU01 (sample SAMEA2580296, study PRJEB22360) | human gut metagenome | biome: human gut; feature: human-associated habitat; material: faeces | place: Denmark | collected 2008/2010 | reverse complement strand
GGGTCGGCCGGCTCCGCGAGAGCCGGCTAAAGGCCGAATCTTTTTTCAACTGCTAACCATCCGGGTTAGAAATTTTTGTTAAGTGTCTTTTGAAATGGCTTGGTCAACGTTTGTGTAGTGATGGTAAAACGCTACTGTAACGATAGTAAAACTAATAGAAATAAAGTGGAAATTAGTTAAAAAGTAATGAACCTTTTTGCCCTATTAGTTAGATGATTTGCACTTGTAGTGTTAGTTTTATTACCAAATTGGTAATGTACGTTAAACCATATTAGCTCATGGCTAATTAGTTGTAACCCAGTCATTACTATTTTAGTAATGTTTGATTTAGTCTAAACAACAGAATGAAAGCATTACAGAGGGAGTTTTTTGCTTCTTAATGTGAATTAATGCTGTCCTTAGTCACTTAACAAAAGTTTCTACCTAAAGTTAGTCATAACTATCCCCTGTCTTCTTTTATAGGGTGATCATTAATGCGTCATTACGACATTCCATTCACTCTATTCAGGAGATGAGCTATGAATAAATCCGTATGTCAAATCTTTAACAAAAACTGTCTGGAAACGGGGTTGAAACCCGATATCCCCGCAATCAACGCAGCCGCACTTGAGTACGTTAAACGCTTCCCTCTCTTTAATATTCCTCCCGTCGCTTTTTCCGACAGAGATTTTGATGAGACCATTGCTGCCTACCTTCCTTATCCGATCGTGAAGGTAGTGCCGCTGGGTAGAATACCCGTTGAATCCAAGAAAGTCTTTCCATCGATTGCAGATTGCATCCGTCTTCTTAAAGCTTATGCCCGGGGCGACCAAAAGCTCTACAACGAACTGGAAGACCGTTTTATGAAGCCTTCCAAGATTGCTTCTCGTAGGCAGTTCATGGAGACCGTTATCGCTTGGGCTTTCATCTTCTTCTACTTAAAGATCAGAAGAGATCATCGTTATTTCACGGCCCTTTCTTTCCTGCTCTCTTCCCATACCCTCTTGAGCTATGTAAATCGTTTTGAATTCATCCTGCAGGACAAGGACGTTACTCCGGAAGAAGCAGAAGAAATGCAGTCTCGCCGTATCTGGAGAACTTTGTCTGTTTTGAAGGATCCTATCCTTCTCAATCCTCATTTGAATCAATTCCTCTGTGAACTTGCACCTCACGTTCACAAGGAAGAGTTCCCCATGCTCGCCCTTGAGCTCATTCCTGAACTTTACGATTCTGCCGGCAAACCTAAAGAGAAGATTGACAGCTACATGAACGGAGCCTTGGACGACTTTGCTAAGCAGTATGCTGCCGAGTCCGGAGTCAGTCTCTCTAATCCTTCTTCCGCGGTTTTGAACAAAAACCGAGGAATCAGTAAAGGAAGAGCGAGCGGTTATGGAATGGATATCCCTGTTGGAATCTCCAATAAAGACTTCATCTACGCTTTTGTCGATGTCGTAAGCTTAATGTCTTTTGTGGTTAAGCGTCGTTTCGGTTTGAAGAACAAGCTGAGCGCCCTGTTTGTTCTTTACACACTTCAGCATCTGCCCTTCTTTAATCTTCAAACAGACTTTCGCAACATTAAGACTTCCAAACTTTGGCCGGTTTTGATGCACACAGACGGTCAAACATCAGTCTTCGCTGCTCCAGGACCTCTTGTCCACTTTTCCACGGCTTCCTTGGTTGGTCACGGACCTTTTGATTATCAGAGTTGGACAGCTAAAGGCTGTCCAAAGAATCTTGCTCCTTTTAATAATCCCAAAGGCTTTCAGAAAGATGCTCGTAAAAGTCTCCGTCAGTTAAACCAGTGCTGCAATTCTTTCCTTAAGTCCTTCCTTCATTACCACCATAACAATGGCTAAACCTTCTATGCCCCTCGCCGATTGCCTGAGGCCTTTTAACCAATCTGACCGCCATAAAGTTCAGCCATTGATCAATGAGCTGAGGCAGGCGGTCGGAGACGATCATCTGCTTGGAATACAAACCGAGCTTTTTGAGGTATTGGTTAAGATCGTTGGCAATCTTCCTTTGAGCTCCGGTTCGGGATACTTTTGGCCGGGAAGCTACATCGACTTCTCTTTAAAGTTAAGCAGCATTGCGCTTAATCTTCTGCGTCAGCGCATCCAGTTCTTCACGATGCCGCTGGCTCAGAAAGAGTTCGAGACACAGCTTTTAAAACTCTTGGTTCCAACCATCTGTTTCTTCTTCAACTTACGCATTACGGCAATGACGTTCTGTGTGTCTGCGGAGAACGGCGATGAGTTTCGGTTTGAAGTGCCTTATGAAGATTGGTTCAAGGAACACGAGGGACAGGAACTTACGCTCTACCACAATGTCGATCCCGATCCTGAGGCTGCCGCTGGCAACATCAATCGTCTCGTCCTTAAATATCTTCCGGAATCTCTCCAAAAGCGCTTTGCAAAGAGCTTTAAGCGAGGATACCTTGCGCTGCTTTCCAAATTTATCCGAGGAGATGTCGGAAGTATTGTGAAGGATGAATTCATCCTCATCTTAATTTCTCAAGCAGAATCCATCCTCAGAGAGCAGATGACGATTGAATTTGCCAGACAAGGAGAGGAGCCGCCTCACTATATTCCTTCGATTCTGAGCTGGGCGATTTGCGCCCTGCTCGCGAACGAACTCTCTCCGGAAGCAGCGCTTAGGAAGTCCGATGAGATAGGCAATAAAGAACCTCTCCAAATCGTTGCACGTGCGATCACGTGCAAGGACGGAGAAATATATGCCGTAATCGAATATTTCTTTCCTCTCTTAACGGCTAAGCTTCAAGAACTCTTTCCTCGCCAAACATGGCGAGAGAAAGAGGTTCTCAGAATGTGCTGTCAGTGTGGAATCTTTGACTTGAAAGAAGGCGCTACTTTTGAAGAAGTCGCAAACCGCATTGAAATTTATAAGAAATGCGGAAAAGAAGTCGTCTCGACTCCCGTACAAGGTCTTCGCTTTAATAATTTCCTTCTTTATGTAGCAAATGACAGCTATTTCGGGAGAACCGTTCAATCTCTCCAAGCTAAACATTCTGTCAATGCTAATGATAAGAAACTGAAAGAGCTCGGTCTCTATAAGCCGGTTGCCAAATGGCAATGGGAAGACAAGAAACTGATGATGGAACGTTTGAAGCCCTACTTTGAGGAGGTATTAGCACCAAAAACGGAAGAGGATAAAGAAAGAAGGGAATTTTTCGCACAATTGATGGAAAAAGCCCGCAAGCGCTGGAAAAAAGAAGAACGAGCACTTAAAGAAGCCGAAGAAGCAAAAGTCCCTCCTGCAATTCTCGCTCAGCGTAAAGCCGATTTGGAGCATGCTTTGCGAGCATTCGAAGAAGCGAAAGAAAAATTTGACTGCGAATTCAACTTAAAGAAGAAACAAGCCAAAAACAAAAAGGCGAAGTCAAAGGAAGCTGCTACCAAAGCCGCTTCTGAAGAAGCGTCTGCCGAAACTACTAAAACTGAAGAACCTGCAAAAGAAATGTCTAATACAAACTTAATCGTCGTTCAAAAAGCCGAAGAATCTTCTGTTCCGACGATCCAAACCTCGCACGCAATTAAGGCCTCATGCAAACTCGTCTTTAATGCTCTTTGTCACGACACAAGCAGATTCTTCAGAGGTGTCGGGGAATGCTTTTCCGTGCAAAATTGGCTTGCTAAACGCGGCTACCGTTTGGTGAGAATCGATTCTGAAGATTCCTCTCCTTCTAATGCTCAAAAGAAACCTGACGTTAAACAGAACGCTTGTGAATCTAAGAAGGCCCGCGTCAATGAAGAAAACTCTTCTTTAATCGTCAGTCGGGCCACTGAAGCTCCCGGCGCTGAAGAGTCAGTCTCGACTGTCCAGGAGACACAGCACGAAGATACAGGCGTTGAAACCGTTGCAGAAAAATCGTCCGAAGAAAGCAAAACGGCTGCTTCTGAAAACACAGCCACCGTTTCAGCCGAGGCAGTTGAACAGACCTCAACTGAAGAACCTTCGAAGATAAGCAGAGAAGTCGCTAATCCAGAGCTTCAGCAGCAGTTAGTCCAAAGACTCAATGAGTCAGTGGAAAAATCTTCTATTCATCCTGAAAAACTTGCCGACATGGAAATGGATGCTGAAATCAAGAGACTGGCTTCTTTGAAAAACAAGGATAAATCCGACAACTTGTCGGACAACAAGACTTCTCAGGAAGCCAAGGTTAATACCAAAGAAAATGCAACAGCTGCTGCTGAGGCCCAATTCGTTGCTCAGCAAACCGAACCATCCTCCTCATCTAATGCTCAAAGCAAGTCTGACAAATCCTCTGATTCTAAGAATCCGTCTGTCGGCTCCGTACCCGAAACATCCTCTTCGACCAATGCAGAAAAGCCTAAAGCTAAACGCGGCCGCAAAAAGAAAGCGGATACCCAAACCGCTAATGCTCCTGAGAACGCAGCCGCCGTTCAGAATGTCAAACAAGCTGAAAAGCAAAAGGCCACAAGTGAAGCAAAACCTGCCTCCGCTGCAAAACCCAAAGCGAAAGCAGACGTGTCTAATCTGTCGAAATCAAATGCAGCTCCTTCTGACCAGAATCCTCCGAAGGCTAAACGCGGTCGAAAGCCAAAAGCTCTTCAGTCTGTTAATTCTCAGGCAAACAATGAAACTGCGAAGTCAAAGGAAGTTTCTGTTGTACAGACTGCAAAGACAGCTAAATCCGCTGCTCAAACAAAAGCTTCTGTCAAATCGGCAGCAAAAACAGTTAAAGCCACGACTCAAGCTAAAGCAGAAGTTAAGCCAGTACCTAATACTCCCGCAAAGACGCCTTCTTCAGGTAAGCCTTCTGCTAAAGCAATACAAGCAGCTTTAACCGCTTAAGCGTCCTCCTTTTAATTCTCAAAACATTCCAAATCGACCATTTTTACGGCCGATCGGGGGAGTTTTGTACCTAACGAATACCTATTGAAGCTTTTTACTATGGCTACACTCCATTTACCCTCTCGAGACAAGATCATCTTGAGCCGTACGGAAACAAGGAAGAAATTCGACGAGCTGCCGGACTGGGACAAAATGATGTTGTCCCGAGCTGCCATGAGAGCCCTCTTCATGGACAACCCGGATGTCATCCTCACAATTGACAAGTTAAGGGTCATCTCCCGCGACCATAAACATCCTCAAAACCGTAAAGATCCTTACGGCAGGGAGATCTGGTACCTGCCGATCCGTTACCTCAGACCGGAATACGAATACACCTTAAAGCCTAAGGAAAAGCAAACTTGGGAAGATATGGCTAAGGAATACAGGTCAAAGAGGAACAAATCTTCCAGGTGTGTTACTTCAGCGCAGAAGGAAAACAGAAAGATCCAGCTCTGCCATCGTCACTTTTACGTAGATGAATACATGGAGCTTATGGCCACAAAAGCCAAAAGAGATCGTCTTAAACGTATGCAGACTCGTGAACCTTACAAGTACACCAGAAAGATCGTCTTAAAGCTCAGTAAGTCTGACAAGCGCTCGAGAGAGCGCGAGGTGCTGAAGAAAATGAGCCAAACCTACACTGCACACGAAATCATTACCTATCAGAAATGGTACGAGTGGAGGGAAAAGGCTAGAAAGCTTCTTCCCTTAAAGGCCGAATACTTCAACCAATGTCTTCGACGTTATCGGAACAAAGCGTTAAGCCGCGGAGAAAAGTTTTCTAAAGTCCGTCCGCTTAAACCTTGTCTTGATCTCAACCACGAAGTCTATTACCGCTCCAAGCGAGACAAATACATTCCGCTCGAAGTCTTTAACCATACGTTTAATCCTTTTCCTAATGTTCATCATCCGAGAAGATACTGCTATCCGGAGGCGCCGAAGCCATCCGTACAGACGATCCCATGAGTTGGCCGCGGTTTTTCCGTGGTTTGCATCGTCGGCCTATCTGGCATTTCTGGGTTTTCAAAACATCCTTCCCTTAAATCTCAGTTTCGCATTGCTGTCTTTAACGCTTGGGATGGGCGCCTACCGCTTGTCTAACGGCCTTCACATTCTGAGAGCCAGAAGTCTGCTTTCCGGCAGACGGATGGAGCTCATGAAGTTTTCCAGAGCGTTAGAGGACTTTGACGACAAATCCGTCTGTATCGGGTACGGATTTACGTGGCTTCCGGAACACACGCAAAAGCTCCATGACTTATCTCGCCTCAATATCTCAACCTTAATGCTCCCGTCTTTTATGCATCGTCTCTTTAATCGTCACGACAAGACTCAGCTGCCCGATGAAATCGGCATGCCTTATCTTCATGGGCTGGATACGTCTGAAAAGACCCTGAGCCGAGCCCTCAAAAACTTTGAAGGCGGCCTGCTCATTGTCGGAACGACTCAGGCCGGTAAAGGCGTGATGCTGAACTTCATTATGACGCAGGCCATTCTGAGAGGCGATGCAGTCATCTTCATTGACCCTAAAGGTTCCGACCGCATGTATAAGGCGTTCTGCCGAGCGTGCCAAAAGGCAGGCCGAGGCAAGCCCCTGCGCTTCCATCCCGGGAACCGCTCTAAGACCGATGGAATTCGTTTTGATGTAACGGCAGTGTTCAGCGCCGGCGCCCAGATCGCCACTCGCGTGATGTCTGTCGTTCCCGGAGAAGACAACGTCTTCAAGCAGTTTGCCTGGTCTTGTATCAAAACCTTTGCGGATGCCATGATCGAGCTCGGAGAAAAGCCTTCTTTGAAGACCTTGTCTCAGAACATAAACAAAGGCATTGAAGATCTTCTCCGAGCCTTAATTCTCCAAGCGGTCAAACAGCATGCTGACACAGATTGGAGAGAACAAGCCGAATCTTTCCTGCCTGCAAGAAGAGAAAACTGCACTGACGCCATCCACGAACTTAATGTTCTGGTGTCTTGGTACGAGAACGTACTGCCTGCGTATCTGCATACGATGGTCGTCGGCGAATGCTTAAAGATCTTCCATCACTCTAAAGAGCACTATTCCAAAATTACCGCAACACTTATGCCGATCTTTGCGATGTTGACTAGCGGCCCTCTGGAAGAATCTTTATCTCCTGATCCGTCTGACGCTTCCGATAAGCGTCCCATCTGGGATATGGAATCGCTCGTTAAATGTAAAGGCGTTCTTTACGTCAATCTTGACTCCTTGTCAGACAACATGATTGCTTCTGCCGTCGGTTCCATGCTCTTATCCGACTTAACGGCTTATGCTGGTAAACGGTACAATCTCGGCTTAAACGACGTTCGTATTTCGCTCTATGTCGACGAAGCCTCGAATGTGATCAATCAGCCCTTAATTGAACTGCTCAATAAAGGCGCCGAGGGCGGCGTTTACACCACGATTGCGATTCAGACGGTACCTGACTTAGCACATCGTTTGGGATCCGTCCATGCAGCACGCATGGTTCTCGGCAACTGCAACAACTTAATCGCTCTGCGCTGTAAAGATCGAGAAACTCAGGACTTTGTCACCGAAACCTTCGGCAAGACGTATATCCACAATGTCGACACCACGTTGTCGACTCATGCAGATACGCATCTCGGCATGCCTTCCTTTAAAGGCGGTGCTTCACACAAACGCACGGCCGTGCGCGAAGAGATTATTCCGTCGGAATATCTCGGCAAGCTCCCGAACGCTCAGTTCTTTGCTTCTCTTGGCGGCGGTCATCTAATGAAAGGCCGCGTCCCTGTGATCATTGACGACGAGGACAACTAAGATGCTCCCCCGACTCTTAATCCTCTTAATGATCCTTGTCTTGAGTTCCGTCATTTGGTGGCCCGGTTTGAATGACGCCTCGTCTTTTGAAAACTTGTCGGAACTTCATCTCAAAGACACGAGCCAAAAGGTCGGTTCCATGTTCGAGTCCATGAAGCCTGTCATGGACGGCGTTCACACCAAAGTGACCAGTTCCTTTAATGCTCTGCTCGGAGACACTTACCTTCCGTCTGCGGAAGTGGACGGACACAAGGACGCGCCGACAAAAGAATTCTTTACGCGTCTTTGGTCTTCACCCTACTTCGTCTCGATGCGGGCCATGCTGGAGATGTCGTGCGTTCGAGCCATATTGGCGATCGGCTGGTTTGCGTTTTTGTCTCCGATTCTTATTTCCGTAGTCATTGATGCATGGGTTGTCAGACGCTTGAAGTATGAGAGTTTTGCGGTGCACCACCCGACACTCTATCAAGTGGCTTTGTCCTCTCCAACCGTTCTTTTGATTTGCGCATTTGCCGTGATGCTAATGCCTTGGTTTATTCCGGCTTGGATTGCTGCGCTCTTCTACGTGGCTTTCCTCATGTCCATCCATTTAATCGTCTCTAATTTCCATCGATTCGGATAACTTATGAAACGTCTTCTCCTTTTAATGCTTCTTTCGCTTGTCGGAACTTCTGTATCTGCAGCGGAAGACTGCTTTGACCGAATTGCCAGAGAGAAAGGACTGGATGCAGATTTGCTTCGCGCCATTGCGTTTGTGGAATCTTCCGGCAATCCGTCTGCCGTCGGTCGTAATGCTTCGAGCGAAGACTACGGACTAATGCAGATCAACTCCGGCTGGCTGAAGCGCTTTAAGACGTCTAAGTCAGAGTTGCTGAACGATGCCTGTTTTAATGTTCAAGTCGGTGCAGAGATCTTGGCGGACAACTTTACGCGCGCCGCGCATCCTTGGGATGCCGTCGGCGCCTACAACGCCGCCTGTACTCGACTTAAAGGTCAGGACTGTATTGATGCCCGACAAAAGTATGCCTGGAAAGTCTATCGAGCCTACATAGGAATGTCTGACGCTAAACGCCAAAAGCTCAGAGACGTCACCTCTTAATTCTCTCTTTTTAAAAAGTTTTTTTGTAACGCCTTCCGCGTCGCTTTTTGACAAAGGCCGCGGCTGCGGAGGGATTTTTTGTCCTTAATCGGCCTTTGTCTTCTCTTTTACTTAACTTTTAGGAGTTTTTAATGACTTTATCTATCGCCGCAAACAGAACTTTTGCTTTTGTTCCTGCTCTTCTGTCCGTCTCTGTTTTTGTCCTGAGCGCCGTCTGTCCGGACGCTGCCTGGGCCGGAACTTCGACCGGAGGCCAGGAACACTTTGCGGATCTCTACGCCATGTTAAAGGCCTGGAGTACCGGCACGCTCGGTAAATCCATCGCCCTAATGTTCCTGCTTGTCGGTTTAGGTGTCGGCGTCATCCGCGGATCCATCATGGGTGCCGTGGGCTGCGTTGCCGCTTCCATGGCTTTGTTCATCGGCCCGCAGATCATTGAACAGATCTTCACGGCCCTGATCTAACTCTTTTGAGTTCGGTTGCCCGAAGCTCTTTCGGGCTTCCGATTCTTCCAGGAATCAATCATGGAATCCTTTAATCCTCACGAATACGTCCCTCGCCGCTTGGATGCGCCTGCAAAGTTTCTGCTTTGGGACTTTGATTTGGTGGCGTCCGGCATTGCGGGACTTGCCTTCGGCATCATCGTTAATTCTCTTCTGATGGGTGCGATTGCCTCTTATGCTGCAATCTGGGCGTACAGCCGTCTCAAACAGAAGCGTCATCCCGGATACGGACTTCATTACCTCTACTGGCAGTTTCCTTTTAGAACCTTTAAGCGCACTCCGCCATCGAGCCGCCGCTTTTTTGTCGGATAACCGAATATGAACGTTAAAGAATATACGACTGAGATTTCTGCTCGTCTTGCGCTGCGCTCTTTCTTTATCTATGCCTTTGCTGCGTCTCTCATTGTCAATCTCATTCTCGCATTCGGCTTAATCGTCCTTGATAAAAAAGACCGTGTAGTTGTGCTGCCGGCAGAAATCACGAAGTCTTTCTGGCTGGATGCCAACGGCGTCTCTCCGGAGTACTTAGAGCAGATGGGACTTTTTGCGCTGCAGCTCGCTCTTAATAATTCTCCAGAGACCTTTGAGCACAACCAAAGAAAGCTGCTTCAGTACGTCTCACCTGAGCGACGCGGTGCCACAGAAGTCTTCTTAACCGCTCAAGGACGCCGCATGAAGAGTGCAAATGCTTCCGTGCATATGCTGCCAGAAGCCGTGGAGACCAGAGCCTCCACCATGCAGATTTCTGTTCGCGGCAACGTTCGCCAGTTCATCGGAGACAAACTCACTTCCATGCAGAAGAAGTGCTGGATCGTAAAGTTTACCTACAGAAACTCTCGTCTTTGGTTAGAAACGATGCAGGAAGCCGACTGCAAACGACCGTTTGAACCGATGAAGCCCACCGGAGAAATCTAATGATCCTTCCTAATCGTCTTCTCATTCTCAGCGTATTTCTTTGCCAGTCTGCGGTTTTCTTTAGCTCTTCTCTTAATGCTAAAGAGATGCCCAAAGGATCGGCTTCGTCTGAAGCCCAGTCCTCTGTACATGCTGCGGTCGCTTATAAACAGCCTAACCGTGTTGTCGTGTTAAACAGCAAGATTGTCCGAGCGGTTTACGACAACAATCTGATCCAAGCTGACAAGGATCCGACCACCGGTTCTTTGTACGTGGTTCCGCTGACCAAAGAAACGACCGGAATGTTTGTGGTGACCGAATCCGGACAAACACACAGCATTACGCTCTCGCCAAAAGAACGTTTGACTGCTCAAACCGTCACGCTGAAAGAATCCGGAACCTTCTCTTCTTTTGATGGTCCGTCCGTGTCGTCTGAACTTTCCGGTCTTCCCTATGAAGAGCGAATCCAGACTGCGCTAAAACTTATCCCGCAATTGCGGGACTCCGAGGGCGAAGCGCTCGGAGGCACGCTTGCCAGCGTCTATCTCCATGCTCAGCCTGTCAGAGCTTGGAATGCTTTAGGGCTGAGACTTGAACGCTATCGCATCCTGAATCGTACAAAACACAAACAGACGGTTCGTGAACCGGAGTTTTGGCGAAACGGTGTCTTGGCGGTTGCAACTGAGGCTTCCGATCTTGCCCCCGGAGCATCTGCTGATCTTTGGCTGGTGAGGTCTGCAAGATGAGTGTCAAGAGTTTTTTCGAAAGTGAGAGAAGAAAAAAGCAGATCCGTGGGCTTCTTGTTATCTTGGCCCTGTGCTTTGTCGGCACCATGATTTCTTCTCACTTCTCTAACAGCAAGAAACCTGCCCCGGTTCCTCAGACCACGAGTTCCACCCAAATCTCGATGGTTCCTTCTAAGGCGGATTATGAACAGCATCAGGCCATCTATAACGATCGTCTGCTGAACTTAGAAAGAGAGCAAGAGATTTATATGCATTGTACGTTGCAGCAGGACTTGATCCTGAAAAAAACTGTATTTATTTTCAGTCACATGTTTCTGCTCATGCTGAACTTGCATGGATCCTTGATTGCTTTACGTATATGGGCGAATTAAACAGAATGACTCAGTTTAAGGATAAGGCTGCTAAACATGCAGATAATATTAATGCAGGACTTTTTACATATCCATCACTTATGGCGGCAGATATTTTGCTGTATCAGGCAGATGTTGTACCTGTAGGTGTTGACCAGAAGCAGCACTTAGAGCTTACAAGAGATATTGCAAACAGATTTAACGGAATTTATGGTGATGTATTTACAATTCCTGAGGCATACATTGGAAAGTCAACAGCTA
>OGPU01002845.1_pt1 | contig 11524 bp, 6 predicted proteins | sample 1552991 | NCBI WGS metagenome assembly OGPU01 (sample SAMEA2580296, study PRJEB22360) | human gut metagenome | biome: human gut; feature: human-associated habitat; material: faeces | place: Denmark | collected 2008/2010 | reverse complement strand
TTGTCGAATACCAGCCCCACGATGGCCGACTACGACCTCTTCTACATGGGCGGCATCGCCGGCAAGGTCGCCGGAGCCTTCACGCTGAAGAACTGCATCAACCGCGGTAACCTCACGGCGGCCGTCGAGCGCGACATCGCGGGTATCGCCGTAGCCGGTGACAACAATGCCGTGTTCGACGGTTGCGAGAACTACGGCAACATTACGGTAGTGGCCAACCACAAAACCGACAAGTGGCGCCCGATCGTGGCAGGGATAGTCGCCCTAGGAAATGAAAAGGGCAATATCAGTCACCACAATCACCAACTGCACCTGCAAGTGCACGATCGATGCGACGCTCTACCAGGCGACCAGCATCGGAGCGGTCTATGTCTTCCAGAAAACCTGGGAAAAGGGTGTCGAAGATACGAAGACCGTATGCGACGAGGCATCCAAAACCAACTCCGCGGAAACGACAATCAAAATCACGACAAGAGAGTAAAACCCAATAAGAATACAATACGGTTATGAATAAATATCATATTATAACACTGATATTGTGTCTGTTTTGTCTGGGAGGGGCCGCCACGGCCTCTCCGGACAGGACGGCAGCCGCCCCGGACACCCAGGCGCGTTCCTCGCAGCTGAAGGTCTCGGGTATCATCAAGGATGACGCGGGAAGCCCGCTGATCGGCGTGACCATCGTCGTCAAAGGCACCTCCTCGGGCAGCGTATCGAACTCCGACGGCAGCTATACGATCACGGTTCCCTACGCCGAAGCGACGCTGATGGTCTCCTACATCGGCTATGCCCCGCAGGAGATAGGCGTAAACAACCGCACGAGGATCGACATCACGATGGTCGAGGACAGCAAGGCGCTCGAAGAGGTCGTGGTGGTAGGTTACAACGTACAGAAGAAGGAGACCATCACCGGTTCGATCTCGACGATCACCACCAAAGACCTCAAGCAGTCCCCCACTGCCAACATCAACAATGCGCTGGCCGGGCGCATGCCGGGCCTGCTGGTCAACCAGTTCAACGGCGGCGAACCGGGTAACGACGCCGCGCAGCTCAACATTCGCGGTAAATCGACCTACGGCAAGTCGGACGTCATCATGATCGTCGACGGCATCGAGCGCGACATGAGCTATCTGGCTCCCGACGAGATCGAGACCTTCACGATCCTCAAAGACGCATCGGCGACGGCACCCTACGGTATCCGCGGCGCCAACGGCGTGATCGTCGTGACGACCAAGCGAGGCCGCAAGGGCGAGAAACCGACCGTCGACTTCAAAGCCTCGGTGGGCATCAGCGAACCGATCCGCTACCCCGACTACCTGGGTTCGGCAGGCTATGCGACCCTCTACAACGAGGCGATGCTCAACGACAACCCCTCGCTCGCGGCCGACTCGCCTTCGCTCTTCACGCAGACGGCGATCGACAACTACCGCCGCGCCAAAGGCGACAACTCCGACGGGCTGGGTTACAACTGGGATTATTTCGACTATGCGTTCCAGCCCTCGGTATTGCAGGATTACAGCCTCTCGGTACGCGGCGGCACGGACCGCGCCCGCTACTTCATCCTGGGAAGCTACTACAAGCAGGGCGGCAACTACAAGCACTCCAACTCCGACAACGCCAACAATTTCCTGCGCTATAACTTCCGCGCCAACGTCGACGTCGACGCCACCAAACGGCTGAAAATCTCGGTCGATCTGGGTGCCCGCGTGACGGAGTATACCTATCCCGGCGCCACGGCGGCCAACATCATCTCGCTGGCCAACACACAGCCGCCCTACCTGCCGATCGTACTGCCCAACAACGGCAACGAAGTCAATCAGGGCGATTTCGAGGAGAACGGAGGCTACCTGCTCTACGCCGACAACGACTACCGCTACAACATGCTCGGTCAGTTGAGCCGTTCGGGTTTCAGCAAGCGCACGCGCCGCTACCTGCAAGGATCGTTCAAACTGAGCCACGATCTGGACTTCATCACCGAAGGTCTGAGCATCGCCGCGCAGTTCTCCTACGACACCTTCAACCAGCACACGATCAACAACAGCGTACCGACCCACAGCACAGGTAATCTGACCTACCCGGGCTACTCGACGTGGATGCTGCCCGAGGAGTACAGTATCGACGAGTGGAAGAACAACTCGGCCTATTGGATTCAGAACGGTTCCTACGTGACGGCCAACCAGCGCACCACCGACGACGCGCAGGGCAACAGCCTCAGCCACGCCAACCCCGAAGGGACGTCGCGTTTCCAGGCCCGACTCGACTACGCCCGCAAGTTCGGCGACCACAACGTGACGGCGATGGTACTCTACTACATGCAGAACAAGATCGTCGGCAAGGAGGTTCCCTATCGTTACATGGGTTTTTCGGGACGTGCGACCTACGACTACAAGAACAAATACCTCTTCGAATTCAACATCGGCTACAACGGTTCGGAGAACTTCGCACGCGGACACCGTTTCGGCGTATTCCCCGCAGGTTCGATCGGCTGGGTCGTCTCGCAGGAGGAATTCATGAAGAACGTGCGTTGGATCGACCACCTCAAACTGCGTGCATCGTACGGTCTGGTAGGTAACGACCAGATGGGGAGCACCCGCTTCGCCTACCTGCAATACTACACGTCGGGCAGCAACATGAACATCTACTTCGGCGAAGACAAGAAAGCATTCGGAACCACCCTCATCGAAGGCATCTTCGCCAACCCGTCGCTGACATGGGAGAAGGCACGCAAGTTCAACTTCGGTATCGACGCCGAGTTCTTCCACCAGCGGCTGACCCTCTCGGTCGACGTCTTCAAAGAGCACCGCTACGACATCCTCACCTCGCTCAATACCGACGATAAACTCGGCTTCCCCTATATCGTGGGACAGACCGCCCCGATCGTCAACTCGGGTATCGTGGACAACCGCGGTATCGAGTTCCAGCTCGGCTGGGACGGCCGCATCGGACAGCATTTCCGCTACTGGATCCGCCCGAACTTCACCTTCGCCCGCAACAAGGTGAAATTCTGCAACGAGATCAGCTACATCGACAACAACGGTCGCGACTGCCCGTGGCGCTACCAGACCGGCCGCCGCGTGGGTGAGAATTTCTGCTACATCTTCGATCACTTCGTCGCCGACCAGGACGAAGCCGATCGCCTGAACGCCATGAACGGCGGCAGCGGGTTCGCTATCTGGGGCCCCGTACAACCGGGCGATGTAGTCTACAAAGACATGAACGGCGACGGCGTGGTCAACAACTACGACCGTGCGGCCGTCGGCAACCCCCGTACTCCCGAAATCCAGTACGGTATTCCGGTCGGGTTGTCGTACAAGGGATTCGATTTCAGTATGCTGTGGCAGGGCTCGGCGCTCTGTTCGGTGCAGTTGAGCGGCCCGGCCGTATGGGACTTCCCGCTCTACGACCAGTCGCGCACGGGCAAGGTGCGTAAGATGCACCTCAACCGCTGGACGCCCGAAACGGCCGCCACGGCGACCTATCCCGCCCTGCACTACGGCATCCACAACAACAACAAACAGCAGTATTCGAGCTTGTTCCTCTACGACGCTTCGTACATCCGTCTGAAAAACGTCGAGATCGGCTATACGCTGCCCAAGGCCTGGACGTCGAAGGCCGGCATCCAAAGCGTCCGCATCTATGCACAGGGACAGAACCTCCTGACGTTCGACCGCCTGGGCGACGTCGACATGGACCCCGAAATCAAGAACGGCGACGGAAGCTGGTTCCCCGTGCAGCGCGTCGTGAACCTCGGCATCAACATGACATTCTAACCATTCCAAAACATTCGAATCGACTATGAAAAACATATTGAAATACCTGCTCCTCTGCTGTTCGGCCCTGTCGCTGTTCGGCTGCGAGGACTACCTCGACAAGACGCCGCAGGGCGACAAGACGGAAGAGGATGTTTTCACCCGTTTCAACGAAACGGAACAACTTATCAACCGTCTCTATTTCTACGTGCGCGCCGCCGACCAGCCGCTGGTGCATATCCGCTATTTCAGCGACTCGGCGCTCGCCGACGAGTGCGAAGGTTCGTCGGCCGAGAACGGCTGGTCGAACAAGTTCAACGAAGGCGACTGGGAACCCGGTGCGGAACTCTACTCGAAATGCAACGCCACGACCGACGCCGGAGCCTGCCACACTTTCTGGCCTGCACTCTATCAAGACATCCGCTGTGCAAACGTCATTCTCGAAGGTATCGAGAAATACAACACGCCCGACTCGCAGGTACACCCCGGAACGCTGTCGCAGCGTATCGGCGAGGTCTATTTCCTGCGCGCCTACCTGCACTACTGCGTGTTGAAGAGCTACGGCGAATGCCCCTACGTGGACTACACGGTCGACCCCAACAACCTGCCGAAATTCGAGCGCGAGAACGTCCACTCGATCGTCGAAAAGATATGCAACGACTGCGACAACGCCTTTTCGCGCGTTCCGGAGCGCTATCTGGCCGAGCAGTTCGGCCGTGTGGAGAAGGGCACCTGCCTGGCATTGAAAGCCATGGCGCGTTGGATCGCCGCCACGCCGCTCTACAACGGCTCGACGCTCAAAGGCGATAACCGCAACTACGCCTCCGAGTACCAGCGTTACGATCCCGCCCGCTGGGACGCCGCTGCGGCGGCAGCGAAGGCCGTCATCGATTTCACGACCAACACCGGCGAAAAACGCTATTCGCTCTACCAGGGAGCAGATAAGAGCAACACGACGAACTTCGGCAACGTAGACGAAAGCAACGGCAAGGTCTACACCCGTCTGTGGGAGTTGTTCAGCGGAACCGCCCGTTCGCTCGACGCCAAGAAATGCGAATGGATCTGGTTCTTCCTTCAAGCCAAGACCGTCGGTTATCACAACGACATGTATCCCCCCTCGTCGCAGGGACAGGCACGCGAAGTTCCCGTACAGGAGCATGTCGACGAATACGAGGTAATCGGCCCCGACGGCTACGGCTATCCGATCTACGCCCTCAAAGAGAACCACAAGGCGCTCTACGGCGGCCTGATCTCCGAGGAGGATATGGCCAAGGCCTACGACGACGCCAACCCCTACGAGAACCGCGACCCGCGCTTCTACCGCGACATCACCTACCACGGCGCGATGTTCAAGGGCAAGTGGATCAACACCGCGACGGGTTCGGATGAGATCAACGCCGCAAACTCGACGACGACGGGCTACTTCACCCACAAATTCTTCGACGGCTACTACACCAAGGGCATGTCGGGCGACTGGAACATGGACGCTCCGCTGATCCGTCTGGCGACGATCTACCTCGTCTACGCCGAGGCCGTCACCCGTTCGAAGGGCGCGACGGACGAAGTCTACAACATGATGAACGACCTGCGCGCACGCTCGTTCATGGCTCCCCTTCCGCCCGCCGCGAAGACCAACAAGGAGTTGCTGCTCGACTACATCCTGCGCGAACGCCGCGTCGAACTCTACCACGAAAAGAGCCGTTTCTTCTCCACGCGCTTCTACCTCGAACCGACCAGTCCGACCGAGTTGGCCAAAGAGTCGCAATGGAACGCATTGCCCGGCAGCAACGACGAGAAGGCCCAGCAGTACTTCGCCAAGTACGGCGCCTATCCCAAGACGCAGCACCGCATCTGCGGCATGAGGCCCGTGGAAGACCCCGACGGCAAGATCTCGGTAGGAGGCAAGAAATACCGCATGGAACGCTTCTGGAAGGAAGACCGCGTGTTCCTCGAAAAGCACTATCTCTTCCCGATCCCGACCGAAGAGCTGCAACGAGCTAACATCCAACAGAATCCGAATTGGTAGACAATCCTCAGACCAGATGTCCGGCAGACATCTGGTCTGAAATTAAAATGCAACTGCTATGAAAATGAATCCGATCTTCAATCTGCTGCGCCGCACGATGTTCGCAGCATTGGCCGCAACGACGATCGCCTGCGGCGGAGACGATCCGGTCGTCCCCCAACTGCCCGGCGGAGGCAATAACGGCCAGGACGGCACGGAAGAGGAGAAACCCGAGATCAAGCCCGACGAGGGCATCACCCTCTACGGGCTGGTGAGCGACAGCGAAGGCAATCCCCTCGAAGGCGTCGTCGTCAGCGACGGTTACAGCGTCGTCGCCACCGATGCGAAAGGCGTCTACCAGATCGTGCGCAGCGCCAACGCCAAGTACGTCTTCATCTCCGCCCCGTCGGGTTATGAAATTCCCACGCAGGCGAATTACGGCTCCTACCAGGGAACCTACCAGGCGGCGAACTCGCTGACGGGCAGCAGCACGAAGCCCTACCGCGCCGACTTCACGCTGACGAAACTCTCCCAGAGCGACACCCGCTTCCTGCTCTTCGGACTGGGCGATCCCCAGCCCGACAACGACGAGCACATCAAGCGTTTCCGCACGGAGACCGTGCCCGATGTCAAGAAGATCAAGGCCGACTACACGATCCCGACCGTCGGCATCGCGCTGGGAGACATCCTGGGCAAGGGCGACGCACAGACCTTCACCTCGATGAAGCGTGCGCTGGGCGAGACGGGCGTCCCCTTCTTCACCACCATCGGCAACCACGACAAGAGCTCGGTCGACTACACGGGCGACACCTATCGCGACGTGCTCGGCCCGCGGTGGTACTCGTTCAACCGCGGCGAAGTGCATTTCGTCGCGATGGACAACTGCCTCTTCTCGGGTCAGGACTACACCGGCGGCTTCACCGACGAGCAGGTGGCGTGGCTCGAAAAGGATCTGTCCTTCGTCCCCACGAGCAAGATGATCGTGCTCTACTACCACATCCCGCTGCGCGACACGAACTACCGCAACCGCCAGAAGGTGCTCGACCTGATTTCCAAATACCAGAACCCTACGCTGATGTGCGCCCACACGCACTATTTCCAGCCCTATCACATGCGCTCGCATAACCTCTTCGAACGTATCCACGGCGGTACGTGCGGCTATTTCTGGCGCTCGAACTGCGGCGGCGACGGCACGCCCAACGGCTTCATGGTCTACGAGATCGACGGAACGAAGATCGTCGACACCTATTTCAAGGCCTCGCAGCGTCCCGACGATCATCAGATACGCCTCTATCACGGCGACGCCGTCTTCGCGGGGCCTTACGCCACCTACAAATACGATCTGGGGGCGGACGTCGTCGTGGCCAACGTCTTCGCCGCCGGCATGGACGGCACGACGTGGAAAGTGGAGCTCTCCGAGGACGGCGGCAAAACGTGGAGCGACATGAGTCCGATCGAGCAAAACTACGGCGACCGCTGGATTCGGGGATACCACATCGGCGTCGAACACCACCCCACCGAAAGCGGTACGAGCCCCTGCTATCACCAGTATCAGTACAAACTGAAAGATGCAGCCGCCACTGCCATCGAGGTGCGTGCGACCGACAGCTTCGGTCATGTCTACACGCAGGATACCTTCACTGCGGACAACGACTTCACGGAGGCGGAAAAATACTGACCGCACCCCTCCCGCACAAACGGACGGACTGCCTTTTTCAGGCAGTCCGTCCGTGTTTCCGAAACCGGCCTTAGCCTGACCGGCGAAGCGTGCCGAAAAAGATTCGTACCCGAAGCCGCCGTATTTTCAAGAAAAAACAGTACCTTTCTCAACCGGAACCGGGACACCCGCTCCCGACCGAATCGGAACGGCTTTTGCACCGGACGCGGACAAAACGAAAGGCATTATGGAAAAAGTCATTCATCGGGCCGCCACGCGCGGTTACTTCGACCACGGCTGGTTACAGACGTTCCACACATTCAGCTTTGCGGATTACTACAACCCGCAACGGATTCATTTCGGTGCGCTGCGCGTGCTGAACGACGACACGGTGGCGGGCGGGGAAGGTTTCGGCTCGCACCCGCACGACAACATGGAGATCGTCTCGATCCCCCTGTCGGGCGAGCTGCGCCACGAAGACAGCATGGGCCACGGCGAAGTGCTGCGGCCGGGCGAAATACAGGTGATGTCGGCCGGCACAGGAATCGTCCACAGCGAATTCAACAACCTGCCCGACCGGGAGGTGAAATTCCTGCAAATCTGGATTTTCCCCGACCGTGACGGTTTGACGCCCCGCTACGAGCAGATCCGCCTCGCAAAGGCCGAACCCGACCGGCTGCGCCCGATCGTCGCACCGAAAGGAGAAGGCGGCGAGCACGTGGGGTGGATTCACCAGAAGGCATGGCTCTCGACGCTCGACCTGACGTCCGGCGCCGAAACGGATTACGAACTGCACGGCGCCAATCACGGCGTCTACCTCTTCGTACTGGAAGGTGTCGTCGAAGCGGCCGGAGAGACGCTCCGCATGCGCGCCGGCATGGGCATCCGCCGGACGGAACGTGTCGCGCTGCGGGGCATTGAGAATTCGCACCTCCTGTTGATCGAAGTACCGATGTAACGAAACGAAACTATAAATTCAATCATGCAAAACGAAACACCCGACTTCCCGACGCGCCTCGCCGCCTGCGCCCGACAACTCCGCCGCCACGGTTTCGAAGCCGTGTGCGTCGCCGACCTGGCCGAAGCGGGCCGGAGGCTGCGCGACGAGATCGCCCGCTGCGCACCGCGGTCGATCTCTTACGGCGATTCGATGACGCTGCGCGCCACAGGGATCGTCGAAGAGCTGCGCAACGGCAGCCGCTATGAATTCATCGACGGATTCGATCCCGCCCTGCCGCGACCCGAACAGCTCGAAGTACGGCGCAAAGGATTGCTCGCCGACTTTTTCATGACGGGCGTCAACGCCGTCACGCTCGGCGGATCGCTCTATTGGGTCGACATGGTGGGCAACCGCACCGCGCCCGTGATCTTCGGGCCGCGCCGCGTAGTGCTGCTGGCCGGTCGCAACAAAATCGTCGATACACAGGCCGACGCCGAGCGGCGCGTCCAGCAGATCGCAGGGCCGAAGAACGTCGCACGCCACACGGGATTCCGCACCCCGTGCGCCGTGACGGGACTCTGCGCCGACTGCAACTCGCCGCAGCGCATCTGCAACTCGCGCGTATGGCTCGAACGGTGTTATCCCGCTGGACGAATTCTCGTGCTGCTGATCGACGAGGAGGCAGGACTTTAAGCCTCTTTCGCACGACGCAGCGACTCGGGCAACGCCAGCGAAATGCGGGTGCTGCTGGCCAACGCGCCGGCCAGTGCCAACGCCGCCGAGACATAGAGCGCCAGATGCGTGCTGTTCGACGGAAAGAGGTGGAAAAAGAGCGCCATGAGCGCCGCGCCGGTCGTCTGACCGATGAGCCGCGCCGTGGCGAGCATCCCGCTGGCCGAACCGCTGCGGTAGGCGGGCGCCGAAGCGATGAGGATGCTGTTGTTGGGCGATTGGAACAACCCGAAGCCCGCGCCGCACACCACCAGCCGCCAGATGATCGCCCCGTCGGTCGGATGGTCGGGCAGCAGGGCCAGCAACAACAGTCCGGCAGCCATGACCGTCAGTCCCACGCCGCCCAACACACCCGCATGGACGCGCTCGACCAGCAGCCCCGCCACGGGGGCAACGACGACGATCACGGCTGGCCACGCCGTGAGCAGAAGTCCGGTCTGGACGTCGCTGTAACCCAGCTCCTTCTGTAAGAAGAACGGCAGTGCCACCAGAGCCAGCATCTGCGCGACGAAGGAGCAGATCGACGTGAAAACCGAGAGCGAAAAGATCGGAATGCGCAGCAGATCGAACGGCAGCAACGGATAGGGTTTCCGGAGCTGGCTGCGCACGAAGAGATAACCCACCACGCAGAACGCCGACGCGCCGCAGGCCACGATGCGCGGATCGAGCCCGTGCGAAAAACCCTCGACCGAAGCGATCAACAGCCCGAAGGTCAGGGCGTTCATTACGCCGTCGCGCCAGTCGAAGCGACGGTCGGAGAGTCGGACGGGATTGTACGGCAGGAAACGCATGCTGAGCCAGACAGCCGCAATGCCGATCGGAATGTTGATGGCGAAGAGCCAGTGCCACGACGCCATCGAAAGGATCGCGGCCGCGAGCGTCGGCCCCGCCACCGAGGCGATGGCCACCACCGTGGCATTGATGCCCATGCCGCGCCCCAACTGGTCGCGCGGGTAGATGATACGGATGATCGACGTATTGATACTCACCACAGCCGCACCGCCGAATCCCTGAATCACCCGCATGGCGATCAGCATTTCCAGCGAGCCGGCAAAAGCGCAGCCTACCGACGAGAGGGTGAAGAAGACGAGTCCGCCGATGTAGATGCGGCGGTAGCCGACGACATCGCCCAGCGTCGAAAAACTCAGCAGTGAAACGACGATCGCCAGCTGATAGGCATTGACCACCCAGATCGAATCGGCCGACGAGACTCCCAGCTCGTGGGCGATCGTCGGCAGCGCGACATTGGCGATCGTACCGTCCAGTACCGACAGCGCCACGCCGAACGTGACGGCCAGAATCGCCCACAGCCGGCGCGGCATCGGCAGGCCGCTCCCTTCGGTATCGCCTACGATCTGTCCTGTCATGACTCCTGTGCTACGTTATCAGTCGACAAAATTACAACTTTTCACCGGAAACGCCTGCTCAAAAACGGAAAATCGTTATCTTCGGCGTCAGCCGAAGATACTTCGCCTCGGCAAAAAGCAAATAAATTTGCATGGTGCCCGTTTATTCGTATCTTTGACTTCGTCTTAGATACTTCGCCTCGGCCATGCAAATAAATTTGCATGGCGCCCGGCTTAATCGTATCTTTGTTCGAACGCCGTCTTCGTCGGGCCGAACCGGACCGCCGCGTATCGGGCCGGAAACAGGGGGAACGGCGATCGAAAACAGATGTTTTCCCCGAGCCGAGCGCAGAGGCGAACAAAATTCGGACTATGCCGAGGCGAGAAAACGACTGCAAAAAAACAAACCATTTCGTCAAGCCGAGTGCAATCGAGTTTACTCGAATTGTCGAGGCGAGAAATGGACGAACGAAATTCAACATTTTTCCGTTAAAACCATTCAGCCATGAAAAACCTGCTTTTCGTCGCAGCCGCCCTGTTGGGAGCGTGCGCGACACAGCCGCCCAAGCCGGCGGCCACCCCCGTCGAGATGACCGAATGCATCGCACTCGCCGCACCTGCGGCCAAGGCCGGAGCGACGATCAACGAGGCGCTTGCCGCTCGCCGCTCGTGGCGGGAGTTCGGCCCTGAGAAACTCTCGCTTGAAGAGCTTTCGGGCGTACTGTGGGCCGCAGCGGGCGAGAACCGCACGGACGGAAAGCTGACCGCGCCGTCAGCACTGGCGCTCTACCCCATCACGGTCTATGCCGTTTTCGAAGAGGGCATCTACCGCTACGACGGCCGCGAACAGACGCTGACCCGCGTAGCCGAGGGCGACCACCGCGCCGCCGCAGGACGCCAGCCCTTCGTAGCGACCGCACCGCTCAACCTGGTCTACATCGCCGACCTGCAAACCTACGAAGGCAAGGGCATCCCCGAAGAGAACGTACTGATGCTCTGTGCAATGGATGCCGCAGGTTATGCCGAGAACGTCAACCTCTACACCGCAGGCCATGCGCTGCGGTCGATCACGCGCGGCAGTGCCCCCGAGGCCGA
>OGPU01002842.1_pt1 | contig 11530 bp, 6 predicted proteins | sample 1552991 | NCBI WGS metagenome assembly OGPU01 (sample SAMEA2580296, study PRJEB22360) | human gut metagenome | biome: human gut; feature: human-associated habitat; material: faeces | place: Denmark | collected 2008/2010 | reverse complement strand
AACAGGATAAGTAAAAGCGCCTTGTGCCATTTTGCTGTCAAAGACCCGACCATTAGCAAACTTAGAGGGATATGAATATGTCATTTGACCAATAACGTTAACATCTCTCATATTTTCTTGGGAGGATAACCGATTGGCAAATGATTGACCACTCCTGCATCCCCAAAATATAGCTGTCGCATCATTCGACCAATTGAATTCTATTTTGCTCCAACCTTCTATTGTTAATTGCTTCTCGTCCAAAGCATGGTTTCCAGAAGTAGCTATACCTCCCAACGGCCCATCTAATGCGCTATGGGACCATAAACTAAAGACTTTAGTCTGTCCATATTGAGAACTGTAATTATCAACAATGTCTTCCACCTGATTACCTAATTCGCCTAAATCCGTAACAATGTTAAAAGTTACAATATCTTTTTCGCTATTGAATTTAGGATCGGCTAAAGTTTCATATACCAAAGTCATCATAGCAGCCCAAAACATTGAATTATCCTCACCTGCTTTTTTATCATTTGATGGGTCCTTAACGGCAAAAAACATATAAATATCTTCGCCATTAGGGTCGATCAGTTTAACGGGATTATTCGCACAATAAGCATATAAATGTCCTGTCTCTGGTTTAGCAGTCTCTCCTCGATAAGTATCCTCTGTCACAAACCGTCCATCTTCTGGATTATAATACCTTGCATTCAGATAATAAAGCCCTGTACTATGATCATAGATTCCTCCAGTATAACAAACCTCATTCTCTGCTTTGTTATCTCCGTTGATCGTTGTCTCTCCAAAGTCTGTATACCGGTATGTTGCATCAGCACTTCCATCTTCTTTTACAAGACTTGTGGTACTTCCCTGGATATCTTTATGATACAACAGATAGTCCGTATGGTCACTTCCATATCTCTGTGTTGCAAGGATATTTCCGTCGGTTCCGATCAGGTTCTGGGATGTCTGGCTGTTCTCTCCATCGGTTGTGTAAGAAACTACTCCGTCCTGATAGTAATAGTTCGTCGTTTTGCTTCCTTCCACTTTCTGGATTCTCTGTCCGTCTCCGTTATAATGGTTCTGCTGGATCACAGCTGTCTTTCCGTCTTTGTCGGTCACAGATACTTTGCTTAAGCGGTTCTCTGCATCATAAGTATAAGATTCTGTCTGTCCAGTCTTTGTGTTTTTGACATCTGTCTGATTCCCATTGGCATCATAGCTGTACTGGCGGACTTCGTCAACTGCGGTTCCTTTTTCTTTTGTTGCTGTCTGTAACTGATCCAGTCCGTTATAGGTATACGCTGTCTGTGTGGTTCCATCATCTTCTTTGGTTCTGTTTCCAGCTTTGTCATAAGTATAGGTAACGGTCTTTGTCCTGTCATCATTCTTATGATCGGTTGTCACAGTCTTTGTCAGTCGTCCGAGTGCATCATAAGTATAGGCTTTTGTCTCATTGACTTTGTCTTTCTCTTCTTTTGGATAGTTGTTGACTTCTGTTTTCTCTGTGATATTGGAATTCTTGTCATAACTGTAGCGGTAGGATTCCATCACTTTGCCTGTCTCAAGATCTGTGTAGGTCATCTCTTTGACACGGTCAAAACTGTCATAGGTATAGATTTTTTGAACTGCCTGATCACTGTCTTTTAGCAGATTCCTGTAATCCTTGATCTCTTTGACTTTTCCATACGCATCGTAACTGTAACTTCTGAGGACTTTCTCTGTTGTCTGCCCCTTGGAATGCAGTTCTCCTTTGATCTCCTGCAGCCATCCGTTTTCATCATAAATATAAGATAATGACTGGATTCCATCTTTGGTGGTCGGATAGGATACCTTACTGAGATTTCCATTCTCATTATAAGTATACCGGATCTGATGGGCTTTGATATCATCTGCCGTTGGCTGGGCATTCTGACTGATCTCTGCAAACGTTGTGATCCTTCCTCTTGTGTCATAACTATATTCTGTATAACGATATGCCGTCTCTGTTTCAGATGATACACTGTAATCTGTCATCTCTGACAGCTGACCTTTATCATCATAACGATACCGGCTGGTCAGTGTTTTTGTTCCTTCTTTGTCATAAGACTGTGTTTTTGTAACCAGATTCCGGTTGTTATATTCATAGGTCTTTTTCGCCCCATTGGCATAGACTTCTGAGAGCTTATTTCCACGGTCATCATAGGTATACTTTGTTGTAATGGATTCACTGCCGTCTCCAAGATCCGATGTTGTTGTCACTGATCCGGATGCACTGGCTGTTTCCTGCTTGACATGTCCATTCGCATCTGTAACACTTGTTGTCGTTGATCCGTCTGAATTCACCTGATAGGAAACTTTTGTCTTCTGTCCTCCCTGTGTGATCTCGGTTACACGATTCTGGTCATCATAAGCATAGGATATCTGATCTCCATTACCATCGGTTTTTGTTGTCTCATTTCCCTTTGTGTCATACTCTGTTTTCTGTAAGATGGAACTGTTTCCAACCTTTACTACGGCATCAGAAGTCCCTTTTGTGATCTCTGGATTCTGGATCGCAGCTGTCTGTTTTCCTTCTTTGTCATATAACTGCAAAGCAATCTTTCCATCTCCGGAAGTCTTTGTTCCAAGACTGATCGTTGCGATCTCTTTTCCGTCACTGGTGAACACATGATCCGTATATAATCCATGGCTGAAACTTCTGACGGTCTGTCCCGCTGCATCTGTCCATGACTTTTCACTGACACGTCCATTGGTCTTTGTTGTCTGAACGCTCAGATCCTGATAGTCTTTCATTCCATTCAACGTATGAATCTGTGCATCTTCATATCCATAGGAAGTTTCCGTGACAGTATCTGTTCCGTCTGCTGATTCTGTTGCTTTGACTACACGATTGACAGAATCATATTGATAAGCTGTCTTTACTCCGGATGCACTGGTTTCTGTTGCTACGGTTCCATTATCATCGTATGTTTTAGATTCTGTCTGTGTCACTCCATCGGATGTTACTTTCGTCTGTATCGCTCTTCCCATGAAATCATACGATGTTTCCGTACTGCTTAAAATATTTCCTTTCCTGTCTTTACTGGTATTTTCTGTTTCACGTCCCATGGCATCTGTTTTTATCACAGATGTCTCTTTCTCTTCTCCCTGTGTCGTTGTTGTTGTCTGTGTCGTTCCCTGTACAGTATCCTGATATGTCGTTTGTTCTACAGAATCAGGAGCTCCTTCCTTTGTTGTCGTGACTGTTGTTGGCTGTCCGTGATCATCATAAGATGTAACTGTTTTGGTTTCTTCTTTTTTATTTTCGCCTTTATCTGTTTCTGATATTACATTCCCTTTGGGATCATATTCATAAACAGTCTGTGAAATAAAGTCATTTCCATTCGTTGTAGTTTCGCTTGTTGGAAGATATGGATTTTTCTCATCCTCATACTCACTGCTTGTTATATCTCCGTTTTCTTCGGTCTCAGAGATGACATCATCGTTTTCATTGTACTCGATACTGGCGATCGTAAATGTTTCTTCTTTTTCCTTGTTTGTTTTCAAAAATTTCACCAGTCCGGCAGCATCCAGCTCCTGATAATCCACTTCCGTTTTGATCTTTCTTACAAGATATTCATTTACCCAGCCATTTTGTTCTCCGTCTTTTCCTCCATCATCATAACTGTAACTGCTTTCAATTCCATTGGCATCCGTCTTTTTCAGGATCTTTCCTGTATTCTTGTCAAAACTCATGGTATCCTGTGCTGTTTTGGTTCCGTCTGCCTTGTGAGAAGATACCGTCGTTGTTCCATCTCCATAAGAAAGCTGCTGGTATTCTCCATTCGGACGGATAAATCTTTCTGCTTTTTCTCCTGTATAAGCAATCTGGTACCCGTTCTTCTTTGCATCGATGATCTTGCTCATCTTCCCATTACTTCCATAAGCATATGTCTGATCCACAGAAGCTGTTTCTCCGCTGTTTTTGTGAGAAACATTCGTAAGTTTCCCTTCAGCATATGAATAAACAACCTTTGTTCCATCTGCAAGATCGATCTTCTTTAACAGATCTTCCTGTTCTCCGTTTTCATAATATGTAAAAACCAGTTCTTTGTTCAGATTGGAAACAACCTTATATAATCTTCCTTTTTCATCGTACTGATAGATCAGATAGTTGCCATTACTGTCCTCTGCTTTTGTGATCTCACCATTCCCATCAAATGCATATGTCATACCATCCTTCATATGGATATTTCCGACATTGGACACCGTGATCACTTCCTTTTCTCCTTCGGATGCTCCACTGTCTTCACTATCATCGTCTTTTTTCCCCGGACGATAATTTCCTTTATTGGAAATGGCACTTCCAAAGATATTTTCAGAAGCAGCATTCTGAAGTCTTGCATATGCCGCTGCTCTCTGATCCCCATTTGATGATCTTTTTACATCATCTTCTGTATTAAATGAAAGTGCATAGTCCTTTGTCTCCTTATTCTGATAAGAAACATCAACACTTCTGCTTTTTTGTGGACTGTATGTCAGATAGGTTCCGTCACTGTCCTGAAATACAAGATCATCTCCCAACTGGTATAATTCCTTATGAAAACTGTCATACCATCCTTTTCCAAGCATTCCTTCTTTATCTGACTGGCTGTTATAGGTTCTTGTGAGTTCAAGATTCAAAAGCAGTGATGGAATTGAAAAATCTGTACTTTCATACATCAGATTCCCCTGGGATTTTTCAACGGATCCTGTCCCATTGGGCGTGCTGATCTCCATGCTGTCTCTGTAATCTTTACTTCCTAGTCTTTTTTCATATTCTTCCTGTGTATCCTGTGCCACTTTTTCTGATAATGCATCCGTACTTTTTCCATTGATCGTTCCATCCATTGCCAGTTTCTGTGCCTGTACTTTATAATAGTAACTCTTGCCATCTCCCACTCTGGTATCCATGCAGTAGGAATCTTTGATCGCACCACGTACCAGTGTCGAATCATCCGGTGTGAAATCCGCGGATTCCCCCCTGTAAACTGCATAATAGATACTGTCTGTCAGTTCTCTCTTATCCCAGTAGATGACATTTTTTCCATACGATTTTCTGACCTTTACATTGGTTGGTGTGTAATCCTGTGCTTTTGAGGCATCCGTATAATAATAGGATACTTTCGTTTCCCCGCTTTCATTCCCTGCTTTATCAACAACGATCACATAAACTTGATACTCTGTTCTTCCTGTCATGCTGTCTGCCGGAATCGAAACATTTGCATAGGCGTATCCATCTTCATCCGCCCTTGCACTTTCATGGTAAGTTGAGGTTCCTTCCAGACGGTATTTAAAATAGGATGCATTCTCATCTACGATCCCGACCTTCAGTCTCGGATTCAGAGAACCAGATGGTTCGCTCTCATCATTTCCTTCCTCAAAGGATATATCTCCTGCTTCCGGAGCCGTGCGGTCTATCGTAAACCATGCCGCTGCTCCCCAACCTGCAATATAACCGTTGTCTACGCCTCTTACAACAAGTTTATAATGGCCTTCCGGTATCGTACTGCAGTCAATATCCGCACTTCCGTTTCCAGTTGTCCCAATCTTTGTAGATGAAGAATATGAAACATAATCACCTGTTTCTTCTCCATTTCCCCAGTTTGCAATCCTGTATTCCACACGGTTTAATGAATGGGATGAGATGCCTGCCCAGTTTACATGTAATGTCTTCTGATGATTGTTGTTTGCATACTGCGGTGTAACACTGACAGATGATGCCGTTGTCGGTCCATCATAATAAGTTACTGACATCTTTGGACGGTTTGATGATGCTCTGGAACTGTAAAACTGTCCATAACTCTTTGTCTCGTCCGCATTTTTAACATCACACCATACGATGTGATCTTACCGGATGCACACTGTCTCGCATATTCCGTCAGATTAATGCTTCTTGCTTTCTTTGCAGTCCCTGTTGTTTTTACATTTCCATAATTCGTACTATATCCCGGGCGGTTACTCCATTTCAATCCAGATCTGGTCCAGTTTTCTGTAACTCTTCTTGCCTCGATTGTCTGTCCACTCTGGCTGCTTCCGGTTTCATACATCGTAAGCGTTGCACTGTCTACATATTTTCCTTTGATCTTTGCTGTAAAATCTTTAAAACGCAGATATGTCCGGCAGACACCCTGTTTTGATTTTCCAGCCATCATGACTGTAACTCCATTGTCATAAAAGTTCGTATTTTTATAAGATCCATTAATTACATAGACATCCCAGAAATCCGTGGATCCGGTCCATGTGACCGTCGGATCGATCGTGACTGGATACTGTCTGTCTTTGTCCTGAAAGTAATCTTCATCCAGATGCAGTGTTAACAGATAAGAATCTTCTCCGCCATCTGGTTCAATGTCATAGGAAAGCTTCTCACTGTATGCCTTTCCTGTATGATCGTTCATGTTTGGAGCTTCCAGTGTTGCGACCAGATCCTCTGTTTTTTCATCTAGGAAGCTGATCCCGCCATCCAGTATATTTTTCTTTGGGACCAGTCCTTTTGCCTGAAAGCGGAATTTTAAAACATTTCCTTCTGGAGCTTTGGTCAGTACGATACTTTCCTTGATCCCCATGTTTAACGACTGGTAAGAAAATGTACATTCTTTCTTCTGGGATTCATAGGAGACTTTCACTGGTTTTTCTTCTTTCTTTCCCTGTGCATCTTCCACAGGAAGATCTTCGATCGCCTGTCGGTCCAGCTCTTTGACCGATGTCAGGGCGTCTTCCGTATCTTCTGCGGTTTCTTTTTCGGAAGATCCATCCGTTGAAATGCTTCTTACTGCTTCCTCTGCCTGTGAGACAGCATCTTCCACAGAGTCTGTTCCAGGATCCTCCGTTTTCTTCTCTTCCTCATTCTTTGTTTCCTGTCCATAGATCGGTGCAAAAGAGATCTGATATTTCCCATTTTCCATTAAGACCGGTGTCTCTTCGGACAGATCTTTGGGAAGATAATGTTTTTTATCTCCTTCTTTATTTTCATACTGATAATCCTTTAGATCCTCACCCTGCTCACTCTTTGATCCCGTTACCCTGACAAGACTTGGATCGTACTCCTGAAGATCTCCATTCTTATCTTCAAACCGGACATCCTGTCCGTAAAAGACCGTCTGTTTCTTTCCATCTTCCATCTGGAAAGTGGTCGAATCTTTCGTGTTCTCTTCTTCAACAACTTCTTTCTTCTCTTTCGGTACCGTTTCTGCTGCTCCTACCACAGTCGTTTCATGCACGATCGCAGACCATTGCACGGATGTAAAAACCATCGTAAAGGTCAACAGACAACTGACAAAGATCTTTGCATATCTTTTCATAAACATCCTCCTATGCTTTTCCATTGGCTGTTTTCTATGTTTCCTCACCCTTATTTTGATCATTTCCATCTAAGACAGATTCCGCTTCTTCTGAAAGATAGATAACTCCCCATTGATTAAGTTTTATATAAGTTGATTATACAAATATCATATATTCATTTCAATCACTTTTATTTTTTTCGACATCTTGCACAAAGATCTCCTGTATTTTTTTGTCACTCTACCAATTGTAAAAACATTCTTTGTCGTTCCTGAAGTCGTAAAATTTCCTTTTTTATCCTCATGTTCTAAATCTTATATTATTTTTCTTTTGTTTCCTTTTCCGATATTTCTCGATAAAAATAATTTTTTTACACATTTTATATAATTTACAGCCGTAAAACCACATACCTTTAGGTGTGTGGATACACGGCGTCTGGTTATCTGGGCCGTCTAATCCGGTTTCATATATTTTGTTGCAATATCCAATACCTTCTGTCGTGGTTTCCAGTTTTTATAGTTGCTCAGATTTTCAAAATAGTATGTAGCTGTTTGCAAGTTATGTAGCTACAATATATAAAAATATTCAAAAAAATCCTCCAATCCGAAATTGGACTGGAGGGCAAAACTAATTTTACTTCATTTTTCTCACACGGATTTCATGTATTTTGCTTGTTAATAAATCAAATTATTTTAATCATCCATCATACGATTAATATTAAACACAGGGAGTACAACGGTTTCTGTTTCTGGCTGTGCAGTCAATAAAGAAATTTCACTTCGTAAATACGGCATAAGGATTGCAACACTGTTTTTTGATATAAGTTCATTTTTTAAATCAGTTTCTACATCTTCTGTTCTAAAAGTGAAATATCCTGTAATACTGATATGAAATGTGTATTCATCAGGTTTTTCTCCAATGGCAATTACAGTAACTTTATAAGCTGCTTTATCTTTTCTTTCTCCAATATTAGTTTGAATCTCTAATTTTAATTCTGTGTCATTTTTAAATCCTAAACGATTGAATTCAATTTTATCAAATACAACTTTATCTAATCTCAATATACTCTTCATTTCTTTTTTCCTTTTATTCCCTTTCTATGCAGCATAAGAAATCTTTGTTTCACATATATCAATATTTGAATTATTTTCTCTATAAGAATATTCTTCATTTATTAATGAAGAAACAGAATCATCTTTATTCGAATATGGAAATTTTTGCTTTGGTTCTTTAATGTCGATTTCATGTTTTGTTTGTTTTAGGAAATATGTTTTACATTTAATATTTGCTAATTCTTCATCACATATTATATCTTCTAAATTTAATTTTATGCTCTTTTCTTTATCATATTGTTCCGATGCAAAAAACTCTTTATCAAATTTTTGCACATACTCTTTTATATGTTTCTGAAGGATTTTAAACTTTGCATCCTTCTCCGGCAAATCTTGATGATTTATATAATCAATTGGATATTCATTTACAATATCATTTTTTATTTCGTCACCAGAAACAACTTTCCAAAATATTTTCTGATTTAAGATTACATCCCTCATTGCAATATTTCCATGTAATAAGTTATAAACACTTAATAAAGATATTTTTACAACAATATATTCTCCATTTTCTATATCTGTACATAATGCCAAATAATATTGACACTCATCATCTTTACATAAGAAAAAAATTGGAACATATTCATAATCAACTAATATATGATCTAAATATATATTTTTATTATCCAAAATAAAACACAATTCTTTATTCATTTTTATCCTCCATAATTCTAAAGCTACTCAAATCTACATCTTTATACAGCCACCAACAGACATGTTCATCCTTAGTTTCTTGGGGTCCGCCTTCACAATGCACATAACCAGCAGCCATTTTTTTATGAGGGTTCGGAAATTTCATATTAAATTCTATAATTTCTTTATTTGTAAAAGTAGAAACCCCATACCAATGAGCATCATTTTTTAGCGATCTTCCTTTTACTAGTTTTTTAGGCTTTTTCCCAAGACTTAACAAGTTATATAATGTACGTACGATAAAACACAATATATAGTATCCTTTTTTCCAAAATCCACTCATACCCCCTCCTATTTAAATAAAATCTGTTTTCTGTTCACCCCATGTTTTTTTAATGAAAGATGTATGAATCCCTTCGTACGATAAAGGATCGCCTGATCAAAATTCAGGCAGCTTGCCACCAAGTCCTCCAATAGTCGGTTGCGATCCACCGTGTAAATGTCTACCGCCTCCCCCTTCATATGTTGCGAGCTAGGGGCACCTCCCACTAATCGGTTTAACTCTTCGCTTCGATAGCCACTCATGATATACATAGGCTGTCGATGATATATACGCAAAGGTTCCAACAACCGCACCGTTAGATTCCGTATCACCGGTATTACCTCCGAAGGCAACGCATTATTAAGTCCAAATTCCACCGCCATCGCACTATAAACAAACTCGTCCATACGAAAATGCTCTGTCAATCTCTTCTCATCCTTTTCCATCTTAACTCAAATTTTCAATCCTTAATTTTCAATTTATAAGAGTAGTCCACCCCAAACAGCGCACCGGCAAACGTGCAGATCTCCCCAAATGCGACCAGCACGCTGTTATCTATCTCACCGGAAGGAGCCACCCAAAAACCACAGAACACCAAGGTAAGGCCGGTCACGCAAAGCAGCACGGCCATTACCAGTTGCACGTTAAATCTCATCCGGGCTATCGCTATCAGAGCCACCAGCCTCCGTAGTGGCGCCATCTTGGGAGACCCTTGCGTATTCCAACGTCTTCTTCGTATCCTTCAACTCACCGCCCGGAGTGAAGATGATACGCGGGGGGCGCAACATACTCGTGTTAAAATCTTTCTTATCCGTCACCCCATCACTGCTCACCGAGATCCGAAAACTCCCGAAATCGCCGAGCCTTACGATACGCCCCTCCTGAAGCTCCATATCCAACACGAAATTAAGGTTATCCAATACCGCCTTCACATCTGCCGACGACACCGTACTACGTGCCGAGATCAACTTACATAACGTTTTCATACTAGAGGTACCATTCGTTTTCGACACCGCATAAAACTTTTTCTCTGAATCCTTCTCGCCCGGCTTCGACGGACGCAACACCAACTTAAAACCTTGTGCCATATCTTTTAATTTTTATGGTTATATACCCCTTATGGAGCACGACACAAAGGTAAGATGAGCCGGAAGAGGTCAGCGTCCGTGGTTTTATCCATCAAACAAATAGTATTCAACGAATTAAAAATAAAAATGCCCAAAAATTCCCCTTTTCAAAGACAACAAAAACCTGCTATTCTTAACTAACATTCAAATCCATATCTCTTTTAAAACTCATCCGTCACCTCCCTCTTTCCAGCGAGCACCAAGACTGCTTCCGCAGAATGCCCCGCCTCTCGCAAATGAGAAGCCAAGCCACGCACCGAGCCCGGATAATCAAACCCCATCAACAGGCAAGAGGCTATTTCCAAAGAGGAAGGGGGAGTCTCACGATCCGTAAACTCCACAAGCTTCACTAGCTCCAACAAGAGTTCCGGACGAAATGGGGAATACAACAAATCACCACGCACCGTATACTTACGTATATAACACCGTTCGCACTCCCGGTCATGCTCCATATACTTCCGGATAAATTTACGGTACGCCCCGGGCATCTTCCTATAATAATCTCCATATCCCAAACTACACACATCCATTTTCCAAGACTCCCGCTCATCCGGCCCCAACGTTACCAAGAACGCGTCAAAATTCTTCACCGTGGGCTTATGCCCCAATCTCTCTCTCAAACGCTCATAGATCTTTTTCATCATGCGAACGCAGGGGGAATGTTTATCCCTGCGCCGCATATGGCCGGACACCGTACTTACATACGGATTTTCAAATACATATATAAAAACAGAACCGGCCTTCTAAATCCCTTTACGGGAAAAGAAGACCGGTACAAAACCTTGACCTTATATCGATTCTACAAAATATCTATCATCCTATCTTTTCATCACAAAACCCACATGGTTCCTTCTCTTTTCTTGCAAATGCCTCTGGGGAGGCTCTTCTTTTTTGACGCTATATTTAAATCAACATTAATAGCATAGGCCCTCACGGATAAATCCATAATTTACTTTTTATTTCGCTCTATTCATCCAACACCTCATATTTAGAATGCTGGCTCTTGAACTCGGGAACGATCTCCTTCATCCGCTTCACGATCTGCATATCCCCCTCCACGGCACAAGCATGTA
>OGPU01002840.1_pt1 | contig 11541 bp, 8 predicted proteins | sample 1552991 | NCBI WGS metagenome assembly OGPU01 (sample SAMEA2580296, study PRJEB22360) | human gut metagenome | biome: human gut; feature: human-associated habitat; material: faeces | place: Denmark | collected 2008/2010 | reverse complement strand
TTTCGATGACACCAGCCTCTACGATATCCTTCATAACACATTGGAAATCTGCAACGATGAAATTGGATGCCTCGGCTTCGCTCTGTATGATGAATATGTGGACGAGCAGATCGAAGCATCTGAGGTGCAGTCTGACCTTCTCCCAAAATCAGGGAAGCTGGTGAATCTGCTTTCCGCCTATGAAGAATTACAACAGATCCCAGATGAGGAACGAATCACCCGCCTGGCTCCAGGGGCTTTCGGTTACTGCCTTGACCCAAATGTGCCGGATGAACGGCTTCATACCGCGTACCAGCAGGCTCTGTCCGCTCTCGAACTGGAGAGCGATGAAATCCAGGAGGACGAGAGCTTCACCTCCCGTGATGAAATCATTTCCCGTATGCGGGACTGCCTGTTAGCTAAGGAGCTGACGGCTGGAGACAAGGTGCTGTTTGTCGCTACCGAGCCATATGGAGGCCCCGGCGATTTCGATCTACGCGGTGGAGTAATAGAGAGCGTGGATGAAAAGGACAAGACTTGCTCTGTGCGGGGAACTTTTTTCACAATGGAAAAGGTCCCCCTTCACTATGTGCTTGGGCGGTACAACCCAGCGGTTGGTGAGGAGCACTATGGGGTCCGCGGCATCGTCCCCTTCTTTTGCGAGGACAAAGAACTGGCTGGGTATTACCTGAATGAGGTCCGGACCATGTGGGATGTGGAGATGGGTGAGGAACAGGATCTCTCTATGTAAAACAGACAGAACACGGTAATAAAACGATGGGAGGGATACTACGGCAGTGCTGTATCAAGTAGAGCAACGGGGACGGCAAACCGCTTTTGTAGGCGAGGATGGAGCTGGGCTTGTGGGGCTGTATCCACTGTTAGCGCGGGCCGCTGCCATCGCGGAAAATGAGAACAGCAGCTTCGCGGAGGCTCTTTCTCTCGCTGCCGCTGAACGCGGCACTCCACTCAGGCGGGTATTTGCAGATGAAGCGGAGGCCCTGAGCCATGACCTTGGTCATGGCGGGGCTGCGGAACAGCGGGCGGTCATTGATCTGGACAATGGGCGAATACGGTTGGAATATGACCACCGGGCCGGCAGCCTGCGGGAGAGCTTGGATGCCCTGGCAAACCATTTTCCAACGGCAGGCGCCAACAGAATCCAGAACAGGCTCATAGCTTTCCTTGCGGAGCATGACGGAAGTGAGGAACTCTACAAGACGCTTCACAATGAGTTGGGACTGACTAATCAGGAGATTGAGGCCATGGGCTTCGATCTCGCCCACCGCTATGAGCCTGACTGCGATGACGCATACCAGGACATCGTGGACTACATTCGCTTTGAGCAGGAAACCTCGAAGATGTGGCCCTGGCTTATCTCCGGCGATGAGATGCTTGCCCAGGAAACGACCCTGCGGGAGATCGCTGGCCGGCTGACTGCCGCTGGCGAATGGGATACGGAGAGCATCTACGAGAGCTTGACGGAAGCCTTTGGAAACAATCTATCGCTGGATAAACAGTCCAAGGATGACACGAAAGAGGAGGAAAGAAACATCAATATTAAACAGGATCAGTTGGATCTGCTTTGGCAGTTGGAGGAGTTCAGAAAGAAACATGAACATCAGGCAGAGCCGTCCGACTGGGCGATCCGGATGTGTGAGGCGTTTGTTGCCCGAAGTATGGGCTTCACAGACCGGGTACAGTGGACGGAACTGCTCCGGCAGAAGGGTGAAACTCTCTTCACCTTCGACTGGAAGTCCGGCAGCGTCAGCGACCATGTAGTCCAGTGGTGCAAGGAAAATAATCGGAACTGGAGATACAGCCATCTTGGGGAGTTGCAGGTTGCCCATGGCGGCGAGTGGAGAAAGGTCGATTATTTCTGCAGGGATGGCAGTGAAACCAGAGTGTATTTTCCACCAGAGCCTGTGCAGGAGCAGCAGCTCCATGCGCTGGCGGAAGCCCCGGCCGTCCATCTGCGGGATCTGTTGACACTTGGACTGCCGGATCATGATGTCTATTTAGTTCATGCCGCCGAAGATGTTGGCTGGGTGCCCGCAGCGGACCTTCCCCGTCTGACCGCCCAGGGCAAAGAAGAATTCTCGGCTCTTCTGGATGCCAAGATTGCCGCCATCCGCCCCGGCCCCTATGGAGTGGAACTGGTTCTGGACGGCGTCAATTCACAGCTTCTGGCACAATACGATGAAACACTTGCCAACAGTTCCAGGGCAGAACATGCCATGGAACTGTTTCTGTAATGGAGGGATCACGATGAAAAAAGCCACAGTCACGGTTTCATTTGAGCAGGAAAAACTCAAAGCCGTCCAGTTCTATGCGGGAAAGAACGGTACCTCTTTAGAGTTGGAACTGGATATGTTCATGGAGAAGCTCTACAAAAAATATGTGCCTTCTCAGACCAGGGAGTATATTGAAAGCATGGCGGAGCCGGAGGAACAGCCCCGCCCGCGGCCTGCCCGGTCCCCTCGAAGCGCCGCGCCGGATACTTTTGACGAGAAGAAGGGGGTTGAATAATGGCCGATTCTGTATCTACCGAGGCGTGGCTGGATCAGCGGCGCTGGGCGGCGCTGGAGGAGGCGCTGAAGGCGCAAGGCAGTAATGTTAAACGGCATCTACAGGATTATTTGATAACGCTGTACAACGAAACTGTTCCATTAGAACGATGGGTACAGATTGAAACAGCTATCACAAAGGAAGAACTGGAGTCAGCACAGGCAGCGGAAGACCAGAAAGTCTATGCGGCTTTTCATATTCGGGAGAATGGCCATGACAGTATCTTCTCAACGGGTAATGGCGAGGAATTTCTGGATGTGGCCATACGGCTACGCCGTTATCTGCAAGGAGGCGCCGAGTCGGTGAAGGGCGATTTCTCCCACCACTTTTATAAGGCACAGCCCATTACGCGGGAGCGGTTTGATGAATTGGCCGCCTTGCGCCTCGAAAATACTGGCAAAGTATCAGGTGCGTTTGAGATTGATCTGGATGCCGGCTGGTGTTCCGCGCTGAATCTCGCAGACGGTTGGCAGACCTTCAAAAACAAGGATGTATCTACGGCCGCCTACCACGCCAACCGAACTCGCAACCTCCAGAGAAACGAACAATGGCGCAGACTTGTAGATTATCTGTACGGCCGGAATATTGAATTGCAGACCTTTGGTTCGATTGAAACCAGAGGAATCCGACCTCTGCGGGAGGGCGATCTTACCTTCTCGGAGGAGATCATTCTGTCAGGCCATGGACTGAATTTTCAGTTTGACTTCACCAGCGATGAGGCCCAGCGGGAGGTTCTTGGCCCGGCGGCGGACTGTTTAGAGCCGGGGGGCTGGCTGGATATTCTCTGCAATTACGACGCCGCACGGCAGGAGGCCGACGCCACCCTTTCCCTTACTCTACATCGCCAGGATGGAGTGGTACAGAAACTTTTCACCTATCCCCTGGGAAAAGAAGAACGGGCTCTTTTGCGAAAACAGATGGAAGCGGACTACCTCGGCAGGACCGGGAAAACGCTGAACGATTACTACGCACAGTTGGATATGGAGCGTGAAGCCCCTCCGGAACTCACTGCAGGTACCAAAAGGCTGCCGGTAGATGCGGTATCCTTCACCGATGAGATCACAGAGTGCGATGGGAAACTGAACTTCTATATCCCCATAAACTTCGATCCTGACGCAGTATTTGGTACCAATGTTGCCTCTGCCTTCAACGATGACTGGCTGAATGTGTACGCCAATTTTGGCTGGAAGACCGGGCGGATAGACAGCGCATTGACCGTATGTCTCGTCTGCTCTGACGGTCATGAGTTTGAGTTTTTCTACCCGCTGACTTCCGCGGAACAGGTCCAGTTGTGGAACCAGATGGACGCCTACTGTCACCAACAGAATGGACAGAGCTTGGGGGAAACAAGGACCGCCCTGCTGCGGGAGCAGGCGGAAGAAGGGCTGGAGATTCGGCTGTAGGAAACGCCGCTCGGTAAATTTTATCGACTTCCCACAGCTTCTCAAGCCGCTTTTTATTGGCAATGATGAATGGATTTCTCTCCGGAAGTGTGGCATTGTGTTGTTGCATGGGCAGCCAACCGGCGCCTGAAACAAACCAAAAATCCGAGGAAAGGAGTTCAACGAATGAAAGCCAAACAAGTATGTAAACTGCAGGAAAATCTCGCAAAGGAGGCCATTGCATACCTTATGCTCTATGGAACAGCTGTGGATGTAACTCCATATCGAAAGGCTGTGACACAGGTTGGAACGGCATGGGGACTTCCAATACCAGACACACAGCGGTGGCTGGACTTGATCCGTCAGGAAGAAATCGCAGTTGCCCAAGCAGCCAATCCCGAAAAGGTGAATCATGTGATGGAGGAAAAAGACCTGCCGATAAACGCCAGCGGCCTCCAAACCCTGGATAATATCTGGGGCTTGTTCGAGACAGCGGTGGAGCTGAACAGCGCCGCTGGCCGCCGTGAGATGTACGCACTGGCCAGGGAATTGAGTGAATGCCAGAACCTGACGGACTGGATCATCAAGAGCCAGACAGAGAACGAGGGGGCCCAGGTGTCTATGGCCTGCACACAGAACTGAGCAAACCAATAGCCGATGCTCCATGAAAAGCCGTGCGGCAGCACGGCTCTTTTTGTGAAGTGGAGCGCATTCCCCCGCCATTGCCCCCTGTGCGGCCCGGTGTGCCCTTTTCCGGGGCTGGGTGGCATCCGTACCCCTGCCGTCCCTCCCGGCGATTTGTGGGGGCTTTGTGCGGGCCGTTCCTAAAATGAGCGGTGACCGTCCTGCGTTGATGGCCTCTCACTTTCGCCTTTAGCGAGGGTGAACCGAGGGGTCGAAAACAGTGCGGGATAAAGAGCGGGGGTCGCAAAGCGTCCCCCGCTCGGCTCACACCGCCCCGCAATGCGGGCCGGGGAACGGTTTTGCGGGGGTCACTTTTCAGGGGATGGGATCACACCGGGGGTCACCACGGCTGGAATGGCCCATCACTTCGGCGTTTATCCGGCATTATAACAGGGATATGGACAGAAAAGGAGGCACAAAAGCAAAGTATGGGCGGCATTCAGCTTTGAAGTAAAGAAGCCTCTCAAAGAAAACGAATCCCTGGCCATGCAAAGGTCAGGGATTTTTGATTGGAGGAAAGTATGGCGAGAGAAAAAATCAAGTTCGCTCTGCGTATTGCTCCCGAAACACAGCAACTGGTCAAAGAACTCTGTGAAAGGGATAACTGCCAGAGCCAGAACGAGTTTATTGAAAAGGCAATCCGCTTCTATGCCGGCTATGTTTCCGGCAAGGAAGCCACAGCATATCTGCCGCCCGCACTGGTGGCAGCCATGCGCGGAACCGTCCAGGACAGTGAGAACCGCATCGCCCGCCTGCTCTTCAAACTGGCGGTGGAGGGCAACATGATGATGAATGTACTGGCGGCGGGCATGGAAATCAGTGACGAGGATCTCAAGACACTCCGCGCCCGGTCCGTCCGTGAAGTGAAGCAGACCAATGGGCGCATCAGCTTCAAGGACGCCATCGACTACCAGCGGGGCGTGGAGTGATGCACAAAGGTGGTGACAGTCTGTGCCGCGCCTGATTTTCAAGTGCCCCTACATCAAGGGCGGTACCTCCTCCGCCACCGCTCATCTTGAAAACTATGTGAAATATATGGCCACACGGAATGGTGTGGAGCGCATCGATCCGGGACGCAGTGAGTGGCCGGCCACCTCAAAGCAGAAAAAGATGGTGGAACAGATCCTGCGGGACTTCCCGCTCAGCCGTGGGATGTTTGAATACGAGGACTATGCGGCCGAGCCGACACGCACCAACGCATCGGAGTTCATCACTCGCGCTCTGGAGGACAACTATAACCAGATCGCCAAGAAGGATAACTATCTGAAGTACATCGCCACCCGCCCCCGCGCCCAGCGCGTCGGTTCCCATGGATTGTTTACCGGTGAGGAAGATCAGCTCGTACTGGCGCAGGTAGCGGAAGCGGTCGCGGCCCACCCCGGTAATGTGTGGCTGCCCATCATCTCTCTGCGGCGGGAAGACGCTGCCCGTCTCGGCTATGATAAGGCGGAAGAATGGAAAGCACTGCTCTCCGAGTATGCCATGGAAATGGCGGAGGCGATGAAGATCCCCTGGGAGGATTTTCGGTGGTACGCTGCATTCCATGATGAAGCACACCATCCCCATATCCACATGGTCTGCTACAGCGCCGATCCGTCGAAAGGCTTCCTCACCACGCAGGGCATCGCCCAAATCAAGTCGGGACTGGCAAAAGAGATCTTCCGGCAGGAGCTGACAGAGCTTTACCAGCAGCAGACCCAGAGTAGGGACACGCTGAATGAGGATGCCCGCTCTATGCTGGAGCAGTTAATTGAACAGATGTGGAGCGGCGCCGTGGTCAACCACCGCATGGAGAAGCTCATGGAGCATCTGGCGGAACGCCTGCGGCACACCGGAGGCCGGAAGCAGTACGGCTACCTCAAGGCTCCGCTGAAGGCTGTAGTGGATGAGATTGTGGACGAGCTGGCCAAAGAGCCATGTGTCGCCGCAGCCTATGCCCTGTGGTATGAGCTGCGGGAAGATGTGCTGCGTACCTACAAGGATGACCTGCCTCCACGCCTTCCCCTTTCCCAGCAGAAGGCATTCAAGCGGATCAAAAACATCGTCATTGAGGAAGCGGTAACACTGGGGGCGCGCCAGCAGGTTTTCCATCCAGATGACCAGCAAGACCGTGTCCCTGTGGAGGACCAGGAAGAAGCGCCGCTGCCGGAGGCGCCCCAGCCTGATAATGACTGGAATGATCTCTCGGAGTCCCCACCGGACGATGTCCCAGACAAAACGGTGTCTGCGCCAGCCAAAGCGCAGATGAACTGGAGCGATGAGTACCGCCTGGCCCGCCGCTGTTTGTTTGGCGGCAAGGATCAGCCCCAGGATCTTGAGCAGGCGTTTACCCTGTTCCAACAGGAGGCGCAAAAAGGCAATGCGCTGGCCATGCACGATCTGGGCCGGATGCTTGCGGACGGGCTGGGCCGGAAGATTGATATGCAGGCCGCCCATGTGTGGTACAGCAAGGCGCTGGCCGCTTTCTATGCTGTTGAGAGGCAGAAGAAAAAACGCTATGCGGAGTACCGGATCGGCAAACTGTATGCCGCGGGCCTCGGCTGTGAGCAGGACTATGGTGATGCCGCCCGGTGGCTCCAACTTTCCGCAGACAAAGGGTACAAGTATGCGCAATATTCCCTTGCCGGCCTGTTTCGCCGTGGACAGGGTGTGGAACAGGACGATGCGCGGGCGCTGGAGTTATACACAGCCTCCGCACAGCAGGACTTCCCCTATGCCGCCTACGAGTTAGGAAAGATGTATCGGGACGGCATTGGCTGTGAGAAGGACGCCGAAGCGTCGGAACAGTGGTACCGGCAAGCCTTCGCCGGATTTCTCGAATTGGAACAGCAGAGCCATGACGATAAATTGCAGTACCGCATCGGATGGATGCTCCTCCATGGTGTAGGGACTGGTAAAGATGAGACGGCAGCCAGGGAGTGGTTTGAACAGGCGTCCAAACTGGACAATCCCCACGCGCAGTACCAACTGGCCCGGATGATTTTCAATGATCCATCCTCTACACCGGAGCAGACAGCCCAGGCATTGGAGCGGCTGACAAAGGCGGCGGAAGCCGGCCAGGACTGTGCTCAATACGCGCTCGGCAAAATCTATCGGGATGGTCAGGGCGTGGAAAAAGACATTCAAAAGGCGGTGGCTCTGTTCACACTTGCGGCAACGAAGGAAAACAGCTTCGCCGCCTTTGCTCTTGGCAAGCTGTATCTTGCCGGTGACGCAGCCCTGCCCAGAGACCCGGCGGCCGCACTGAAATGGCTCACATACGCTGCGGAACTTGGGAACCAGTTTGCCCAGTACCGCCTGGGAAAACTGCTGCTGAAGGGAGACGACGGTATCCCAAAGGATGTAATAACCGCCATCCGCTGGCTTACTGCCGCGGCCAAACAGGAGAACGGGTATGCGGAATACGCCCTGGCTCTGGTCTATCTCACAGGAGAAGATGCACCCAAAGACAGCGTAAAAGCACTAAGTCTGCTGAAGCGGTCAGCAGGCCGGGGTAATCAGTTTGCGCAGTACCGGCTGGGCAAGCTGCTGCTCCAGGGGGAAGATGCGCCAAAAGGAGGTAAAACCCGCCATCCGCTGGCTCACCGCCGCAGCGGAACAGGGCAATCAATACGCCCAGTATGCCCTCGGCAAGCTCTATCTGCTTGGGAAGGAGGTCCCAAAAGATAGATCCAGTGCGATCAAGTGGTTCCAGCTGGCAGCGGATCAGGGCAATGAATATGCTCAATATTTCCTGAAACACATGGATGACCGCTTGGGCCAGCCTCCTGTGGCGGCCGTCATTTCGCTGTTCCACCATTCCGCAGAATGGGCCGCATCTTCCAGGAACAGTCCTCCACTGATACCATCCAGGCTGGCCTGCACATCGATAAGAAGCGCCGCCGGATGCTCCGGGAGAAGCGTATGGCTCTGGGCCACAAGGCGGATGACCATGAGCCGGAAATGCAGCTATAAGGGAGGTAATCTTTTGAAACAGAAAGTGCAGTTTAAACAGCAGATTTTATTGGCGCAGCCAAAAGGCATTCAAGGGCTGAAAAGGCAAAAGCCAATCCCGTGCAGACCTGTTCTGTTCCACCGGAAACTCAAGGGAAGGAATCAGTGAGAGGCATATGAGGTATGAACCTGCGGACTCCCATTAATAGCCTCTGGAGCTTCAACAAGAAGTTCTGAAATCTTTTTCTCTTTTTCAGTTACCCTTTCAGGCACCTTTCCAGTCACACTACCGCTGTGGTCTATGGGCGTCGGGATCAAGTCCAAGAGCTCCGAAAGATGCCAACCAACCGAATGAATTAACACAGATTTGAGAGGCCGCATACTGCGGTCTCTTTTTTGATAAGGAGGGATGTAGCGTGCCATATATCCACTTCACAGAGGACCAAAAACTCCGTGCCAACTCCGTTGACCTGGTGGAGTTCCTGCGCCGGCAGGGAGAGAAACTCATCTCCTCCGGCCAGGACAAACGCCTCACCTCAGATCACAGTATTACTGTGCATGGGAATGAGTGGTATGATCATGCTGCAGAAAGGGGTGGCCATGCAATCTCCTTTGTCCAAAATTTCTACGGCCTGACTTACCCTGAAGCAGTGACCCGTCTGCTCAATGGTGAACAGGGGGAGGTGTATATACCGGCGGAGAAAAAAGAAAAAGAGCCGCCAAAGGAATTTGCCCTGCCTCCCTCAAACCAGGCCATGCGGCGGGTATATGCTTATCTGCTCCAGCAGAGGCACATCAGCCGGGAGGTACTAAGCGCTTTCGCACAGAAGGGACTGATCTATGAGAGCCGGGAATTGTCCATAGATCAGACAAAGGTGTATCACAACGCCGTGTTCGGATTCGATGAACGCGGCGTTGCCCGTCATGCCCACAAGCGGGGGCTCTATACCCAAGGCAAAAGCTACCGGGGCAACATAGAGGGCAGTGATCCCCGGTGCAGTTTCCACTGGGTCGGTACCAGCGACCGCCTCTATGTATTCGAGGCCCCCATCGATCTGCTTGCCTTTCTCACCCTGTACCCGGACGGCTGGCAGCAGCACAGCTATGTGGCTCTCTGTGGTACGGCGGAACATGCCATGCTGTGGATGCTGGAGAAAAATCCAAATCTGCGGAAAACCATCCTCTGCCTGGACCACGACGCTGCCGGAATTGAGGCCGTCGGCCGGCTCTCGGATGTTCTGCGGGAGCATGGCTATTCTCAAATTGCCCCGCTGCAATCCGAATACAAAGACTGGGACGAGGATCTGAAAGCGTGGAATGGACTGGAGGCCCAGCCCGCCGAGGAGCATCCGCAGTTTGCGGTGGCGGGGCTCGTCTGTCGGCGAATCGGAGCCAGGTGCAAGGAAGTTCAGCCGGACCGGGCGGCTTATCAAATCCCCGGCCTGCTCCTGCAGTACCGGAACGACCTTCATTGGGGACGCTTTGACCAGGCGATGGAGCACATGGAAACCATGGCGGCGCTGTCCCTCTCGGTGGTGCTGCGGGAGTGCAAACAGATGGGTACCGCGCTGACCGTTGAGCAGGGAGTCCGGTTTTTAGAAAGCCACATCCTGCCTCATCAGAACCGGAGTATCCTCAAGAACCGGGCGGATGAGATCGCCATGCAATTCCAAAGCGTATTGGCCAAGAACAATCGCCAGGGTATCCGTACCCAGGCAGAGAAAAAAGAGGTGGCCAGCGCATGGCTGGAGCTGGCCATCTCCTGTGCCAAGGTGCCGGTCAAGTACGAGGCCGACGAGATCAAACGGCGGCAGAAAGAGGAAAAGACCCAGAGGGAAACTGAGCCAGTGATGGCCTAAGCCTGAAACAGCAAAGCGGAGGAATGGCTCAGTCCCACTCCTCCGCTTCTTCCTGGCTGCTTGTTTGTCTGCTGAGATATTCTGCCCGCTCCTGCTTATTGGCTGGCCGGGTTGCCTGCTTTCCACAGTCCGGGCATTGCTCCGGCAGTTCCGGCGCCTCAAACAGATAGTAGCAATGGTCACATGCGCAAATCAAAGCAATCACCTCATACCAATTTATTATAGCAGACAAAGCGAAAACTGAACATCCCCTTCTGATATTAAGGCGTAGATATCAAAAGGAGGATCATGTGCCAACGCAAGTTATAACACTTATCGTGGTAGGCGCCATCATGTTTCTCGTGATCGGCGGCCTCGCGTTTCTCTCCCATTACTATACCCTTGACGGAATCAAATCCAAGACTGTGGGCGACGGCCAGCACGGAACCGCACGCTGGGCTACCAAACAGGAGATTCGGCAGACCTATGCCCATGTCCCTTTTGAACCAGAGCTGTGGCGCAAGGGAGAGCATCTGCCGGAAAAGCAGGGCCTTGTCCTTGGCTGCGAAGGGCCCAAAGACCATGTTACAGCTCTGGTGGACACCGATGACATCCACGCCATGGTCACCGCCGCCAGCGGCGCCGGAAAGACCGCGTTCTTTTTGTACCCCAACATCGAATATGCCCTCGCCAGCGGGATGTCCTTCCTCTGCACGGATACCAAGGGCGACCTGTTCCGCAATTATGCCGGTATTGCCAAGGACTGCTACGGATACCAAATCGCCGTGTTGGATCTGCGTAATCCCACCCGCTCGGACGGCAACAACCTGCTTCATCTGATCAACAAGTACATGGATATCTATAAAGCCGACCCCAAAAACCTGGCGGCAAAGGCCAAGGCAGAGAAATACTCCAAGATCCTCGCCAAGACCCTCATCAACACCAGCGGCGGCGACAGCGCCCAGTATGGGCAGAATGCTTTTTTCTACGATTCCGCCGAGGGCCTTCTGACTGCCATGTTCCTGCTGGTGGCCGAGTACCTGCCCACCGAGGACGCGGACGGCAATCCCATTGAAAAGCGCCACATCGTGTCGGTGTTCAAGATCATACAGGAACTGCTCGCGCCGTCCAACCGCAAAGGCAAGAACCAGTTTCAG
>OGPU01002839.1_pt1 | contig 11541 bp, 10 predicted proteins | sample 1552991 | NCBI WGS metagenome assembly OGPU01 (sample SAMEA2580296, study PRJEB22360) | human gut metagenome | biome: human gut; feature: human-associated habitat; material: faeces | place: Denmark | collected 2008/2010 | reverse complement strand
GCTACAGGGCCTGTAAAATGGCAGCCAGTTGCATGAAATGAGGTGCACTGTCTGTTTGACAGTGCTTTTTTATGGTAGAGCACTTGAATAAGTAATACAGAAGCTGCTTGGAAAAATATTGTGAAAAATAGTGTGGAGGTTATTGATAATTAATGAATGTAAAATTAAAATCTGGAAGCAAGCAAGCAACTGTAGCCTAGAGGAGGGGAGAAAGATGAAGAAGTGCAAATTAGTACAGAATATAATGAATTTCAAATTTTGTTACATTATATTTTGCACAATTATATGTTCTATTGTTTTATCCGTTCCTACATTTGCCAAAGAAAACTCTGACAATGTTATCCGGGTAGGATCTTTTGAAGAAACTTATAATACCGTCAATGAAAAGGGAGAAAGAAGCGGCTATGGTTATGAGTATCTTCAAGATATTGCAGGTTATGCAGGATGGACATATAAATACATAACAAGTGATTGGAAAAACTGCTTTACACAGTTGGAAAATGGAGAGATTGATATTCTTGGTGACATTTCCTATACAGACGAACGTGCTGAAAATATGCTTTTTTCCGATATGCCTATGGGGGAAGAGAAATATTACATCTATACGGATGCATCCAATATGGATCTTACAGCAGGAAATTTGGATTCTTTTGAGGGAAAAAATATTGGTGTGTCTAAAGATAATATAGTGGAGGATGTGCTTAATGAATGGGAATCAAAATATGGTCTGCATACGAAGCATATCAATGTTTCTACAACCACAGAAATTATGGACAAACTGTCGAAACATGAAATTGACTGCTTCGTTTCGGTAGAAGAATCCCGTTGGGAAGAATCGGATATTTCACCGCTTACAAGTATTGGAGAGACAGAAATCTATTTCGCTATAAATCCAGAACGTCCGGATATCAAAGAAGCACTGGATAGTGCTATGCGCAGAATCAAGGATGACAACCCATTTTACACAGATGATCTCTACAGGCGTTATCTTTCTGCACAGAGCAGCTCGTTTCTTTCAAAAGAAGAAAGGGAGTGGATCGGGCAGCATGGAGCAATCAGGATAGGGTATCTGAATCAGGATGGAGGTATCAGCAGTGTAGATTCATCAACAGGTAAATTGACAGGTGTTATCACAGATTATGTGGATCTTGCAGAAAATTGTCTGCAAGGTCAGACTCTGGAATTTGAATTAAATGGATATGATACAAGAAGTGAACTGCTTCAGGCATTGCAGGATGGAAAAATAGACCTGATTTTTCATGCAAACCAGAATCCATACTTTGCAGAAACAAATGGATTTGCTTTGTCGGATACGCTATTGACTCTCAATATGGCAGCAATTACGGCAAAGGATTCTTTTGATGAAAATAAAGAGAATATAGTTGCCGTTGAAAAAGATAGTTTTGCATTGAAAGCATATCTTTCATACAATTATCCGCAATGGGAGGTTGTGGAATATGAGACATCAGATGCAGCAGTAAAAGCAATGCAGAAAGGGGAGACGGATTGTATTGTAAGCAATTCAGGTACTGTTTCAGACTATTTGAAAAATAATAAGCTTCATAGTGTTTTCCTGACAAAAGAAGCCGATGTTCCATTTGCTGTTCGGCAGGGAGAACCGGTTCTTTTGTCCATTCTGAATAAAACACTGACATCTATGCCTACAGCTCAATTTTCGGGTGCAGTAGTTTCGTATAATGCTTCCTCACGAAAAGTTACAGCGAAGGATTTTATTCAGGACAATTTACTGGCTGTCTCACTCATAGTTGGAATCTCTATTTTTGTTGCCCTGTGTATAATTCTTGATTCTTTGAAAAAATCAAAACGTGCGGAAGAAAAATCCAAGAAGTCTGCTGAGCAGGCATTGAAGCTGAATCAGGAGCTTGAAGAAAAACAGCAGGAATTACAAAATGCACTTGTAGAAGCACAGAGTGCCAATAAGGCTAAGACTTCCTTTTTAAATAACATGTCTCATGACATCAGGACACCGATCAATGGCATTATGGGCATGCTTACAATTCTTGAAAAAAGCGGAAATGATGGTGAGCGGGCAAAAGATTGCCTGAATAAAATAAATGAGTCTTCGAAACTGCTATTATCATTGGTAAATGATGTTTTGGATATGGCAAAGTTAGAATCGGATACCGTGGTTTTTAGTGATGAATCCATCAATCTGGATCAGGTATGTCAGGAAATCACGGAGTCACTATCTTTTCAGGCAGAAGAAAAAGGACTTCATGTTATAGGAGAACATGATGATTACAGTGGTATATATGTTTGGAGCAATGCAGTTCATCTGAAAAAAATATTGATGAATCTGTTTACAAACAGCATGAAGTACAATAAGGTGAATGGTTTTATTTACATGAGTATGAGAACGATTGAAAGATCAGAAGATCACATGACATGTGAATTTAAAATAAGAGATAATGGAATTGGAATGTCAGAAGAATTTATAAAAAATGAATTGTTTACTCCATTTGTACAGGCAGATAATTCCCCACGTTCTGATTATAATGGGACAGGTCTGGGAATGCCTATTGTGAAACAACTTGTAGAAAAGATGGGCGGAACCATAACAGTTGAAAGCAAGCTTGGTGAAGGAAGCTGTTTTACTGTAATACTTCCATTTAAAATTGATACGAATGCACGGCCAGAAGAAAAAGAAGATTTTGATGCAGATATATCAGATATCCGGGTATTGCTGGTTGAAGATAATGAGCTGAATGTGGAAATAGCAGAATTTATGCTGACGGAAAATGGAGCTAAAGTAGAAACAGTGAACAATGGGTTAGAAGCTGTTCAGCATTTTGAAGATTCCGAACCGGGAACATACGATGTTATTTTAATGGATGTTATGATGCCGGTGATGGATGGTCTTACAGCTACAAGAACAATAAGAGCTCTGGATCGGCAGGATGCAAAAACAATTCCTATCATTGCTATGACTGCAAACGCATTCAGGGAAGATGCAGAAAAGTGTATGGAAGCAGGAATGAACGCACATCTTGCAAAGCCGTTGGATGATGAAAAAATTAAGCAGACCATAAGCGAAGAGTTGAGAAAGCAAAATGCCTGTCATGAATGATTATGAGGCAACCGCAGCAATCAGGAGCCTTCCAGATGCATGGGAAAAGCAGACAGGAAACAGAGGATGTGCATCGGAGAAACTGTATCAGTTTTGTGATACAATGGCTGCATCTGAATACTGCTCGCTGATCCGTCCATTTCTGGATATCTCTACACTTTCAGCAAGATTGAAGGCGGAAGAATGCATTTCCACAGAATACCGTATGTGTGATGGCAGTTGGCACAGGATGCTTTTTACTGTAAAAAAGGGATGAGTCTGGAAATGTAACCCATGTTTGCAAAATACGTGAAGAGTTGAGACGTTTTTGTATTAAATTAAAATTAGATAAAAGGCATGTGAAATACGATGATGAAAAATAACTATATAAAACAAAAAAGAAAAGATCAAAATCCGGTAAATCATTGGAAAATTTTTGAGGGACGGTTGGTATTCCTTCTGGCAATGGTGATTTTGGCTGTTGTTGCATATACTTTTATTTTACAACAAGCATATACCAAAACTGCTCTGAAAACAGAAATTGAACGAGATATTTCCAGTGCAGATGCGGTTCATAAGCTGGTAAATGACAGACTGGGACGAAAAGATTTTAATGAAATAAAAAGTAAAGCTGATGAGAATACAGAACTATTCAAGAATATGTCGACATATATGAATGAAATCAGAACGCTGAATTCTACGAGATATATTTACACAGCAACCAGAAATGAAGACGGTAGATTGATTTACGTTGTAGACGGACTGGATCCATCGGCTGGTGACGTCAGACATCCAGGAGATCCGATTGAAAAGGAGATGGTTCCTTATATAGAAAAAGCACTTTCTGGAAAAACAGTATATTCTCAGGATATTGTTGATACAACATGGGGACCTATTTTTACAGCCTGTTATCCTGTGACAGCGGAAGATGAATCTAATGAAGTGATAGGTGCTTTCTGCATAGAAATGGATATGCAGAAAGCGTATGGAATGGTTGAGAAGACGAATAAGTTAAGTATTGTACTGGGATGCATTACAGCGTGTATTTTGGTAATATTATGTACCTGTGGATATTCTGTATATAAGAAGCAAAAAGAAAATGAGCAGAAACAGCAAAAACTGTTGCAGGAAGCTGCAAGACTGGCCGATTCAGCTAATAAAGCAAAATCAACATTTCTGTTTAATATGTCTCATGATATTCGTACCCCTATGAATGCAATCATTGGATATGCAGAATTGGGAGAGAAACATTTAAAGGAGCCGACTATATTAGAGGATTACTTTGAAAAAATATTATTGTGCGGAAAGAAAATGCTGCATTTGATTGATAACATTCTTGAATTAGCACGAATCGAAAACAACCAAGCAACGCTGGATGAAACAATAACAGATGTTTCTAAAAACTTTGATTTATGTATTGATATGTTTAGGAAACAGATAGAAGAAAAACATCAAACACTGAAAGTCAATAAGAACATTCGATATCCATACCTGCATATGGATGATGCAAGATCATCTGAAATTACGATTAACATTTTGAGTAATGCTGTGAAATACACGGGTGAAGGCGGTAACATAAGCTGTACATTGAACCAATATCCCGGCGAAAAAGAAGGTTGGAGTGTATTAGAGCTTATCATAGCAGACAACGGAATCGGAATGTCAGAAGAATTCCAAAAACATATTTTTGAATCATTTTCACAGGAACGATCTTCGTCAGACAGCGGAATAGAAGGTAGCGGACTTGGCATGGGAATCGTGAAGAAACTGGTGGATTTAATGAATGGCAAGATCACAGTTCAGAGCAAACCGGGAGCAGGTTCTACTTTTACAATCACGCTTCCATTAAAAATAGCAAATGCGGAAGAAAGGAATCCGAAACATGCAGACGGTCAGTTGAATATCAAAAAACTGGAAGGAAAAAGGGTTCTTCTGGTAGAAGATAATGACTTGAACGCAGAAATTGCAACGGAACTTTTGACGGAAGAGGGAATCATGATAGAAAGAGCGGAGAACGGCGTTGCATGTATTGATATGTTTAACAAAGCAAAGCAAAATTACTACAGTCTGATTCTGATGGATATTCAGATGCCGATTATGAACGGATATGAAGCATCCAGGAGAATTCGAGAACTGAAAGACGGTAACAAATCGCAGATTCCAATTGTTGCAATGACAGCAAATGCGTTTGAAGAAGATAAGAAGATGGCTTTGGCAAGTGGCATGAATGATCATGTTGCAAAACCAATAGATATGAATGTATTATTGCCGACTATTATGAAATATATGTAAAGGAAGAAAGAAGGACACTGATTTTGTAGTCAGTGTTCTTCTTACATATCAGTCGACTAAAGAAAAACATTTTATCCAGTCCATTCTTTTTTGTCAGTTTTCTGCCGGCAAGTCAGAGAGCAGGACATTTCCGTTGACGGTACTTGCCTGAATGGTGAATGCAGAAATACCGGAGCGGGTGAATGTTTTTGTGTAGGATTCCGTTCTTCCATTGGAGACGAGGCGGATTTTTCCGGTTGTCGTGGATGCATGAATGGACGCATCGGCAAGGTCGTGCGAGAGATGGAGTTTCACGGAACCGTTGACGGATTTTGCTGTCAGGTACTCGGAACAGGTTCCCTCGAAGAGGACTTTGCCGTTGACACTGTTTAAGGATGCGCGGGAGCAGTCGCCGGTGATTTCAAGTTTGCCGTTTGTGGCGGAAACATCGAGGCTGTCTGTGCGCAGACGGGTCAGGACGATCTTTCCGTTCGCAGCCTGTATGCGGCAGCTGGATGCGGAAAGGGAATCACCGGTGATTTTGCCGTTTGTGGCGGAAATTTCGAGCGTAGTAAGGGAGAGGGTATCAAGCCCGGTCGCGCCGTTCAAAGAGCGGAGCGTCAGCTTCTGTACGGTGGACGGCACCTGGAAGGAGAACACCTCTTTCTGGTGATTATTGCAGAAAAGATGTTTCCAGAATACGGGAGGGATGAGTTTTTTCTCTCGCAGACAGAACGTATTGCCCTCAATGCCTGCCTCGAAGCGGTCCGGATCGAAGTCGCCGGAAAAGTCGAACTCAACCGAAGCGGAAGTGCCCGGAGCAAAGTCGGCAGAAGCATTCCGCAGGGAGATTTCCATAGCGGTGATGGCGGTGGAAGGGGCGTACGGGTAGTTCGGATGTGTTTCTTCAGAATTGGAGTGGGTTTTCTCCTGTGGCGGCACGTTTGCAACAGGCTGCTTCGTTGTGGCATATTCCTGACGGAAAAATTCGAGGACATCGTCGACATTACCGAGTTCCGCACAGATTTCCTCATCGGAGAGACCCTGGCTGCGGGCGTCGGCGAAATGGGATTCGAAATCGTTTAAAATTTCCTCTGCGGCGGCAGAATCAAAGGATGCAAGGCCCTGTTTCAATGCATTCATATAAGTTTCATACGTTGTATTCATCATGATTTTCCTTTCTATCGTCAGATCGTTTCATCTGAAATCAGTCGGTTGATCTGCTGGGTGAAATCCAGCCATTCCTGTTTTTTCTCCTGCTGATAAGCTGTTCCTGCTTCAGTCAGATGGTAATATTTCCGGGCAGGGCCGGATGCGGATTCCTGCAGATACGTTTCCACGTAACCGGCTTCCTTGAGTCGTTTTAAAATCATATAGAGCGTTCCTGCGGCGATGGACATTTCGCGGGAAATGGCGTCTGTCAGCTCATAGCCGTATTTGTCCTCTTTTGTCAGCTGGGAGAGGACACAGAGCTCGAGGACGCCCTTTTTGAGTTGTGGATTCATATGAACACCTCCTTGTTGAGTAGATCATAGCACAGACTATATCATAATGCAATATAGTAAAAGAAAATAATACAAAGAAAAATGTGTTCGATTTTGTACATGGAAATGCCTTGAAAAGAACCGCGGATTTCCGTATAATCAAGCAGAACCCTGAAAAACGGCAGGAATTTTCCGGGCATCCAGGAAATGGAAAAATACCGGAAAATACAGATAAATGCAAAGATGGTTAGTTGGAAAGAAGAGGAAAAAACATGAGTGAAATGAATCAGAACAACAATGGCCCGGTAAAGGGCGCGATCCATTCGATCGAGAGCTTCGGTTCCGTCGACGGACCTGGCGTACGCTACGTGATTTTTGTGAAGGGCTGCAACATGCGCTGCCAGTTCTGCCACAACCCGGACACCTGGACAACAAAAGATGCCGACTGGCAGACCGCAGACGAGGTGCTGAAAAAAGCGCTCCGCTATAAAAACTACTGGGGAGAGAAAGGCGGCATTACCGTGAGCGGCGGAGAACCGCTGCTGCAGATCGACTTTCTGATCGAGCTGTTCCGCAAGGCAAAAAAGAACGGCGTTCACACAACGCTGGATACCAGTGGAAATCCGTTCACAAGAGAGGAGCCGTATTTCAGCAAATTTAATGAGCTGATGAAATACACCGACCTGCTGCTGCTCGATATCAAGCTGATTGACGACAAGGCGCACAGAGAGCTGACCGGCTGCACCAACGAGAACATCCTCGATCTGGCGCGCTACCTTGACGAGATCGGCAAACCAGTCTGGATCCGCCACGTCCTCGTCCCGGAACGCAGCGACTACGACGAATACCTGATTCGCCTCGATGAGTTTTTACACAGCCTGCACAACGTACAGCGCGTAGAGGTTCTCCCATACCACACCCTCGGCGTATTCAAATGGGAAACCTTAGGGATTCCATACAAACTCGAAGGGATCAACCCGCCGACCAAAGAGCGCGTGGAAAACGCCAATAAACTGCTGCATACGGCGGAATATACGGGATATCTGAAATAAAAAGCAGAACAACAAGAAAAAAATGTGAAAAAGTAACAATTTTTATAAAAACTTTATAGTATTTCTGTTCAAAAACCAGAAGAAAAGGAGTATAATCTCTGTTATGGACGAGAGCATGATTACAATGTGGCGGACATGACAGGGACGACAGCAAAAACACTACGAACCTTTTTGATTCGCCGCGGCAGTTGCTGCATCCACCAAAAATAAGAGCAAAAAGAAAGAAGGATTTACAATGTTTGGTTCAAAAGAGGCATCGGAAGACAAGCTGAAAAAAATGGTGGAAAAAGGAAAATGGGACAAATTAAGAAAACAGTATCTGGATTCGGACAAGACAACGCAGGTAGCGCTTGCAAAAGCCTGTGCAGCTTCGAGAAATGATGGTTCTGTTAATATTCTGACTTCTCTTCTGGAAGTAGACGATGTAGACGTAAAAATCGCGGCCGTTACGAGCCTTGGTGAGGTTGGAGACGATCACGTAACAGCACTGATCCGTCAGCTGGCCGTCAAGACACCGGCAGATCAGACGGAGCTGAAAGCAGCGATCACAAAAGCGCTGGAGAAGATTGTCGAAAGAGCATAAGAGCAGGATCAGTGAAAAAAAGGAAAGGCGAAGAAGTTTCTGTAAAAAGAAGCTCCTTCGTTTTTTGTTGCAAGGCATATCAGAATCTGCTCCAGCGGATTGTTTTTGCCCGAACAGAAATCTTACAAAATCGTAATAATAATGCAGTTGTATCTATCCCGCAAAAAATGCTATAGTGAAAATAACACAGACACAAAAGCAGAACGCGGAGCGAAAAGCATCCGCAGAAAAAAGGGAGGAAACAAGATGGAATTTGTATTCGAACATGCAACCATGATTGCCGTGATCGCTGTTGTGGTGATCATTCTTGCCATTCTGGCGAGCGGTTATGTGAAGGCGCCGCCGGATACCGCATTTATTATTTCCGGTTTCCAAAAAGGCCAGCGGATCCTGATCGGTAAAGCCGGCATCAAGATCCCCTTCCTGGCTGGACAAGCTGAGTCTGAAGCTGGTAGCGATCGATGTGAAGACGAGCGACGCCGTGCCGACCGCTGACTACATCAATATTCAGGTGGATGCAGCCGTCAACATCAAAGTCGGGGACGAACCGCAGAAGCTCCAGAAAGCATCCCAGAACTTCCTGAACCGCGACAGCGAATATATTGCCAAGGTTGCAAGAGAAGTCCTTGAAGGAAACATGCGTGAGATCGTTGGAAAGATGCGTCTGGAAGAGATGGTTTCCGACCGTCAGAAGTTTGCGGAGCTGGTCAAAGAAAATGCAGAACCGGACCTGGCTGCGATGGGACTTGACATCATCAGCTTCAACGTACAGAATTTCGTCGATTCCAATCAGGTCATTGAAAACCTCGGTATCGACAATATTGTAAAAATCAAGAAATCCGCGGCGATCGCCCGTGCCAATTCCGAGAAAGAAATCAAAATTGCCCAGGCGCGTGCAAATAAAGAGGCGAACGATGAGCGCGTTCTTGCCGAGACCGAGATCGCAAAGAAAAACAACGATCTGGCAATCAAGTCGGCAGAGCTGAAAAAAGAGTCCGATATCAAAAAGGCAGAGGCAGATGCAGCGTACAAGATTCAGGAAGAGCAGCAGAGAAAAGAGCTGGAAATCACTTCCGCGAATGCGAACATCGCCCGTCAGGAGCGTGAGGTTGAGCTCCGTGCCAGAGAAGTAGAAGTAACCGAGAAATCCCTCGAGGCAGAAGTCAAGAAGAAAGCCGAGGCCGAGCGTTACGCAAAACAGCAGCAGGCAGAGGCAGATTTGTACCGCCGTCAGAAAGACGCAGAGGCAGACCAGTTCGAAAAAATCCGCGAGGCGGAGGCAAAGAAAGCCCAGGCAGAAGCCCAGCGCTATGCGATGGAGCAGGAAGCGCTCGGTATCAAGGCAAAAGGTGAGGCGGAAGCCGCATCCATCCGCGCCCAGGCACTTGCAGAGGCCGAAGGTATGGAGAAGAAAGCCGAGGCTTACCAGCGCTACAACAAAGCCGCAATGGCAGAGATGATGATCAAGGTTCTGCCGGAGATCGCCGGAAAGATCGCAGAGCCGCTCAGCCAGATCGACAAGATTACGATCATCGGCGGCGGAAGCGAGGACAACGGCATCGGCTCCGTAGCGGGCAATGTGCCGGTGGTGATGGCAAAGCTGTTTGAGTCGATGAAAGAGGCGACCGGTGTCGATCTCTCCGAAATCATGAGAGCCGATACGTACGATGCAAAAGTAAACCGCAACATTCAGATCTCCAGCCCGGAAGAGCTCAAAGAGTATCTGAAAGCAGAAGCCGGAAAGGCAGCAGCGGATGCAGAAAGCCCGGAAAAAGCGGAAGCATCCGAACCGGTGCAGAAAGACGGCAGCGAGCAGTAAATCCAGAACGGATCATAAAAACAGAAAAAGAGGCAGGGATCCAGAGAAATTTCTTGAGGATCCTGCCTCTTTTGACGTATAGATCGGAAAAAGTTATTCGGCGCCTTTTTCCAGCATGCTCATGAACTCTTTTGCCGCCTGCGGGATCGGCAGATGGGAGCTGTGGGCAACGACAAGCTGGCGCGGCGGAAGCTCCTCCACGAGGTCGAGCTGGAAGGCCGCCGTCTCTTTTACAAGGCAGTAGTCCGGCACAAACGCGATGCCAAGGCCGATACTCGCCAGGTCGATCAGAAGATCGTTGCTGCCAAGCTCAATTTCCGGCACGAGGTCGAGCTGGAACCGCTGAAACTGGCTGTGCAGGAACTCACTCGTCGTACTCTTGCGGTCGAGCATCAGAATCGGGTACTGCAGCAGCTCTTTTAAGTGAACCGGCCTGTTTTCCAATTCCGGGTAATATTCGCCGTTCGCGATGAAGATATCGTGGAACGAATGAATCGGAATCGTGTGAAGACGGCTGGAAAGATGCGAGTTTGGATAATTGGTCACGATGAAATCCACCTGGCCGGATTCCAGCAGATCGACACACTGGGTCGAAGTCTGGTTTGTCACCTTGATGTGGACATTCGGAAAGGAGCGGTGGAAACGGTTCAGGTACGGAACAAGGAAATAGCGGCAGATTGTGTCGCTCGCGCCGATGCGGAGCTGGCCGCCGCCAAGCGTTCCCGCTTCCATAATCTGTGCTTCACCGCGCGCAATCAGGTTGATCGCAGGCTCTACGTGGCGCAGCAACGTTTCTCCCTCCGGCGTTAACTGCACGCGCTTTGTACTGCGGATAAAGAGCGTGATTCCAAGCTTTTTCTCCAGTACCTTGATCGACTGGCTGACCGCCGACTGCGAGATAAAAAGCAGTTTGGAGGCCTCGGAAAAACTGAGTGTGGTGGCAACGTAATAGAAAACCTTATATAACTCGTAATTAATATCCAAAATAAGCACCTCTTATAAAATATGATACCTTCACTCTAGCACACTTCCCCGAAAGAATGCAAGAAAAAATCTGCCGGAGCCGTGAACTTTTTCTCCTCTTTTTCGAGTAAGAGAAAATTCACGGTTCCGGCAGATAAGAAAGGGGAATCAGCCAAGCACTTTGGCAATGGCGCCGTCCGGCGTGCGGATCTGGCGCGTTGCAGAGTATCCGTCGAGTTTCGGCATCTGAATGAAAAGTCTAATCCCCCAGCTATGCTGGGGAGAATAGAGTAGTCGGAAGT
>OGPU01002832.1_pt1 | contig 11563 bp, 7 predicted proteins | sample 1552991 | NCBI WGS metagenome assembly OGPU01 (sample SAMEA2580296, study PRJEB22360) | human gut metagenome | biome: human gut; feature: human-associated habitat; material: faeces | place: Denmark | collected 2008/2010 | reverse complement strand
GAAGCAATCTACACCTATATCGCAGAAGAGCCCTGTAATTATCCGAAATATTACATCGGTTATCTGGAAATTCTGCAGCTGCAGGACACCGCCAGAAGTCACTGGAAAGATGCTTACTCCGACCTTAGATTCCACACCTTTTATCTGGAACAGGGAACTTCTGATTTTTCCTCACTGGAAGACCTGCTTTTAATGACAAATTAACGTTTTTATGATAGGATAAAGTGTACGGATCATCAGGTTGGAGGAACCCATGACACAGTTTACAAGCAAGGCTATCGAAGAATCCTTTATCCGGCTGCTGAATGAACGGCCGCTGGATAAGATCACTATAAAAGACATCGTGGATGACTGCGGTATCAGCCGTAACACTTTTTACTATCATTTTCAGGATATTCCCGCTCTGCTTGAAGAAATTGTTTCCGAGCAGTCAGCGGCGATCATTCAGAAATATCCGCAGCCGGATTCCCTTGAAGAATGTTTCCGCGCCGCATTTGAGTTCGCGCTCAGCAACAAACGCGCGGCCTACAACATCTTCAACTCCGTTAACCGCGACCTGCTTGACCGCGAGCTGCTTCGGCTGTGTGACAAAACGGTTTCCGCATATATAACAAAAAGCTATCCCGAAAGCGGCTCCTCCCGTCCGAACGCTGCCGTTATGCAGCGTTTCATCAAATGTGAGCTCTTCGGACTTATCATCGACTGGATGAACAACGGCATGAACGAAAACGCAATAACGGAGCTGCTCCGCTTTGCCGAATTCTGCAAGGAACTCCCTTCGATTGCAGGCGAATAATTCGCCTGCGAATAATCACCTGCGAATGATTCGCCTGCGAGTAATTCGCCTGCGAATAATCACCTGTTCATCGGCAGCCGACCGCAAATTAAAACATGCAAAATCTTCCGCTTCCCCGCCTCCCTGTCGGAGGCTTTTTTGTTTTATTCCCGCTGCTTTCTTCCCTTTTCAACGTTTAAAGAATCGGTTTCGGAGCCGTATCCCCGTTCCTCTTTATCCGCTTTCACGGTTTTCCCCCTTTCACCCGTTTCCCCCGCCGCATTCCGCCCGGTTTGTGCAGTCGGCCTTTTCTGCCCAAAAAACGTTCACTTTTCGCCGTTCGTCCGCTTTTCCGTCAACTGCATTGCGGCTGACCGTTTATTTTGTTCGTGCGCCGGGGTAGAATTCAGTCATAAACAAAAGCTTTCCCGCGGCGGCAGCCGTTCGGAAGGCGGAAAGAAGGCAAAATTTATGAAACTGCGTTCAACAAAGCCGCTGCGTGCGGCAAAGGGCCTGTATATCGCCCTTTCTGCGGCTCTGTGCCTGATGGGCCTGCTGCTTATCATCGTTCCCGATTTTTCCGCACAGCTTGTCGGCATTCTCTGCGGTGTACTGCTGGTTGCGTTCGGCATCGTGCGGCTTGTCGGCTACTTTTCAAAAGATTTGTATCGTCTGGCGTTTCAATATGACCTGACGTCCGGCATATTGCTGATATTGCTCGGCATCATCATGCTCTGCAATCCGAGCAGCCTTATGACCGTTGTGTGCGTTGTTCTCGGGTTCTTCATTCTGACGGACGGATTGTTCAAAATTCAAATCGCGCTGGATGCAAAGCGTTTCGGGCTGTCCAAATGGTTCCTTATCCTTGCGCTTGCGGTGCTGACCGCAATCCTCGGCGGCATTCTGATGTTCCGTCCCGGCCAAGGCACAAGGGCATTGATGGTAATGTTCGGCATATCGCTGCTCTCCGAAGGAATTCTGAATTTCAGCACGGCACTGACCGCCGTGAAAATCGTCCGCAATCAGGTTCCGGATGTTGTCGATGTTGAATTTCACGAATAAATGACGCCGATGCGCAGCGTCATATAACAGTTAAGACGAAAGAAGGAAAAAAAATGCGATTCTCAAAAGCGGTTGTTAAATGCCGCATACCGATACTCATTCTTGCGCTGCTGCTGATGATCCCTTCCGCTGTCGGCATGGCAAAAACAAGGATAAACTATGATATGCTCGATTATCTCCCCGAAGATATGGATACCGTCATCGGGCAGAACGATCTGATGGAGGATTTCGGCAAAGGTGCGTTCTCGTTCATTGTTGTTGACGGAATGTCCGACCGCGATGTTGACAGTCTTTGCGAACGAATCAAACAGGTTGAACATGTTGAAACCGTGCTTTGGTATTCCTCCCTTGCGGATATAACGATTCCCAAAGAGCTGCTGCCGGACAGTATATATAACGAGTTCAACAACGGTGATTCAACCCTTGTTGCAGTGTTTTTGGACAGCGCAACTTCCGCGGATGTCACCATGGACGCGATAAGGCAGATACGTTCCGTGTGCGGCAGCCAATGCTTCGTTTCCGGCATGTCCGCGCTTGTCACCGACCTTAAGGATCTTTGTGAAGAAGAAGAACCTGTATATGTCGGGATTGCCGTTTTGCTCGCATGTGCGGCAATGGTTATCTTCCTTGACAACTGGCTGATACCGTTTGTGTTCCTTGCCTCAATCGGCATGATGATCCTGCTGAACATGGGCACAAACTACTTCTTCGGCGAAATTTCGTATATCACAAAGGCTCTTTCCGCCGTGCTTCAGCTTGCGGTCACGATGGACTACTCCATCTTCCTCTGGCACAGCTACAACGAGCAGCGGCAGCTGCATTCCGATCCGAAGGACGCCATGGCGGCAGCAATTCGTGCAACACTGACAAGCGTTATCGGAAGCTCCGTAACGACCGTTGCAGGATTCATCGCGCTCTGCTTCATGTCCTTCACTCTCGGAAAGGATCTCGGCATTGTCATGGCAAAGGGCGTTGTCCTCGGCGTTATCGGCTGCGTGACGGTTTTGCCCGCAATGATGCTTTTGCTTGACAGGCCGCTGCAAAAGCTGATGCACAAATCCCTGATTCCCGACATGAAGGGTTTCGCCAAAGGCGTTGTGCGCATCTTCCCGGTGTTCCTCGTTATCTTTGCGCTGCTGATTCCGCCCGCATATTACGGCTACAACAAAACGAATGACGAAGTTTATTACGACATGGGTCAGTGCCTGCCGGAAGATATGGAATATGTTATCGCAAATTCAAAACTTTCGGAGGAGTTCGGCATTGCTTCAACGCACATGGTGCTTGTTGACGCCAAGCTGCCCGCAAGCTCCGTGCGCAGCATGCTGAACGAAATCGAGCAGGTCAAGGGCGTTAAATACGCGCTCGGGCTTGAATCCGTCATCGGGTCCGCCGTTCCCGAAGAGATCCTGCCGGACAGCATCCGAAGCATTTTAAAGAGCGACCGTTGGGAGCTTCTTCTCATCAACTCGGAGTATAAGGTTGCGGGCGACGAAGTCAACGATCAGATAGACAGCCTGAATTCTGTCATCAAACGCTATGACAGTTCCGCAATGCTGATCGGCGAAGCCCCCTGCATGAAGGATATGATCGAAACAACGGGACACGATTTTGAAGTTGTGAACGCCGTATCGATAATTGCGATATTCATCATCATTGCCGTTGTCGAAAAGAGCCTCTCTCTGCCGTTCATTCTCATTGCGGTCATTGAGCTTGCGATCTTCATCAATCTCGGTCTTCCGCATTATCTCGGCCAGTCCCTGCCGTTCATCGCACCGATATGCATCAGCACGATTCAGCTCGGCGCAACGGTCGACTATGCAATACTCATGACAACACGCTACAAAGCCGAGCGGCTGAACGGCTGCGGCAAGCGTGAAGCGGTATCCGCGGCACTCGCCGCCTCCGTCCCGTCGATAATCGTATCCGGCACGGGATTGTTCGCCGCAACTTTCGGCGTTGCAATTTATTCGGATATCGACATCATAAGCTCCATGTGCATGCTCATGGCAAGGGGCGCGGTTGTCAGCGTTGTATGCGTAATCTTCATCCTTCCCGCATTGCTGATGCTCTGCGACAGGATCGTTATTGCAACAACTCTCGGAATGCGCAAACTTAAGAAACACGGCGGCGACTGAATGCCGCGATAACACCGGCCGAGTGCCGAACGCTGTCCGCACCCGGAACCTTTCCGGAGAACTCTCCCGCAAAGTCGGGCACCGATTTCCGGAAGGTCCGGCTGCACGGCAAATATCAAATTAAATTTTTCGGAGAATTAATACAATGAAAAGGAATATTAAAAAACCGCTTTGCATCACGCTTTGTACGCTCCTGCTTGCAGGCAGCATCGGAATTGCGGCTCACGCTGCCGTTCCGAACGAAAAAAACTTCGGCACTGCCGCCGCATCGAACGGCACTGCCGGCTTGAACAGCCTCAATTCAGACATGCTCGCCGCAACCGCCCCGTCCGCCTCAACCGGCAGCCCTCTTTCGGACGCATACGAACAGAACAGCAAGACCGAAACCGTTTACGTTTTTGCTTCCGCCTCCGGTGAAGTTCATAAAATCATCGTCAGCGATTGGATTCATAACCCGCTCGGAAGCGACACTCTTACCGACAGTTCGACTCTCGGCAGCGTCGAAAACGTTAAGGGCGATGAAACCTATACTGTGAACGAAGCGGGACTGCGCGTGTGGGATGCAAAGGGCAATGATATTTATTGTCAAGGCACCGCCGACAGGGAACTCCCCGTTTCTGTCAGCGTTTCCTTCAGTCTGGACGGCGTTCCCGTTTCGGCGGAAGAGCTTGCGGGCAAAAGCGGCAGGGTAAAAATTCGTTTCGACTACATAAACAAATGTTCCGAAACCGTTGAAATCGACGGCAAAAAGGAAGATATTCACGTTCCTTTTGCAATGCTGACCGGCGTTCTGCTTGACGGAGATGTTTTTTCAAACGTTGAAGTTTCAAACGGAAAGCTTGTTAACGACGGCGACAGGATAATTGCCGCAGGGCTTGCATTCCCCGGCCTTCAGGAGAATCTCGGTATCGACAGCGAAAAGCTCGAAATTCCGAATTATGTCGAAATCACTGCCGATGCAAAGAATTTCAAGCTCACCAACACCGTCACGATTGCGGCAAACGAACTTTTCAACAACATTGATTCATCAAAATTCGATGATATTGACAGTCTGAAATCTTCCATGACCGAGTTATCCGATTCGATGACCGCACTTACGGACGGATCGTCGGCACTTTACGACGGATTATGCACCCTTCTTGAGAAATCGGACGAACTTGCAGCGGGCATTGATGCACTTGCCGAAGGTGCAGCCCAGCTTAAGGCAGGTGCGCAAAGCGCAGCTCAGGGCGCGGAAAGTCTTTGCGGCGGTGCGGATGCGCTTGCGGCAGGACTTGCGCAAATCGATTCCGGCAGCGCAAGCCTTAACAACGGCGCGGAACAGATTTTCAATTCGATGCTTGCCAATGCAAATGCACAGCTTGCGGCCGCAGGGCTTGATATCCCCGCGCTGACAATTGAAAACTATGCGCAGGTTCTGAATGCCGTCATTGCGCAGCTCGGCGGCAATGCTCCCGCGATAGAGCAGCTTAAGGCGCAGCTGGACAGCTATAACGCTTTCTATACCGGCCTGCAAAGCTACACCGCAGGCGTCGGCAGTGCAAAGCAGGGCGCGGATAATCTCGCAGCGGGCGCAGCTCAGCTCCGTGACGGCACAGGCGCACTCAGCACCGGTGCAGGTTCGCTTTACGACGGCATTTTGGAACTCAAGAACGGCATTCCCGCTCTTTCCGACGGCGTTTCACAGCTCCGCGACGGCGCAATGCAGCTCAACGATGGGCTGAACGAGCTGAACGAAAAAGGTATCCAAAAGCTTATCGATGCCGTGAACGGCGATGTATCCTCCCTTGCTGCGCGGCTCCGCGCAACGGCGGATGTTTCCAAAGAATACAAATCTTTCTCCGGCCTTGCGGAAGGCACGGACGGGAGTGTAAAATTCATTTATCGCACCGAGAGTATCGGCTGAAGCCGAACGGATGCTCTCCCAAATAAATAAATGACTTTCGGCAGAAGGGCTCGATCCGAAAAAGGGTCGGGTCCTTTTTGACGAGGGCGGGGGGGGTTAGGAATTAGGAATTAGGAATTAGGAATTAGGAATTAGGAATTAGGAATTAGCAATTAGGAATTGGCAATTTAAAATCGAAAATGTTTGTCTCCCCTGAAAGGGGGAGGGGAACCGTGAAGCTGCGGAGGTACCGTGCCGCTCATGCCGTCAATTAGAAAGAGCCCCATCCGTGCGGATCGGGCTTTCCTTTGTTTTTTTATTTGTTATTTCCTTTGGAAAGAGCCCCATCCGTGCGGATCGGGCTCTTCGTTCTGCGCACCTCCGTCATGCGGAGTGTGCTCTGTATTTATGTTTATCTTTTGTTTTTATAATACATGCGCTGGAAGCACTTTACGATCTCAACAATTACGATTGTTGACAATGCAAGTGCGAACGCGATAACGAATTCATCAAAGCCGAAGTCCGTTGCAAGGCTGAACACTTCCGCTATCGGATCGATGAAAACACCCGCACTCGTGAGCAGCAGCGCAAGCGCAAACGAGCCCCAAAGCCACATGTTCTGTCCCTTTTTGGCAAATATGCTGCCGTGTTGGGTACGCATGTTGAAGCTGTGGAAAATCTCCGCAAGATTCATCGTTAAAAACGCCATGGTCATGCCGTGCGGACTTGCCGCGCTGCCGATAACGTTCCATGTGCCGAGGTCACGGAAATGCCCGATGCAGTATGCCGCAACGGTTATTGCAGCCAGCATAACGCCCTGATAGGCAACTTCAAACCCCATGCCGTTTGCGAATATGCCTTCTTTCGGATTGCGGGGAGGACGCCGCATAATGTCATCATCCTCACGTTCCATTGCAAGCGAAAGCGCAGGGAAGCAGTCCGTGATAAGGTTTATCCAAAGCAGATGCACGGGTTCAAGTATCGTGAAGCCCAAGAGCGTTGCCGTAAAGATGCTCAGCACCTCACTCGCATTGGAAGCAAGCAGGAACTGAATCGCCTTGCGGATGTTGTCGTAAATGCGCCTGCCCTCTTCAACGGCGGAAACGATGGTTGCAAAATTGTCGTCCGCAAGCACCATATCGGCAACATTTTTTGTAACATCCGTGCCCGTGATGCCCATGCCCACGCCGATATCGGCTGTTTTGATGGAAGCTGCATCGTTCACGCCGTCGCCGGTCATTGCGGTAACTTTGCCTCTCCGCTGCCATGCCTTGACAATGCGCACCTTGTGTTCGGGCTGCACGCGGGCATACACCGAATACTTGTCAATATTATTGTAAAGCTCATCATCGGACATTTCGTTCAGCTCCGCGCCAGTCAGCGATTCGGAGGCATCGGAAATGATTCCGAGCTGTTTTGCAATTGCAACCGCCGTATCACGGTGGGCGCCGGTTATCATGATGGGACGGATCCCCGCCTCGCGGCATTCTTTGACGGCCGCTATCGCTTCCGGGCGAACCGGGTCTATCATGCCGGTAATTCCGATGTATGTAAGATTTTGTTCGAGATACTCCGGCGTTGTGATCGCGGGCTTTTCGTCCCATGTCCGCATTGCCGCAGCGAGTGCACGCAGTGCATCATCCGCCATGGATTTGTTCTCCGCAAGTATTTCACGGCGCAGCGCATCCGTCATCGGCACGACTTTGCTGCCGTCGAAATAACCCGTGCAGCGTTTGAGCAATTCATCCGGCGCACCCTTTGTGAATTGGATTATTTCCCCGTTATGGTTGTGAACGGTGGTCATAAGCTTTCTCATGCTGTCGAACGGAGCTTCCGCAATGCGGGGGTATTCCGCCTTCAAAGCAGGTTTTTTCAGTCCGAGTGCGGTTGCAAAATTCACAAGCGCACATTCCGTCGGTTCGCCGACCGCTTTCTCCGTTTCGTCGGGTTCCGCATCGGAACAGAGCGACATCGCCGTTGCAAGCAGCTTTTCGTCACGGCCCGCGGTGCGCACAACCGTCATTCGGTTCTGGGTCAGCGTGCCTGTTTTGTCGGAGCAGATAACCTGCGCACAGCCGAGAGTTTCAACGGCTGTAAGCTTCCTTATGACGGCATTGCGCCTGCTCATTTTTGTAACGCCGATCGAAAGCGAAATTGTAACAACGGTTGCAAGCCCTTCCGGAATTGCGGCAACCGCAAGGCTGACCGCAACCATGAATGTGTTCAGAACAAGTTCGGGCGTGATGCCGCTTTTTGCCGTCAAAAGGCTGAAGCCGAACATAAAGATGCATATGCCGATGACAATATACGTCAAAATTCGGCTGAGCTGGCCGAGTTTAATCTGCAGAGGCGTTTGTCCGCTCTCCGCTTTTGTGAGTGCATCCGCGATCTTGCCCATTTCGGTATCCATGCCCGTTGCGGTGATAACGGCATAGCCCCTGCCGTACACGATGGTTGAACCCATATAGACCATGTTCACGCGATCTCCGAGCGGACATTCTTTGCCGGTCAGATCCTCAATGGTTTCAACCTGTTTGTTGACGGGAACGCTTTCTCCCGTCAATGCGGCTTCCTCCGCCTGCAGGCTTGCGCATTCGATAACTCTCGCATCCGCCGGCACCGCGTCGCCCGCTTCAAGCAGCACAACATCTCCGACAACAAGTTCTTCGCTCTTGACAAGGCGAACCATGCCCCCGCGCAGAACCCTGCTTGTTGCCGAGGACATCGCCTGCAATGCCTCGATCGCTTTTTCCGCTTTGCTCTCCTGATAAACACCGAGGACAGCGTTCAGCAAAACGACCGCAATAATTATTATCGTGTCCGAAAAACTTTCCTTTTCAACAACCGAAACAACGCCGGAAACAATTGCCGCCGCGATAAGAATTATTATCATCGGGTCCTTGAGCTGATTGAAAAAACGCGAAAGCAGGGATTCCTTCTTTGCTTCTTTCAGCTTGTTTCTGCCGTTCCGTTCAAGCCTTGCTGCCGCTTCCGCATCGGAAAGCCCCTGCCCGCACGAGTCGAGTGACTGCAAAACGCGCTCTTTGTCTTCGTAGTAGTACCTCATTATTTGTTTCAATTCCCTTTCCACACCGTTCGCCTGTTTTGTTATTCTGCCTTTTTTATACGGCGTTCAACCGTCCGCAAAGCGAAAAACCTTTGAGTTACGCAAATTCATAAAAAACAGACTCCCTGCCGCACACGAAAACAAACCTGTGGTCTTTCGGTGCTGCATGAGTCTTGCTTGTTATGTGACGTTAAACGAAATATTCATGTCAGCCGAAGCCTTTGAAATTCCCGTCATCGGGGTAACGCCCGCACCAAACGCGGCTGCACTTCCGTGCGCTGCGTCAGTGTTGTTGATGCGTGCCGCGGAACCTGCGTCCCGTGAAACTACTCCCTCATTCGCTGATTGCAGTATTCGGTTCTGATTAAATATTTTATCATGTCAATGCATTGCAGTCAAGCCGCATACATGAAATATACAGTCCGGCCGTCCTCTGATATTCTCGGGACAATCGGGTGGCATTATCACCGTCCGCATTCTCATGCTTTATTCCGCATTCGAAATTCGGAGTTGTTTACCGTTTGCCGTTCCGTTCGGCATTTTGCGCCCTGTATGCGTTGATATCGGCATCCGAAAGCTCGTCCGCCATTCTGAAAAGATAAATATGCCAACCGGATTTTGCAAGGTAATAATACGGCTGCACGAACAGCACCCGCGCAATGCCGAAAGTCAACAGCCCCAAAAGATGCCAGTACCAAAAGCTTAAATCAAACAAAAACAGATCCCATTTATAGCCTTTGGTCAAACGGGCGGAAAACTCCATTGCGTCCTTCGGCGTGAGCTCGGGATTTTCAACCAGCAGGTACGGCGTGAGCCAATATTCGTAATGCTTTATGATTCCGGGAACGATGAAAAGCAGCGACCAGAGAAAAACGCGAATATTCACCATCATCATTCCGCTGAAGTTATGCCAATATCTCCGAAATCCGAACCTGATAAAATCGAGCGGTCTTATCTCTTCGGCCCAAAAAATCTGATACAGACTGTCCTGTGCACCCACTCTCATATTCTGTTGAACAAATATGCTTATCGGCAGCACTATGAGCATGTTTCGAAGAATTATCCGCAGCGAAAAGCACAGCAGAGGAATCGACAGCCCCGCAAACCCGCAGCGGCGTATCGTTGAAGAAATAATGCCGACCGCCCAATGGCTGCCCAGAAATTTGTGAACCATCCACGGGATCAGGTTCATCATGCAGGCAAAAGTCACGCTGAAAATGTATTCCCTTCCCATCGCTTCCCTGGCCATCTTCTTCAATTCCCGCCGCACACCGGCGATTTTATCCCATTTCATTTGCGCGCTCCTTTCGGTTTTTTGCAGAGACAGCTTCCGAAGCACCGTCGATGTTTTTCAGCTGCATTCGGGAACGCTCCGGGCAATTCGCTTTCGGTAAAAAAGTTGAATTTACGGTGTTTTTTTGCCGAAACAGCCTTCAATCGGAGTCTTCTTGAATTCATTATACCTTATTTCGCAGCAGAATTCAAATACCGAATATAATAAACATTCTCCCCTCGGCGGTTCGCACTTAAAAATGTTTTCCCGGAAAGCACCGTTTAAAGACAGTTTTCCGGGAATAACAGTTTTTCGGCTTTTTTTACAAAATTATCATTCGGAGCATTTCGAATCGTGCAGGCATCCTCATCCGAAAATGCAGTTCAGCACCGCAAGCAGCCCGATTCCCGCCGCCGTCGGTATGACCGCCGCCGCCGATACTCCCCGTTTCCTTCTTTATCGTCAGCAGTGTTGTGCTGCACGGCGAGTGCATCAAAGTGAACAGCACGGCGGAAACAGCCGTCATCGCCGTCCACCCGTTGCCCGAAAGCACTTCCGAAAGGGCGGCATATGAGCTTATTTCCGTAAGGCAGCTCCCTGAGGTGTATGCCATCAGCATTATCGGAATCACAAGCTCATTTGCGGGCAGCCCCAAAATGAATGCCGCAAGTATCACCCCGTCCAGCCCGATAAGCCTTGCCGCGGGATCAAGCCATGAGCAAAACCACGAAAGCAGCGTTTCCCCGCCCGCGCTGATATTTGCAAGCGCATACACCGCAAGCCCCCACGGAGCCGCAACGGCTGCCGCGCGCCCGAGAACATGCAGTGTTCTGTCCAGCACGCTCCGCACAATGACCTGCCCTATTCGCGGCACACGGTAAGGCGGCAGTTCAAGCGTAAACGCGGAGCTTTCGCCGCGAAGCAGGGTTTTCGAAAGGATGAACGACACCGCAAGCGTTGCCGCAGCCGAAAAAACAACAACAAGCGCAAGCACACCCGCCGCCGTGAGCGAACCTGCTGCGGATCCGCCGCTGTTGCCAGCAAGAAAAAGCGAAATCAACGCGATAAGCATCGGAAACCGTCCGTTGCAGGGCACAAACGAATTCGTCAGGATCGCAATCAACCTTTCCCTTTTCCCCGAAATGATTCTGCACCCGACAACACCCGCCGCATTGCAGCCGAAGCCCATGCACATTGTCAAAGCCTGTTTGCCGCAAGCATTGCAGCGCGCAAACCCCTTATCAAGGTTAAACGCAATCCGCGGAAGCACTCCGAGATCCTCTAGCAGCGTGAAAAGCGGGAAAAAAATCGCCATCGGCGGCCGCATGAACGCCCCGACCCCCGCCGTTGTGGCAAAGCCTGC
>OGPU01002819.1_pt1 | contig 11619 bp, 10 predicted proteins | sample 1552991 | NCBI WGS metagenome assembly OGPU01 (sample SAMEA2580296, study PRJEB22360) | human gut metagenome | biome: human gut; feature: human-associated habitat; material: faeces | place: Denmark | collected 2008/2010 | reverse complement strand
CAGTTTCAATAGAACTAATGGTATTTCTTGAAACTCCTACCATTTCTGCAAGCTGAGCTTGAGAAAGATTTGCCGCTGTACGAACTTCCTTTAAGTGATTTTTCAGATGTAATTGTTCTTTCATACGCTCACCTCTAAAATTCGGCGAACAAATCCAACAAATTCCAAAACGGAAAGAATGAAAAACATAATGGTCAATAGCAAATCGCTCTTTCGTTTCATTTTGATAAAACGAACTAACCATTGTGTAGCAAAAATACTGAAGCATATAACCCAAGGACTGTAAATCTTAGTATGGGCAAGCATAGAGGATAGCAAAGAAAGTAGACAACATACAAAAGCACCCACCCTACTTGCGTGACTTCCTGCCAAATATAGCACTTCCATTTCCGCCAAGTCTTTATTTTGATGTTCTTTTCTACTTGCGTTTAAGATTTCATCTTTTTTCATAAAAGCACCTCCATTCCAAGTTTTCTTTGCATATTTTAATTATATTAACGCCAAGTTTACTTGTCAATAGCATTTGCACAAAAGTTACAAAAGACAACATCAAAAGATCAGAAAATCTTGACTTGAAAAATATATTTTGCTATAATACAGATGTTGCGGGTGCAACATCTGTAAGGCGCAGTAGCCAAGCGGTAAGGCGTGGGTCTGCAACACCCTGATGCACCGGTTCAAATCCGGTCTGCGCCTCTTAAAAGAAGATTCCCGGAAACGGTTTGTTTCCGGGAATTTTTGCGTTGCCGGATATACGGGAAAAATCAGGAGATTTTTTAGTAATATTTTAGTCACCGGATAAACGCTGAGTGATCTCAGTAACGTTCAAAAGAAGAACGATCCGGTAAAATCTGTTCAAAGGCTCTTTGAATCTCTTCCTTTACTTTCAGATAAGGGATTTCCTGATTGCTGTCATTCATACAGACAACAGGACTTTTCTGATGGATAATGGTATCAGTCAAAGTAGGATTCGTCTCTGCCAGATTAAAGTACCGGCAAAGCTTTCTTACATTTTTCGAGATAAAATTTCCGCTTAATTTCTGATATTCCCGGATAACGTACTGACTGACGTCTTCTCTGTGACGGAAAGGATGAGAGCATACCTGATCCAGATACTCTCCCTCCAGATTCCAGAGAGTTTCATAAGTACTCTTTTTTAACGGAGATGGTCCATGTACGGTATAAAATCCTGTAAACCGTGGAAACATGATCTCCAAAAAATTATAGAAAAAGTACATCGCAGGATAACCAATGTGAAAATAAGACCCAGGCTGCTTTTTCATATTCTGCCGCTTGTCAAAATATTTAGCCAGAAGCATGGCATTGTTCAGGTAGATATATGGCATAGTTGTGTCGTCCACATTAGTTACATCGGGCTGCAGTGCAAGCATATCAACGGGTTTTCCATTTTTGAAAAAATCCGTCGGCTTCACTGGTTTTAACAGGAGCATATCATCATTGAAATAGATAAAATTTTCCGATAAGCCTTCAATACGATGGAAATTCCATTCGATGGGATGACTGCTAAAGGTAGGCAGGTATTTCGCCGGAATAAAGTCTTCATGGTTTACAATATGTAATTTCGGATTACTGGAATCCAGCCATTCAGGCAGATGTCCAAAGGTCACAAAATGGATTTTACGAACCCATGGAGCAAAGTTTTCAATGCTTCGGAACCAGTAATGCATCAGATCCCAGTCCCGGTAGCGTTCTTCCCGGTCATCACTTTTGACGGATAATCCCTGCTGTCTCATACGTTCCTTTTTCTTTTCGCACCATACAGGGTCAGAGCCGTCTACCCAGGCCAATACAATATCAATTTCTTCAGTCTTCATGATTTATCCCTTCTTACAATAGAGTGTTCCAAATAAAATTAAAAATATTTCAAAATGCCGGAAAATAAGAAATGTCTTTGCTTTTTGAAAAAGTCCGGCTTCTTTCAGCCTATAAAAACGTTTATAATGATCGATCCGGAACTCCGTTCTGGCAGACTGTAAAATCCGGTATTTTTCTTTTAAAGAAAGAGTACAGGTAGGGAGACACAGGTTATAGACCAGAGAGGCATACCCATCTACATATTTTTGAGACATAATCTCTTCCATCTCCCGCGAGGTCAGTTCCAGAGATTCCAGAAAATGACGAGTCTCCATGAAATTGTTCCGGTAGCATTCGACCAGTTTCGGCTGCCAGCGGTATGCGGCAGAGCCGGCACGGACATTATAGTGGTAATCACAATTTGCAGAAAAGTAATAAGTCTGGGCTTTTGAAAGTGCCTGCATAACGAATACCGCATCCTCTGCATAGGGAAGATCTGGATTGAACCGGAGATCTGCAATCAATTCTCTGGTAAAAATATAGCTGAATACATTGACGTTCAGATTTCCTTTTTGTGCCAGGATGTAGTCTTTCATCTGATTTTCAGAAAGAACTCCTTCAAAGGACGGAATCCCCTTGAGAGAAGAGGAAACTTTTCCGCTTTTCCAGACATCCTTTTTAAATCCATGATACAGTACATCCGTCTGTCCGGTCTCTATTGCTTTTATACATTCAGCCAGCAGGGATGGCTCAAGCAAGTCATCAGCATCTGCAAAAGTAATATAATGGCCTGCGGCAAGAGCCAATCCGGCATTTCGTGCAGTGGAGACTCCCTGATTTTTCTGATGGATCACCTGAATCCTTGGATCGACAGTCTTGTATTGTTCGCAGATCTTATTACTGGAATCGGTTGATCCGTCATCAACTAAAATAATTTCAAGGTTAAGATAAGTCTGATGAATAATAGAATCCAAACATGCCGGTAAATAAGGTGCAACGTTGTATATTGGTACGATAATACTGATTTTTTCCATTATAACCTTTCAGCAGTAAGTACTGCGGGGAGCAAAATATTCAGAGTAATAATAAAAATTACAGAGAAAGAATGCATTCTCCTCTACATAATCGATCACAAACGTAAAGGCATCAAAGTCGGGGGGGTTTGACCCCGATATCATTTTATTATACCATATTTGACCATCAAATTGAAAGATTTGTCCGTATTTGCACACGAAAGGAACTTCGGATCTGTATGAAGGAATCGTAAGTCTGGATGACGGAGTCTTTTGTATCGGAGAAAAATTGAATTTCGTGGAGAAGTTATTGAAACTGTTCGGACTGTAAAGGGATGAATACAAATTGAGCAGATGACAGCCTGCTCAATATCGTGCAACAGAAAAGGAGAATCTGCTCACAAGGGTTTCGTGAGAGATTCTCCTTTTCCATTTCTATTTCTAAATCCAGTAATTTATTTCTAAATTAATTCCATTTTTTCTTGTAGATCAGGTAGAGCGGAAGTCCGACGCACAACATACCACCGATCATATTTCCCAAAGTAACCGGGATAAAATTCTGCAGGCTGTGCAGAGGTGTCAGTGTAGCAATCTGTTCTACGGTCAGTCCGTAAGCGTCCTTTGCTTTTGCCACATAATCCGGGTTCATGGCAGCCATGATACCGGCAGGAATATAGAACATATTGGCAACGCAGTGTTCAAAACCGCCTACAACGAAAGCACAGATCGGGAAGAAGATCGCCCATACCTTTCCGGCAATATCACGTGCAGAAGTCGCCATCAGTACTGCAAGGCAGACAAGAATGTTACACAAAATACCGGAGGTGATGCCCTGTACCGGTGAGATCGCGATCTTGCTGACAGCAACTTTGATCGTATAAGCACCGAGAAGACCACCGGAGTAATTTAAGTTTCCGCTGAAAACGATCAGTACGTCCACGCAGAGGGCACCGATCAAATTGCTGAAAAATACGATGAAAAGGTCACGGAACAGTCCGGCCCAGGTTACCCGTTTGTCAAATACGTCCATAATGATCAGACAGTTTCCGGTAAAAAGTTCTCCACCTAAGAATACGATCAGCATCAATCCGACCGGAAAGATCACACCTGCCAATGCTCTTGCCACTCCGACATTTTCTACTGCGTGTGCCGCTGTGCTGCTTGTAGCACCGCCCAGTGCGATAAAAACCCCTGCCATAATACCGAGAAGGATCATTTTCCCGACAGGGAGTTTTGTTTTGTTCTCACATGCTTTGATACTCAGATCTACTACTTCAGCCGGAGTATTAAAATGGTTTTCCATATGTAAATTCCTCATTCCTGTGTATTCTGTTAAATAATTAACGCAATTATTTTATACTAGAAGAGTATGGATTTCAAGTGTAAGGGGAGATGTTTTTTTATAGATACAATGAAAAGGTTTTTGTATTTTTTGTATGTTATATGTTTAGATTTTGTCAAATTTTGACCGATTCTATTGAAAAATTACGTTTTTTGGCATAAAATATATAATGTGTAGTGATAAGTTCGTTTTGAGGGGAAGTATAATTTGATGTGAAAGGAGAGATGAAACGCAAGTTTTTGAAGTTTTTGAAGTGAATTTGTTGAGCATGCTTTCCATTCAGACCATTGGTCTGAAGTAACTTTTCACTGGCTATACAGGGCCATCTTTAACCTGTAAATTTGAATATGGAGGTTTTTCTTATGAAGAAGATGAAGAAGATGAAAAAGCAATTCCTTTCGCTGTTCGTGTTGTTGTGTATGATAATTTCCATGTTTCCAACAACTGCATTGGCAGCAAATATTATTGATGTTAGTGGCAATGTAACAATTACCAGATCTGATGAGGAACTAACGTGTGCTGATAATCTTTACTACGGTGAAGTTAATGTCAACGGTAGTGCAACAGAAAGTAAAACCAGGTTGACGCATCCGGTGTTACCACTTATCCAGTGGCAGTATGGCAATAATACCTATCAGATCATTCCTTCAGCCTATAAATATTACGTTTACAATATTAACGATCCCAACCATATCCTTGAGGGGATTGAAGGCAGTGAAGGATCAAGCACGCTTTCGGGCTGGCCGGGAACGTATAAATGTTATCAGACGGTGGTGACAACCGATGGTGTGACGAACGGAACAGCTACGTTTGATATTGATCTGATCTATCAGTTCAGCAGATTAAATTCGTCCATAGGTTGGACCTATGCCAGCAATTGGGGAGGGCGTACTCTGCATTTTACTATCAAGCAGACCGTGGCTTATACTGTTACTTACACAGATGGAGTTGAGGACGAAGAAGTCTTCGCAGATGAGGTACACGAAAATCTTTCGTCAGGAGTGGCTACCCCGGCATTCAGTGGCGGAACACCGACAAGAACAGGGTATGTATTTAAAGGCTGGAATCCAGAAGTCGCTGCAACAGTAACAGGAAATGCGACCTATGTAGCAACGTGGGGAGAAGATAAAAATAATAATGGCATTGACGATAACGAAGAAACGAAATATACGGTTACGTATACAGACGGAGTAGACGGAGAAGAAGTCTTTGCAGATCAGGTATACGGAAATCTTTTGCCGGGAGTCGATACACCTGCTTTCAAGGGAACACCGACAAGAGAAGGATATGTCTTCAAAGGCTGGAATCCGGCTGTTGCTGCAACAGTAACAGGAAATGCGACCTATGTAGCAAGATGGGGAGAAGATAAAAATAATAATGGTATCGCAGACGATGAGGAGACCAAATACACCGTCAGATATACGGACGGAGTGGATGAAGAAGTAATCTTTGCAGATCAGGTATACAGAAATCTTTTGTCGGGAGTCGATACACCTGCATTCAAGGGAACACCAAAAAGAGAAGGCTATGTCTTCAAAGGCTGGAATCCGGCTGTCGCTGAAAAAGTAACAGGAGATGCGACCTATGCAGCAACATGGGGAGAAGATAAAAATAATAACGGCATTGACGACAACGAAGAAACGAAATATACGGTTACGTATAAAGACGGAGTAGACGGAGAAGAAGTCTTTGCAGATCAGGTATACGGAAATCTTCTGTCAGGAGTGGCTACACCTGCATTTGAGGGAACACCGACAAGAGAAGGATATGTCTTCAAAGGCTGGAAGCCGGCTGTTGCTGAAAAAGTAACAGGAGATGTTACTTATGTAGCTGTTTGGGAAAAAGCTAAAGATAACAACGGAGATACAAAACCTGGAGATACAAAACCGGGTGATACGAAGCCGGGCAATACAAAGCCAGGAAATACCAAGCCGGGAAATACAAAGCCAAATACAACAACGAATAGCAGCACCAAGGCTGGAACGTCTGCCAGGAGTCCGAAGACCAGCGATACAGCAAATCTTGCTTTGTGGATGGCTCTGCTGGTTGTCAGTGGCGGCTCAATGGTTATAAATAAGAAGAAAAAGTACAATAGATAATCAGAAAAGAAGAACAGAGGGTTGTAATAAACCCCACAGACAGTAGAAAAGCCTCGCTTTTGGCGGTGCAACAAAGGGATTTTCGTAAAACGAGAATTTTTGAGTGACACCTTCAAAGAGTGTGGCAAGAAGAACACCCACGCAAGAGTAGAAATGCTCCTGTGTGGGTGTTTTTCTTGCCACAGATTAAGAATTTACGATCATCTTAAAAAATCATGATCAGTTTAAAATTTTACGATTACCTTAAAAATTTATGATTTTTATAAACTTGTAGCCGCATAGAAACCGTCGCGTACAGCTTCGCCTATTTTACCTAATTTATTGCTGTCTCCGACAACTCTCGTTTTGAGATGATATTTTGCTTTGACAGCATCTACTGTTGTAAGAACAGGTTTCATTCCGAATGCGGAAATGACTGTGTCGGCGAGAACTGTCTCTGTTGTTTTGTCCTGCTTTTCGACGGTCAGACCATTCTCTTCAATGGATACGACTTTTGTGTTAGTCATAAGTTCAACGCCGTTTTCAGCAAGTTTGGTAAACAATGTGATTTTATTAATAAAGAATACGTCTTTTCCACATTCCGGCAGCATCTCTACGACTGTTACTTTCTTGCCCATTTCAGAAGCGATTTCGAGTGCTCCGTCAAGACCGGAAGCTCCTCCGCCGCAGATTACGATCTTTTCACCTTTTATGAGGGAAGGATCTCGGTGTGCGTCTAAGATCGATATGACATTGTTTCCGTCAATTCCCGGAATAGGAGGAGTAACAGGAACGGCACCGCATCCGATAATGATGTTGTCGCATTCTTCAAGGATTGATTCATCGCCTGTTATTTCTGTATTTAGACGGACGTCTACGCCTAGTTTTTCTAACTGTACGGTGTACCATTTTGTGAGTTTTTTAATATTATTTTTAAATTTTGCAGTACAGATATCCCCCATAACTCCCCCGAGTTTTGAGTTTTTCTCGAACAGGGTCACTTTGTGCCCTTCTATTGCGGCAACTCTGGCTGCTTCCATTCCGCCCGGACCTCCGCCGATTACGACAACATTTTTCGGGGAGTCTGTCTTTTTGATCTCAAACCGAACTTCTTCCATTGCCTGTGGATTGATCGCACAGCTAAGTTTTGTATGTTTATTCCAAATGCGCCCGATACAATATTCGTTGCAGCGAAGGCAAGGTCTGACATCTTCGGGATGTCCTGTCATCAGTTTGTTAGGAAGATACGGATCGGCAATCAATGCACGTCCCATGTTTACAAAGTCAACATTTCCGCTTTCGATCAATTCAACTGCGGAATCAGGATTATGAGATCCGGCATTAATAAGCGGTACGCTGACAGCTTTTCTTGCTTCTGCGCATACATAAGACATACAGGATTCTCCTAAATAAGACGGAGGGAAGATATAATCCAAAGTCTCATAACATCCGGCGTCGATGTCAAAGGCATCTACGCCTGCAGCTTCTAAAACTTTTAAAAGTTTCATGCTGTCTTCCAACGTACGTCCGCCTTCAAATCTGTGATCAAGAGAAATTCGGAAGATGACAGGCATACTGTCACCGACTACGCTTTTGATCGCTTCTACGATTTCCTTCGGGAAGCGTGCACAATTTTCAGGAGAACCGCCGTATTCGTCTGTTCTTTTATTCCATACAGGAGACATAAACTGATCGATCAGATATCCGGCGTGTGCATGGATTTCGATAGCGTCAAACCCGGCATCGCTTGCAACGCCTGCGGCAAATTTGAATCCTTCCATCATCTGAGCGATTTCTTCTTTTGTCAGTGCGTGGCAGATTACGTCGGGATTGAATACAGACGGAAGCGCTGATGCAGAGATCGGAGGGTTTCCGAATGTATCAGGAAATGCGTTTCGTCCTGTACCAGGGCTGATCTGACAAACAATTTTAGCACCGTATCTGTGGCATCCGTCGCACACAGATGTCAGAGAAGGAAGGACTGTATATGTATCAAGATAACCTTCCATAGAACCTTGTGCGATCTGCTCGTTTAACATTTGACATCCCATATAAAGGATACCGGTTCCTCCTTTTGCTCTTTCAATGAAATAATCGATTTCCTGGGCGTCTTTTCTTCCGTTAGTAAATGCTGAGTTTGTTCCCATCGGAGACAGACCGATACGGTTTTTTACTTCCATGTTTCCGATTTTAAAAGGTGTAAATAAACTTTCATACCCCATAGTAGATTTCTCCTTTTTAAAATGTTTTTTGTAAATATCTGTTTTTTTAACGGTGTAAGATCGAAAAATAATTAAATAGCTGTATATCCTCCGTCTACAGCAATGTTTTGTCCGTTTACGTATGAGGAAGCGGAAGAAGCAAGAAACAGAGCACAAGTATCCAATTCTCCTTCATTTCCATAACGCCCTACAGGGATTGCCCCTTTTGCATATGCTGTAAACCAGTCGGAGTCAAGAGTTTCTTTTGTAAGCGGAGTTATGAAATATCCCGGGCAGATAGAGTTCACCGTGATTCCTTCCTTGCCCCATTCTGCCGCAAGAGCTCTTGTCATATTGACAACGCCGCCTTTTGCAGCATGATAAGGAACACATGTTGCCGCCATATTTCCCACAAGACCGTACATAGAGGCAATATTGATAATACGTCCGTAGTGAGCTTTGATCATTTCTTTTGCATATTCACGAGCACAGATGAATGAACCAAAAAGATCGATTTTTAATTCGTTGTTGAATTGTTCGTCTGTGATATCTACTGCCGGAGCGACCGCACCTGTTCCTGCGTTATTGACTAATATATCTATCCGTCCGAATCTTTCCATAGTGGCTGCCACTGCTGCTTTTACTTTCTCGGTATCCGTAATGTCGCATGTATACGGAAGAACCTCTACACCAAATTCTGCTTCGATGGCTGCTGCATTTTCTTCAAGCAGATTTTGACGTCTTGCGATCAATACAAGATTTGCTCCCTGACTTGCGAATGCCTTTGCCATCTGAACGCCTAATCCTGTAGATGCGCCTGTCACCACAGCTGTTTGTCCTGTTAAATCAAAGTAATTTTTCATTTTGTCCTCCTTATTCATTTCCAATGACATTTCTTTCGTGTCTGTTTTATAGCTTGATTGTATAGTTTTTTAACAATCTTTTCATCAGATCCTTGCCTGAAATTGCAGAGTGGTTTTTGTGCAAATGCACAATAATATAAAAAATAATCTCAAATTTCGAGGCTTTTTAACTGATTTTGCAGTATAATATGCTTGTTCGTATAAGGAAACCGTAAACTTGACGGATTGAGATAATGGGATATCCGGTTTTAACGTACATTTATAATGACGATACATTTTGACAGGGAGTAAGACATCATGGAAAAGAAAATTGATTTTTTGGCATTGTATCAGAGATTATTTCAGACACTTTCACACGGAAAGATGCAAGAATTAATGGATGTATCTTATGAGGTCACGGGAGTTCCGATCCTTGCCGTAGATATTGCATACAATCTTCTCGGAGCTGTTCCGAAAAATAAAACAGGTGACTATTACTGGGATTATCTTGTAGAGCATAAAAGATATGATATGGACATGACCGTGCAGTTATATACTGATGGAATTATGCAGTCGGTAAATGAAAAGGAAGCACCTTATATAGTTGACTGGGGAGCGGCGACAGAAGAATTTCCGAAGATTTTAGGGGTTATAAAGATTAACAATATCGTAGAAGGTTATGTTGTCATGCAATGTAAAAAGGGGGAGATCACGGAGGAACGGATGAAGGCGATGAGCATTATCCAGGAAGCGTGCAGTCTTATGTTAAAGGGGAAAACTTCGGAAAGCAGCATGGAATCGGTTTATCTTAAAACATTTATCAATGAATTGTTTAACGGTAGGATCGTATCGGAGAAACAGTTAGACTTGTGGCGGAAGAACTGTCGTTTCTTTCCGAAACCTCCTTACCGCATTATTACAGTAAATACGAATTCATCTTCTGAGAAGAACGTGCTGTCTTACATCAGTAAATATTTTCAAAACTTATTTTCCGACCAGATGCTTTTGATCCAAGATCGTGTGCTTTATATATTACAGTATAGTCTTCTTCCGAAAATGACGCAGATGGCTTCTAATGAATTATATATTTTTTTGTGCAAATTTAACGCCCACTGTGGTGTCAGCAACTTGTTTGAAAATCTGCTTGATATCGGAGATTATAAAATACAGGCGACAGACGCTATGTGTATCGGAAAAAGACTAGACGCACATAGCCGAATCCATTTTTATAAAGATTATTATCTTCCGGCTATTTTGATGCCGCGGATAAATGAAATGCCGCGAAATAATTACATATCTCCGGTTATCGAAAAACTCAGAGAATATGATAAAAAGCATTCAACGGATTTTCTGGATACATTGAAAGTATATATCCGAAATTTATGTAGTACGTCTGACAGTGCGGCTCAACTGCATATCCATCGTAATTCATTTTTATATCGAATCAATAAAATTGAAGAGATTACCGGCGTCGATCTGCGGGAATATCATATGTTTATACATCTTGCGATCAATATTTACATAGAGGAGATATAGAGAAAAATATTCGCCCTATTTTTCACAGGGGCGATAGACATCGAATATAAAAGCAGCTATAATTTTTACAGCGATGGGAAGGAGATTTTCTAAAAATAACCATAAAAATGACCATGCGATGGTAAGAATATTGGTAAGTGCTGCAAATTCTTTTGATTCCTTTATACCTGCATTTTGCCATTCATCTGAATACCCTTTTGCTTTATATGTAGCAACCGCACGTTCCATTGCTTTCTCCGGATCAGCAATTTCTTCCAATCTTTCTGCACCAACTTTTGCCAGCAATGTTTTAAATGGCTCAGCTTTTGGTGAAGGAATTGACTGAATGATTCTAAGAATTCCTTCTGTGTTGGCAGCCTGTGTTTTTCGCATCTTCCCATCAGGTGCTAACATTTGAAGTGGGGTACAAATTGTACCCCACTTGGATTTAAGTGCTTTGTCACGGGCACGCATCTTCTTGATATATTGTTTGGGGTCAGAACTATCAGTCAGTACCTGTACGACATCAACAACCGAAAGATACCATTCTTCTTCGCCGGAGTGCCAAACTTTTCGGATACTGTGGTCATTAAAAAATTCCAAATCTTCATCCACCATGTTTTTTTGTCTATGGAAATGGCATTTGTTTTTCCTTCTTTGTCATCATATATATATATACTATCATTATGTTCCTCCCTTGATATTTCTATGTTGTTTATTCTTCATCCTTTTTCGCCCGACACATATATACATTATGTTGATTTTTACATTGCGGAGAACAGAACTGCACATTGGAGCGGCTGGCTACAAATA
>OGPU01002809.1_pt1 | contig 11638 bp, 9 predicted proteins | sample 1552991 | NCBI WGS metagenome assembly OGPU01 (sample SAMEA2580296, study PRJEB22360) | human gut metagenome | biome: human gut; feature: human-associated habitat; material: faeces | place: Denmark | collected 2008/2010 | reverse complement strand
ACAGCTGAACTGGGCAATATGATGAGCGGCGGGCGCAGTATGCTTCAGACTTACCCTTGGGTCATCATCGGCCCGGGAATTGCAATTTTTATAGCTGTTGTAATTTTTAACCTACTAGGCGATACGGTCCGGGACTATCTAGATCCCCGCAACAGTCACAGATAAGAGCGAAAAGGAGAGAATTTGATGAGAAGATGGAAAAGATCGTTGATACTGCTGCTGGCAGTATGTCTGAGTGTCAGTTTCCTGTCCGGCTGTACTTCGAATGGTGGGGAGGAAACTGGAGAAGGTGCTAAAACCAGATTTGTATTTGGAGATACCACATTTAACCCAGAAAATGAGGAGCCGGATGTTAATCCCCACAACACCTATTCCGGGTGGGCCTGTATCCGCTACGGGATTGGTGAGACCCTGTTTCACTACTCCGACGCGATGGAAATTGAGCCCTGGCTGGCTACCGACTATGAATTAGTAGACGAACTGACATGGAAAATCACCCTGCGGGAGGGCGTCACCTTCACCAGCGGACGAGCCTTGGATGGCCAGGCAGTGAAAGAGTGCCTGGAGCACCTGGTAGAAGTCCATGACCGAGCCAAGGGCGATCTGATGATCGACACAATCACTGCTGATGGGATGACGGTTACCATCAAAACCTCGGAGCCCAACCCCACCCTTCTCAATTACCTCAGCGACCCCTACGGCTGCATCATCGATGTGGACGCGTCGGATTTTGAAAACGGCATTGTCGCCGGTACCGGCCCCTACGTTGTAAAGGAGCTGGTCACGGACGACCATCTGACGCTGACCCCCAATACGGAGTATTGGAACGGCACGCCTAAGTTGGACGAGCTGACCATCCGCACCCTTTCCAACGGCGACACCCTCTCCGCCGCCTTGCAGGCCGGGGACATCGACGCCGCCTACGGCATGGCCTATGAGGCCTACCCCAATTTTGAAAACGGCGGTTATCAGTTCTCCGCCATCCAGACCTCCCGCGCCTTCTTCGGCTCCATGAACATGACCAGTCCCATTATTCAGGACACCGCCGTCCGCAGGGCAATCGCCATGGGCATCAACAAGGAGGGCTTCGTGAAGACCCTCTTGGACGGCCACGGCGTCGCGGCCAACGGTGCGTTCCCCGACGGCTTCTCCACCTTCGGCGGCGAGAACGTCACGGCGGAAGCCTACGACCCCGAGGGTGCGAAGGCGGTTCTGGAGGAAGCGGGCTGGGTGGATTCCGACGGCGACAGCATCCGGGAAAAGGACGGCGTGAAGCTGACCGTCCGCTGGCTGACCTACCCCTCCCGTCAGGAGCTGCCCCTGCTGGCCGAGTCCGCCCAGGCGTCCCTCAAAGAGATCGGCATTGACGTGGACATCAACTGCACCGCAAACCGCCGGGAGTTTCTGGCGGACATGGGCAGCTGGGATATTTACGCTTCCGCGCTGGTAACAGCTCCCTCCGGCGACCCCCAGTATTTCTTCACCACCTCCTGCGTTCCCGGCATGAGCTACAATTTTGGCGCTTATGACAATCCGGAGGTCACAGCGCTGATCGAGCAGCTGTCCCGGGAATTCGACCCCGCCAAGCGGGGCGAGATGGCGGTGACACTTCAGCAGATGATTCTGGACGACAACGCCTACGTCTTCTGCTCCTTCCTGCAAATGAACATGATCTCCAAGGAAAACGTCAAAAACTACACCGCCCACGCCTGCGACTACTATCAGGTCACGGTTGACCTCGATATCACGTAAGGCAAAAGAAACCTCTCGACGATTGCCTCCCTTTGTGGTACAATACGAGCAGTATTGACCCAAAGGGAGGTTTTCCTATGGCCGCAGAACAGCCGAACAATGTAAAGAAGCCCCTGTGCGCCGGATTGCTGGCCCATGTGTGAGCGGATAGAGGAGTACCACATTTTAACAGCCCTGAGAAGTTTGAATTTCTCAGGGCTTTCTTGCATTTTGTGGATATATTGACTTCAATTTGTACTTTGTGACACAATCGACACTGAAGCAGTTCTCCGATACAATGACAACGCCAAAGTAAAGGAGGATTGATTATGGACATCAACTATATCCGTTCAGGTAACCACTACATTCCAGACCCGACGCTGCCGGAAGAAATCCGCCCTATTGGCAGATGGGGACGAATGCACCGGGAGTATCTGAGGGAGCACAAGCCGATTCAGTACAACTGCCTGCTCCTGTCCGGCAAGCTGTGGACATACCTTGCTGATCTGAACCAGCAGGCGCAGGACAGGCAGAAGCGGATGATTGATCAGATGAAAGTTTCTGAGGGGATCACGGAAGCACTGAAAGCCAGCGATCCAATGGTATGGGTGCAGCGCATGAACAATATCCGCACCAGAGCCGAGGAGATCATCCGAGAGGAGCTGATCTACAATGGATAGCATTACCCAACAGCTGAAAGCCTACATCGAAGCGCAACCCTTTGATTCCGGCGACAGCGACTGCAAAACCGTCCTGGACCAGCTGTACCAAGCCTATCAGGAATCCAATGATCCGACCCACCGGATATCCGGGATGGCTTCCGTGAACTGGATGACCTGCTGAGACATTTGCCACTGGAAGATAATAATGCCGTCTTTAACCTCTGTTGCAGCCTCTGTACTGCCTATGAACATAAAGCCTTTCTCGATGGCCTGAAATACGGGGCGCAACTTATATTGGAACTAACAAAATAACTACACTCCACCCTACGACAAAGTATTCCAGAAGGGTCTATTGTTCTCACACGCAAATTTAACAGGAGAGCTTGCTTATGCAGGCTCTCCTGTTGCGCGTTAAATCGAATATTCCTAGTAGGTAGATACGATATCATTTTGCGCTGAGGCTTTTCTGCTTGCCCTCATTCCTTTTTATTCTTTTTTATACGGTTTCTCAGATGCTTTTCGGCGCAACTAAACAGCCACTTTTTGATTAACTCAAAAAGCGTTGCAAGTATGATTGCTATAATAACCGCAGCACCTGCAGCAATCCATCCAAGCAATGTAGTATTAACATAGATTAGCTTCAGAATCTCCATGACCGTAAGCAAAAGAACATAAGGCAAACCAGCAAAACAAACTGTATATATCCAGCCCCAAACTTTTGCACGAGATTTGATATCTTTCTCGGTAGCATCCTCCATCGCCTTGAGTTTGGCGGAAAGCTCCTCGATTTTATGGTCCTTCTCCGAATTAGATTGGCCCAATGTTTCTTTTGTGTGCTTATGTGCTTCAACCTCATCCTTATACTGCTGCGCGGCTTTTTCTTGGATTTCGTCAAAGACTTCTCGGTATGTGCGTTCATTGAAACGTGCATAATCACCACGGGTGACATTCATTAACGCATCATATACAACACTATGAGAACGCATAAACAAGAACTTCTTTTCGTCAATTTCTCCAGCATTCCGTGCCAACCGAAGCGATTCGACATATTGAGTTAGTAGTTTTTTGTTTGGGCGTAGTGCGCCGTAGCAATCTGCAAGCAGTTGCTTTTTCTGATAATTAACAAACTCTACAGGACTAAACAGCCACAAAACAGCGCCAAACAAATCGGCAGAAATACAGGCAGGTATGTGTCCCGCATTTATGCTTTGATTGCTCTCATAATTCTTGCTGACATTAGCAACGATACCGTTTAACGTAAGCATGATTTCCCGGGATGTTTGGATGCGAGTTGACGTTTGCCCCCTACGCTCACGGTAAACCATAATGATAGAGCGTACATCAATCTCAATGCTTCGCTGCTTTTCCTCACTAATGGTTTGGCGTTGTTCTTGATAGCGCTGCTGAATCATTTCATTTAACTTACCGGTATCCTCTTGGAAATCCGCAGCAGTTAAATCAAAGCCTGTTTGCTTAATAGTGATATCAAGGTCCGCGAGCATATCTTCCAGATTTTCACAATATTCTGCAAGCGCTTGCTTGTCCATATCGCTATCGTGGAAGTAGCGCGTAACGTTATTGGCTTTATCGACGCTATAGTCAGGGCTACGTGCCCACCCCGCTGCGCGTAGAACAATGCCATCAATTTCTTGGAAAATATGATCAAAAATTTGTATACGGCAACCAGCTGCTTGCGCTTTCTCTACTAGCTGTTTGCATGATTCAACGCGGGCAGGCACATCCATGCCGAGAAGAGCAAATACCATAGGCGAATCCAAGTATACATTTAAGCCGCTAAATGTACTATTACCGGTATCAGAAAAAAAGATTGCTTGCTTCATTATATTGCTTGCACTTATGCATGCAATGAAATCATAGCTGTCCTGCTTCTTCTGGGATGCAATAACCAGAAATTTCTTCCAAGCAAAATCAAAAATGTCGGAACCTTCGTCACAAATAAGTTCATCACCTGCAACAATTTTCTCATCGAGAGTTTCCAATGATGATAAAATACGTTCGTCAATGTTAATGCCTGACAGATCAAGTTGCTCTTTTTTGCAAAAGTAGCCAAACTCAGATCGCATCTTATCCCAGCGTCTATCAAAATCGGTAGACTCGAACCGGAATTCCTTGATACGATCCCTTTGTGCGATGTATTTTCCGTGGTCATCTATGATCGATTTGTTTTCCATGCCTACTCCTAATACCTGTCTCGCAAACGGCAAAGGAAGAGAAATTCCGTATCTATCGGAAAAATGATCCACTAGTACGGCTTCATCAATTTCTTCCCAGTGTTGGTCATAGATGATATTAGCAAAAAAGCGAAAGTATGTATCGAGAATATTGTCGCCTAAACATCCTGAGCGGTATGCAGCATACACCTTCACCAGTTTATTTTCCAATACAATAACCTCTTTTCGTTTCTGTTTTCACCAAAAGACAGACTAATTATAGCATAAACTGTCGAAAAATAACAGCACTAAAAGGCGTATTTAGCCATTTGTTTTAAGTAAAAACATAATTGTCTTCAACACTGATTACAGCATGTTAATTGCGCTACAAAGTATTCCAGAAGGTCATAATTAAGAAAAAGCTTGAGTTTTTGCACATAGTATGTTAGTATGTAATCATACATACTATTAGGAGGTGAGGGCAGGTGTCAAGGCTACAAAAACGGCAGAAAACAGCTTTTGGCGAATTTCTGGTGCAGGAAATCAAAAGCGCAGGGATGTCTCAGGAGTCGTTTTACAACGCAGTTGGCATCGCTAAGCCGACCTTTTACGGCTTGATTACCGCAGCTCCACCTCCGCCGGAGCTTCAGTACCGGATACTTTCCGTATTGGAGGAAAAAAGCGGGAAAGACCCGGTTAGACGAAATAGACTGCTCGATTTGGCTGCACAGGATAGAAATGAAATCCCGGCAGATATCGATGCGCTAATTAAGGCTGATCCCAAGCAGTGGGATCAGATACGCGCAGCATTGGAACAGATGCAAACCGAAAAGAGATAGGAGAAATACATATGGCTGCTATAAATGATTTGATTGCACAGATCCAGGATCCCATCCTACGAGCCAAAATTGAACAGGAAGCCAATAAACTGAGCAAGCAAAAGAAATTCGGTTTGGTCTTTGAAGAACATCTTCCGGAAAGCACCCGGCTCTACGGTGTTCCCATTCGCAAAGGCAGCATGGTCACTCTAAAGAATGACAAAAACGGTCAGACCTTTGTGGTATTAAGAAATTATCTTGGTAGCGACAGATCGATGGCTGATGGATTTAAGGCCAATGCCGCATTCTTTAAGCTGGGCTTCTTGGATAAGACATCCGTTGCTTTGGGCAGGCAGTTCGAGGAAATGCTTCCTACCTTGTGGATGAAGGCCGGTGCTTATGGCCCCTGTCCCATGGTGGATGGAGAAAAAACTCCAGATATGCTGATCCTGCCTGAAAACAAGTTCGCGGTACTGACTAATGAGGCATCCTTTGAAGAGTTTGCAGAAAAGGTCAATGGCATCCCGCAGATTGATACCGTTTACATTGTTACGGACTATGAGATTGGCTACCGGTCTATGATCAAGAACATTAACGCCCCCAACACCTATCAGTTGTACCGGGATTATCTGGACAACTTCAGAATCAACACAGGGAGGAACTGAGCATGAAAGTTGAATTATTCCCCTTTCAGAAACGCGCAGTTTCCGACCTGCGCATGTATGCTGCCATTGCACTGAATACCTACCGCAGTTTTAAGATCCCCCAGGTGATCTCTCTACAGGCTCCTACCGGTTCAGGTAAAACAATTATCATGGCTGCAATGGTAGAAGACATCTACTTCGGCACAGAGCGGTTTGCAGAACAGCCGGAAGCAATTTTCGTATGGTTGTCCGATTCTCCTGCGTTGAATGAACAGACCCGGCAGAAGTTCGACCTAAAGGCCGATAAGATTCGTTTTGAGCAGTGCGTTACCATCGAGGACGAATCCTTTGATATGGAAATGTTGGAAGACGGCTATATCTACTTCTTGAACACACAGAAACTGAGCAAGGCTGCGAATCTGGTGCATCATTCTGACACCCGGCAGTACACCATATGGGAGACTCTGTCGAACACTGTCAAGGAGAAATCTGATAGACTGTATTTCATCATAGATGAAGCTCACCGAGGAATGCAAGGCAAAGAGGCAGGTAAGGCAACGTCCATCATGCAGCGTTTTCTGAAGGGTTATGAATGTGTAGAAAACGGAATCAAGCAGACAATGCCGCCCATGCCTGTTGTTATTGGCGTCAGTGCGACGGCTGATCGATTCAACAAGTTGGTAGCCGGAACCACTTCCACCCTGAACAGATGTGAGGTATCCCCTGCGGAAGTACGCGCATCCGGTCTGCTGAAGGATCGTATTGTCATTACCTATCCGGAGAATCCGGAAAAGAACAATGAGCTTGCTGTTTTGCAGGCTGCCACCGATGAATGGCAGATGAAATGTAATCACTGGTATCAGTATTCTTATGAGCAGCATTACGCTCAGGTCAACCCCGTCTTTGTGATTCAGGTTAGCCCCGGTACTGGCAGCACAGTTTCCTACACTAACTTGGACGATGTGATTGCAAAAATCGAGGAACGGATCGGTTACAAGTTCAAAGAGCACGAAGTTGTCCATACATTTGGTTCAACCGGCACTTTGAGAATAAACGGATTAACGGTCCATCATATCGAACCTCCAGAGATTGCAGATGATAAGCGTGTGCACATTGTTTTGTTCAAAGAAAACCTTTCCACCGGTTGGGATTGCCCCCGCGCTGAAACAATGATGTCCTTCCGCCATGCCAACGATGCCACATATATTGCACAGTTGCTTGGCAGAATGGTTCGTACTCCGCTACAGTGCCATATCCTTGTGGATGATTACCTGAATGATGTCCGGCTGTTCCTACCCTACTTTAATCAGAATACGGTTAAGGAAGTGGTGGAGGAACTGCAAAAGACAGAGGGTGGCGATATTCCGACGGTTATCGACGGCGAGCCCTTGGAGAATCCTGCCTACATTCCCTGGACTGTGAATCCGACAAGACAGAAGATCAAAACACCGTTAGAAGGCCAAACGGATTTCTTTACACAACTGAGTCAAACTGAGGTGCAGACACAGCATCCCGGAAGCACTGGTGCTACGCATACTGAAGTAACAGTCTCCGTTCAGCCCGCACATCCTCAGCAAGTTCCTACACCACTGCATCAGCAGAAACCGGCGCAACAGCATGATGCTCCTCAGGAAACCTATCAACAGGCCGAATTCCCTACAATGAATATTGATCGGACGGGGATTACCAAGTTCATTAACGAACAAGGCTATTTGACATATCTTGTCCGCTCTGTCCGTATTCATGGTTACCTCAAATCCTTACTTAGTCTTGCTTCTTTGCTGACACAGGCTAATATCTATCCCAAAGCCAGCGACGAGGTTGCGGATGAAGTGGTAGAAATGATTCGTGCCCATGTTGAGAAACTTATGAAGACCGGCAAATACGATGCGCTGGCCGCAAAAGTTCTTTCTTTCAAATTGTCTGTAAGAATTTTCGATGTCTTTGGTGAAGCAATTGACAATGGAGTCATCCGGGACATGTTTACTGCAACCGACAGTGACCTTGATAGACAGCTGCGTGCGGCAGATGCAACTCTTGGTGGTTACGGTTTCCCCAATCTCTACGGCAAAAAATACTTTGATGAGGATGATCCTTCCGCATTTAAGATCGACTGCATTTTGTTTGCTGCCGATGAGGATTGCATGAAAAAACTTTATCGATACGCAGAAGACAAGTTCCACGACTTGGACGACCAGTATCGTAAGTATGTTGTAACAAAGTCTGATAAGTGCAAGAAGATGTATGAGTGTAGCCCGGTTCTATAAATGCTAGATTGAAAATCCCCACAGTCCCCTCTTTTTGTTGGAGGGTTAACTGTGGAGATTTTGATTTTGCGACGTGTGGATTTGCGTGCTTTTTTGATTTGTATATGTCGCCAATGGATGCAATGTAGCGTGTTTGTTGTAATTATACCGGCGAGGTGCAATCTGTTGATCCCTTAGCATTAAACGCAGAAATAATTGGCCGCATATTAGTTGCACCAAGATTGAGCTTTTTACTCGGGACACTTAAGAGATGTTGGGTAAGTTTGTCATGATGACTCAGTGTGGTAGAGTCAAAGAAGTATTCTTCCTCATTCAAATCTGCATCGACTTTCATAAATGTAAGGAACTCTTCTTTTCCCAAAGCCATCCGTTCTTTCGAGCTAAGCTGCATATTATCTTCGGTGTAATCACATAGCACATATGTCATCATATAGTATACTTCCTGTACATCATCCGACATAATAATTGCGGCTACTTCGTTAATTTTTCGATAAAAGGTGGTCTTAATGTTTGCGTGGAATGTAATCAGTTGGAACGTTCCGTCCCTATATACCACCATGAATGTCGGCATAAGGTCAGTAGTGCCAATTAAGATATGCATAACAACAAATTTTTGAAAGTAATCATCTTCACGAATGCTATGAAAACGATCCATGGCTTTCAACGGAGAGCGAGGAGGTACCATGCCTCCACCGAGCATACCTGCAAGTCTTCCGCCATGTTCAAACTCATCTCTAGTCGGGTAATAAACATAATCGTCAACAGTGAGAAAATCCAATGGTATATGCAATATGTTGGAGTGTGCTATCTTATCACGTAATTGGTTACACAAAGGACAATCCTCGCCGACGGCTGAATGCATTCTATCCATAAAGTCTTGCATAGATGCCAAGCCTGACAATGCTTTTTTCAAAACATCTTCCCCAGCATCTTTCTCCGGAAAGGAACACTTTGCAGAGAAGAACACCTCAAACGGATTAATTCTAGCGAAAACTGCTTTTAAGGTGGCATTCAGTGAGCTAATAGGAACATCGCCTTCCACAGAAAATGACTCTGATAGCAGGTCAATACCTCTGTCTGGGAAGTAGATGGAAATATCTACTTGTTTGATAAATTCGACCGGGTGAGTATGCACAGACTTTACTCTTTGCTTATTCAACCACGGATCAAGACATCCAGTTGCAACTAGATTTGTGTATGTGCCGATATACGGAGTATGTGCCAAAGATTTTTGCATTACAAGAGTAATGCTGCGGTACTCTGAGAAAAATGTGTCCAGGCAGGAAATGTTCTCAAAAAAATCCTGTTCTTTTCGGAACCTCTCCAAACAGCTGATCGCACTATAGAATTTTTGGTAAGCGGGGTACAGTAATCCTAGCATATTATTCTCTCCTTTCTCTGCTCTCACATATCCAAACTGTCCGCATTCAGCAGGAAGTCGTACACGCTGATGACCAGAATGCCGTCATCGGTGTACCAGGGAGCGGGGGTGTCTTTGACAACGATAATCTTCTTAAAGGTATCGTCGATGCGGAGCAGAGAATTGGATTCCTGCTGCATTTTGGCTTCGTCTGGAATGGCGAAAGCGGACTGGACATAGTAGCGCTTTGCACCCTTATTACATACGAAATCCACTTCCAACTGCTTTTGCTGACGATTGCCGGAGCTATCGTATTCGCGGGTAACTACCAAGCCGACATCCACATTGAAATCTCTTGCAATCAGCTCATTGAACAGAATGTTTTCCATGGTGTGATTTTCTTCGATCTGACGGAAGTTGATCCGGGCATTACGCAAGCCCACATCGCTGAAATAATACTTCTGAGGGGTATCAATGTACTTTTTGCCTTTGATGTCATAGCGGGTTGCCCGGGTGACGACAAAAGCATCACACAGATAGTCCAGATAACTCTTGATTGTGTTGACACTTAATTTAATGCGTTTTTTGGCTTTGAAGGTATCTGCCAGCTTCTTGGGATTGGTCAGGGAGCCGACGGCGGAGGACAGTATGTTGATCAGTTCCTCAAATTCATCCTTGTTGCGAATTTTGTGACGGCCTACGATATCGTTTACATAGGTTTCATCAAACAGCCGCTTCAGTAGTTCGATTTTCTGTTCTGGGGTAGGAAGCAGCACTACGGGTGGCAGACCGCCGTAGAGCATATATTCGTTCCACCCGTCGTACTTGTTGCCGTCGTAAACGGACATGAATTCCGCAAAGGACAGCGGATTCATATGCAGCTCGTCACCACGGCCACGGAACTCGGTGATAATATCCTTGGACAGGAATTTTGCATTGCTGCCGGTGACATATACATCCACATTTGGAATACGCATGAAGCCATTCAGCACAGATTCAAATTCGCCCAAAAGCTGCACTTCGTCAAGCAGGATATAGTATTTTTGATCATCAACCAACTTCTCTTTTACATAAGGATAGAGAACTTCCGGATCACGATACTTTTTGCTTTCAAAAGAGTCAAAGGGAATCTCAACAATATGATCCTCAGCAACTCCGCTTTCCAGCAAATGCTTCTTGAACAAGGTAAACAGCAGATAGGATTTGCCGCAACGGCGCATGCCGGTGATAACCTTAATCAGACCGTTGTGTTTCTTTGCAATCAATTTTTGCAGATAATAATCACGCTTAATATCCAATGTAACCACCTCTGGTGAAAATATTTTGCCAATCGCCGCTCTTTTTTCAATAATATTATACCCAGATAGAAATGAATTGTCAAACTGTTGTTGAACTTTTTGTGCCAAACGGCAGTAAAATTTCAGTAAGTTCCAAACGCATTATCTATGACTTTGGGTGTCAATAAGTGCTCATCACAAAATTATGTAGATTTAAGTGATTTCAATCACACTATTCCAATAATATGAGTGATTGGCAAAACAGCTTTGTCTGCTCCATCGTATGAAATAACCTAAAGTCGTGTCGCTTACCCTCGCCGGGACACAAGTGAGTGTTCCGAGAATTGCACCGCCGCAGCGGTGGGTGACGCATGAATTTCTCCCGTTTCAATGAATGCAGCATTGATAATCCCCAGTGCTTCCTTTACCGGATGAAGCTCTGGGGATTATTTGCGTTTTGAACTGAATGCCCATAAACCATTTTTCCTTTGTGGGTACTCATTTCAAAACGAGCTGGGATTCCAAAGGGACGGCAATTCCTTTGGCGCTGGGTTTCCAATAGGGGCGGGGAGCGCCCTGTTGGCTGGGGAATCCAAAGGGGACAGAGTACCCTTGGCAGTGGTTTCCAAAGGCGGCGACGCTGCCTTGGCGGGAGGAATCCAAAGGAGGGCAGAGCCTTCCGTGGCCGGAAGAATCCAAAGAAACCGG
>OGPU01002790.1_pt1 | contig 11714 bp, 10 predicted proteins | sample 1552991 | NCBI WGS metagenome assembly OGPU01 (sample SAMEA2580296, study PRJEB22360) | human gut metagenome | biome: human gut; feature: human-associated habitat; material: faeces | place: Denmark | collected 2008/2010 | reverse complement strand
TTAGGATGCTCTATCAAGTAGGTAGCAGACGCAATTCATCTCCCACCTTAGAGGTTGGAGTCTTCTTACTGTAAGAGGACAAAAGGGCCAGGTACTACATTACCTGACCCTTTTAATTATTCAATAAACAGATGTTTTTGCCGGCTTGCTAAAGCTATTGGTAACGAAGAAAGCATCCGAAGAATGCATTGATTTTATTCTGTTGTGTTAAACGCTCCTTTTCGCCCAATAGGGCAGAAACTTCTTTAATTTGGTGAAATAATGTTTTGTTTTTTTCATCCATTTTCTCTGAGTTAATTCTGTTATTTTCTTCCACTGTTTTTTTCCGCTTTCGGAGAGGGTAAAGTTTTTTTCCGGGGTGTAGCAGAGGTTGGGATAGAATGCACACCACCAGTTATGTCCGGCAGCTTTGCCAATATCTACCCGGAGTGCCTGATATTCTCCTGCGGGGAAAATGGCAGTTCCGTAATGGCGTATTGGAAATCTTTCTTTGGTAAAGTAGACACGGACAGGCTTCCCATCTGAAGCGTTCGCTGCTACCTGTGCGATTTCTTCTGTTTTTTCTGCAAGATTCTGTTTCAATTCCTGTGCGGAGTCTGCTCTGTATACATCCTCCTTTACATAACGCAGTACCGCATCTCTGACAACAAGCTTTCTTTCCTGGGCTTCCTTTTTATCAGAATCTCCTCTCACATGAAATCGCAGAGTGTTATCGTATATTGGACCGGTTTGTTCTAAATACACCTGATACAGCAGGCTGTAACTAAATAGTAAACATATTAAAAGTGTGAATGATATTGTTATTTTATTAAAAGTCTTCATAGGTGGAGTATTACCATTTAATTCGAAGAATAAACAGACGCCACCGAAGAGAACCTATCCCCTATATTTGCGACTTTAGTCACGGCGGTTTGAATGTTCACTTATACGCTCACATCCAAACCTTGCTCCGAGGCCGCAAATATAGGGGATAGGTTCTCTTCGGTGGCTGTCTTTGGCTGTTTTTAGTTGAATCTCTCTTCCGGCTCTTATCTTCTTCACTGTTTTTTCGGCTGAATTTTGTTAAATCAAATGGTAATAGTTAGAGATTTGTCAAATTAACTGCTTCAGTCATAGTCAGAACTCTGAAAGATACCGCATTCCTATTTGTGGCCTCGGAGCAAAGGTTGGATGTGAGAGTAGGAGTGAACATCCAACCTGCCGCGACTAAAGTCACAAATAGGAATGCGGTATCTTTCAGAGTTCGTCTGTCATTATTTTTAAATTCCCGTTTTCTATAGTAACCCGGTACAGTGTAATTTTATCCTCTTTCTGCTGTTTGGCACGAAGGTAATCTATTGGCGTTTCGCAGATTTGTCCGGAATATTTTTCTTTGTTTTGTTCTGCGAGAAGGTTTATTTCCTGTCCTGCTGCTCCGGCAGGAATATTTTTTATTTTGTATAGTTTTTTCGGGTTTTCGGGGCATAGTGCCAGAAGGACATTCGGAGATTTCTGCCACTCATTATCCCATTCTTTCAGCAGATGAGTGCATGCTGTTTTATTTGATGCTATTCCCGAACCTAAGAAAATTGTATAAATATGATTCCACTCGGTTTTTCCGGGGACTGTTTCCAAGTATTTTTCTTCTAATTGCTGTAGATTCCGGGCTTCTATTTTTGTGATCTGGCAGGGAATTTCGTCGCTTTGCCCCTCCATTTCGCTTAAATTTGCCCGAGCTATCCAAAACTGATAAGCATTTTCTTCATCAGAGGAATAATCGACGTACATGGATAAGATATAGTTTTTTTCTTCTACATCGGTAAGGCGCTGGCAGCCAGTTAAGGAAAAAAGAATTGGGAGAAAGATTAAAAGAGTTATTCCTGCAAAATACTTTACCTGCTTATTGTTCCTATATTTTGCAATACTATTTTCTTTTACTTCTTTATCCTCTTTATATTTTGCGACACTATTTTCTTCTGTTTTCTTGTCCTCTTTATATTTTGCGATATTTTTTCTTCCTTCCTTATCTTTTTGTGTTTTTTCTTTTGTTTTTTCTTGATAATTGAAATCTTTCTGTCTTTTAAAAAGCCAAACTACAAGTGGCAATATTAAGGACAGCGGGAAATCCACAAATGCCTTATATTTGAGATAAAACGTCCACAAAAGAGTGTGTTTTTCCACAACGCAAGTCAAGAGCACTAAGCAGACAAAAGTAATTCCTAAAAAATTTTTCAAACATCCTCCAGAGCGTGTTTGAAAAATACTCCATCCATAATAGAGATAACCGCTTAAAACCGCCATCATGCACAGTATCCAAAATATAATCGGCAGGATATCAAATCGTTCTAAGAACCCGCCCGGCATTCGGATTAGCTGCATCATTTTGATGACTGGCCATTCTGACTGGCTTGTGAGAGTTGGGCCAAGTGTTCGCACGGAAAGGAAACAAAATAAAACATTACAGAGAATTGCACCTGCGATGGCTGTTATTATGTCCCGTATTGCTTTATCATCTTTACCTTCTCTATTATTTTTACCTTCTTTATTATTTTTGTCCTCTACTTTTCTATTTTTTGTTTCGGTTCCTCTTTCTTCGGCAGCAGGCCTCAAAAACAAGAGAAATTCTATTGGACTGCTGCACAGTAACATCAAATATCCGTTTCCCATGCTTCGGAAAATATTATCTGAAAGAATTCCTTGCCAGAGTTCTCCTGCATTCCCTATCTGCATTGCTTTTTCAATTCCGATAAATGATAAAATCACAGCAATAAAATACGTCGTGATAATCCACGGAAAAATGATTTCTAAAAATCTGGCTCTTTTTTGTAATGTTGTATACAAGCTGTAGCAAAGCAAAATCGCAGCAGGAAAAATAATAAATAAAAAGCTGCTTTCTGGCATATAAACAGTCTGAATTGTCTTACCAAAGAAATAAAAAAGTGCTACTGCATTTATGAAAAAACGAATCATGTATACAATTTTTATTGGCTGTGGTAAAACTTCCGGAAAATTTATAGATTTAAGTCTTGTTTTCATTTTTGAAACATTGATATTTGCATCCCTTGCCAGACCTGTCTTACCCATTTTTCTGTTTTCAAAATTTTCTTCACTTATTTTCCCAGAAAAAATAATAAAAAAGGCAATCGTTCCCGCCAAAAACACCCCATAAAAAATCAGGCTCCAAAAGCCATTCTGTTCTTTATAGCAGGCAAATGCCGGTATAGATAATGCTCCCGCTCCAAATGTTTCTATAAAGATCATTCTGCGTAACTGCCTTGCAGAAATCTTATTTTCATACATTTTATACATCCTCCTCTTTGACCGTCCCCCATTTTATTTTCATTCTATTTTCGTTTTCTTTTCTTCATCCTTTTATGAATCATTACATCTTCTGCCTGTAAATTTTTTGATAGCGTATCTATCTTTTTCGAATTCTCCGGCCCTCTCTCGTAAATATTGGTCTTTTTTTCATATAAGCAAATGGATAGCGAACATAATGATCCTTTTTATCATCATAATTTAAGTTTTCCCCACAAACAGAAGGCAGCATATATGGAACACCGAAGGATTCTATCTGAGATAAATGCAATAATAATGCGGCAAAAGTGAGAAGATAGCCGTAAATTCCCCATATTGCTGCGGTAACAATAAAAAGAAACTTTAACAAACGAAATACGGAGCCAAAGGATTCATTTGGCACGATAAATGATGCAATAGCTGTAAAAGATACAACGATAACAACGATTGTACTGACAATTCCCGCTTCCACTGCTGCCTGGCCTACGATGAGACCACCAACAATGCCGATTGTTCCTCCGAGCTGTCCGGGCAAATGAATTCCTGCTTCTTTTAATAGTTCAAACTGAAATTCCATAAGCAAAACTTCTAAAGCAACTGGAATGACGATGCCAGTTCGTGCTGTTGCAATGGATAACAAAAAGGAGGTTGGGAGCATTTCTGTATGAAATGCTGCTATGGCAACATACAATCCCGGAAATCCTATCGCAAACAATGAAGCTGCAAAGCGAAGCAAACGGGCAAATGATGCCACTTCAAATCGGGTATAGTAATCGTCACCTGCCTGAAAAAACATTTGATAAGTGACGGGCAAAATTAACACGCCCGGAGAGTTATCCACAACAAGAACGATTCTCCCCTCCAGTAATCCACTTGCCGCCTTATCCGGCCGTTCTGTATGTTGAAATTGTGGAAATGGTGTCCATACATTTTCTTCTAAAAGCTGCTCTACCATTCCTCCATCTAAAATACCATCAAAGCTGAGTGCATTTACTTTTTGTCTTACCTTTTCAAGAAGTTCCGGCTGAACAAGATCATCCATGTATACAATTGCCAAATCTGTTTTGGAGCGCTCCCCAACCATCGTATGCTCCATTTTCAGGCGAGAATCACGGATTCGGCGGCGAATCAATGCCGTATTCATTCGCATATTTTCTGTAAAACTGTCTTTCGGACCGCGGATAACCATTTCCTGCTGGGTTTCCCCTACCCCTCTTGATGGGTATTTCTTTGTAGATAAAATAATTGCTTTCGGACAGCTTTCCAGCAAAAGCAGGGTATTTCCTGATAAAATATCTGTTAAAATATCTTCAAAACTTTCATCCTCTTTCCAGTCCACTGTTTCCATCACATGATTTTCTACATAAGAGAGAAAATCCTGCCCTGTTTTTTCACATTTATTTTTAAGGAGAGGACGGATCACGAAGTCTTCCACCATATCTGCATCCGTCATTCCATCGACATAGATGACTGCTGCTTTTTTAGGCTTTATTTTTTTATTGTTCTGCGTAGTTTTCACTATTCTTTTCGAAACTGTTTTTCTACCTATATCGCTGTTTATGTCATTGCCTGTATTCGCATCTGTTTGCCCCTTCGTAGCACTGCTTATGTCACTGTCTGTATTCGCATCTGTTTGCTCTTCCATAATACTGTTTGTGTCACTGTCTGTATTTGCATCTGTTTGCTCTTCCATAATACTTTGTATATCAGCGGTGTCTCCTACATAAAATACATTCTTTACAATATCCCCGCTTCGGTCTAATGCTTTCTCCAAAAATGCGTAATCTTTATCAAAATTCCGGGTAAGCTTTCCTTTTATTTTCTGGTCTCTGTTATACTTTATTCGCACTTTTCCCCTCCAGCTCTTTTTAATAGGCCACTAAAAATATGCCACTAAAATCTCTTATTTATTATTCTTAAACTTTTGCCTGCAGGCTTATAAACTTTTAATATTTTACTGGAATCTCAAATTGTTATACCCACATAACATTAAGAATATTTCTCCCTATATTTTCCGCAAAAATACTCTGTTAGTATTGAGAAATTTTTTCTTTTTTATACAGGTGTTTCTTTCTTGATTTTTTGCAAAAATGCGTTATAATAATTGTATACAAGATACAGAGGAGGTACAATTTTTATGACTCAGCCCTTACATTTGAAAGCATATGCCAAGGTGAATCTGGGACTGGACGTACTTAGAAGGCGGGAAGACGGTTACCACGAAGTCAGAATGATTATGCAGACAGTGAAGCTTTTTGACTACATTACTTTACAGAAGAATACATGCGGACAGATTCGTCTTTCTTCGAATCTGCCTTACCTCCCCCTCAATGAGAAGAACCTTGTCTATCGGGCCATTGACACGATACGTACTGCATATAATATTTCAGACGGTGTTGATGCAGCAATTGAAAAGCACATCCCTGTTGCTGCAGGAATGGCCGGCGGAAGTACCGATGCTGCCGCTGCTCTGGTAGGCATGAATCAGCTATTTTCTCTTGGAATAACACAGGACGAGCTTATTAAACATGGGCTTACCCTTGGCGCAGACATTCCATTTTGCATTATGAGAGGAACCGCACTTTCTGAAGGAATCGGTGAGATATTAACTCCTCTTCCTTCTATTCCGCCATGCTGGTTTTTAATTGTAAAACCATCTTTCTCTATGTCTACAAAGTTTGTATATGAGCACCTGCATCTCGATGAACAGACAGCCCATCCAGACATAGACGGAATGATTCAGGCCATCAGCCACGGTGACCTTACAGGTATCACCGACCGTATGGGTAATGTATTAGAACAGGTTACAGAAAAGCATTATCCAGCTATCGTACAGATAAAAAAAGATATGAGAAGATTAGGAGCTGTCAATGCGCTTATGAGCGGAAGTGGCTCCACCGTATTTGGTATATTTACCTCAAGAGAAGCCGCCGGAAAGGCAGCTGAATTTTTCCATAATGACCCGGGAATCCGGCAGACCGCCGTTGTCCGCCCATTTAGTAAAAATCTCCCACGGTCGAAATCGCAGAAAAATCATAATCATTTTTCGAAAAAAAACAGTTCGCTGACACAGGGGGATAAATATACAGCGAAAAAGGGAAGGAGAAACAACTAATGAAAGACACTAACTTTAATGTAAATGAATATCTGCCACTTCGTGACGTTGTATTTAACACACTTCGCCAGGCGATTATTACTGGTGAATTCGCACCGGGAGAACGTCTCATGGAAATTTCTCTTGCCAACCGCCTCGGTGTAAGCCGTACTCCTGTAAGAGAAGCTATTCGTAAGTTAGAACTGGAAGGCCTGGTTATCATGATTCCACGAAAAGGTGCTCAAGTAGCCAGAATCACAGAAAAAAATCTTCGTGATGTCATCGAAATCCGTACTGTTCTTGAAGAATTCGCTGCTGTTCTTGCCTGCGAACGAATTGATCAGTCTGGGCTTCATGATTTACGTCAGGCTCATGAGGACTTCATCCGTTCCGTAGAGAATGGGGATATTCTCGATATCGTAGATAAAGATGAGACTTTCCATGATACCATTTTCCGCGCAACAAACAATGACCGCCTTATTTCTATTATCAATAATCTGCGCGAACAGTTCTATCGTTACCGCATGGAATATGTGAAAGATATTCGCCAGCGCTCTAATCTTGTGGAGGAACATCGGGAATTGCTTGATGCCATTTCCAGCAGAGATTCTATAAAGGCAAAGGAACTGATGAAAACACATCTGCTTAATCAGCAGCAGGAAGTAATTAATAACATTCAGGAAGCATAGGAAGGGCGGACGAAAGTCAGGCATCCCTATTATGCAAAATTTACAAAATACAAAACCAGTCACAAGAAGCATCTCTTTCCTTCAAGAGAAAATCTGCTCTTTGTGGCTGGTTTTCATTTTAAATGCCTTTTATTATTTTGTTTTTTTATTATTGCCTATCAGATCTCCCCTTTTCAGATGAAGAAATACCTGATTACATTTTAAATGTTTTCCTTCCTGTCCTTTTTTCCGTGTACGGATAAGGACACGAATTAAAAGCATGATAAGAAGAATAATTCCCATAACGGATGCCGTGATTGTCGGGTCAATCTGGAACGCTTCTGCTGTAACATGGATATGCTGCGGTTCTCCGGTTCCGATACAATGGCCACGCACAAGCAGACGATGTGTATTAATACCATACGGTGTACAGGTCATCAGGGTACAGTAATCCTTTTTATCTTCAATCTGCAGGCTATCCGTTTCATCTGGAAGAACGATAGAAATATCATCAACCTCGTAAGTAATCTCTCGATTCAAAATCGTAATAGTAAATGTATCTCCTACTTCCATTTTATCGAGATCTGTAAAAAGCTTTGCGCTCGGCAGACCACGGTGGGCAGAAATAACACTGTGCGTACTGTCTCCGCCAACCGGAAAACTGGTTCCTTTCAAATGTCCGGCCGCAATCTGTAAAATACCCTCATCTGTTCCATGATAAATCGGAAGCTCTACACCAAGCTTCTTGATTGTGATATAACCCATAATACCTGTACCACTAATATCAAGTATTTTCTCATAACCTTTAATTTCATCCGGGTTATAAAATGCAGATGGATTTTTCGCAAGCTTCTTATTGTACTTCTCCGCCGCTTCAAAATACTTCGTATAATCCTCCGGCTTCATTTCCGACACCTTTTCATCGTATGCCGCAATCGCCTTTGACTGATGCCTCTGATTAATATAATTGCTCACGGTCGGATATAACATCATGGACAGCCCCACGAGGAAAATCAATATTAAAATGATAGTGGTAATATTCGAACTCAACTTCTTTTTTTCAATGTTTTCTTTGATTTTTTCTCTGACTTCTTTCCAGACTTCATAGTTCTCTCCCTGATGTCATTTCCTTTTGTATATTTATGCTCTCACAAAATCTTGTTTGTGTAACTGTGCAGGCATATATTTACCTTTAAGATTGGGACAGGAGCTAAAAGCCCCTGCCCCTGAAAATCTCATAATATCAAATTGTTGTTATAAACATTCAGAACGGATTAGTTCTCAGCACGTCTCTTTGTGATAAGAAGAACTGCTGCTCCAACCATTAAGATAGCACCAACAACGTAGAAGATTGTTGTACCGATACCACCGGTGGATGGGAGAGTGGAACCTTTCTTGTTGACTACGTTTGTAACTAATTCACTCTTGTCATCATTAGGTGCAAATGTAATCTTTCCATCTTCCTGATTACCAGTCAAACTAGTAAGCACACCTGTACGATTTGTACCATCCCATGTAATTGTTGTATTAAAAAATATGCGTCGCTTACGGTTCTGTCGTGCTAACCGCCGACGTTCAAGACGTATCTCTTTAATCGAGGGGATGTTTACTTCCTCTTTACTCGTCCGCTCCATTCAGCATCTGCTCCTTTTCTGCGGCTTTCTGTTCTTCTTCCATTGAAACGTTCGCTGCTTTAATAGATGTGAGATAATCATCGGCTGCGGCCTGGGCAGTAGAAAATATATCGTTCAACTGAAGGGCAGCCTCTGCAATAAAGCCTGCCTCTGAAATCTGAATCGTACGATTGCATTCTTCTTCTGCAAAGATTCCTCATTAGATTTTAACGCATATATAATTTCTATTAATTCAGGACGACTCATCCTTCTTAATTCTTTCTCTGCCATAACTAAACCTTTCCCCGGCTTTTAATTCTTAATTATGCTCTCAATCTTATTAATGTCTGCAACGTCATACATGATCCATCTAATATCCCCATAATATAGATGTTGTATATACGTCTTAATGCCGTGTCTTATTTATGTTTCTTATTTTACAATCCTCGTTTTTTCTTATCAATAAGTTGAAAAGAATTATCCTTTTTTTTACAATATTTTTATCATTTTCTTGCTTATACTACATAAAACGCAATTATTTAATGTAAATGCGTACTTTTTCTATATATTTTTAAGCACAAAAAAGACGGAATCAGAAATTACTCTGACCCCGGCATTTTTGTTCATTACTTTTATGTATTTATCCTCTTCCAGCAAGAAGTCTCCCATCTTTACGGCAGGTGGAGGATGTCACTCCCCTATGAGACTTTCCATTTCTTTTAACAGGAACAATTTCTGCCCTGTTTCTAATGGTTCTGTGAGATTTTCATTATATTGCTTCATTTTTTCTATTGTCGTTCCGTAATGTTTTGCGATATTCCAGAGAGTGTCTCCGCTTTTTACGATATAGCCTGTAATAGACGGAATCCTCGAAATTTCTTCCTCACTGTACGGAATTTCCTCTACTTCATCAATCATATACATTGTCTGTGGTGAGAAACCGGTTACATAGATTCCGGCAACCGCCCTGATTTCTAATTCGTTGCTGTCCACAACATAACCACCAATCTGTTCCAGCACACCGCGAATCTCACAGCGGTCTGTCTCGGCTACTTCTGGTATTTCTACTAAATATTCAAATGGAATAACGATTTCTTTGGACTGAATCGGCGCGGTATCATCTCCTGCTATATAAAGAACTTTGCAGAAAATGAGTCCCTCCGTTGCGATGCCCTGTTTAGTAAGCTGAAAGTCTTCGATTCGTACATTTCCTTCTACATTAAGAACCTGTAAAAGTTTATGAATCTCTCCTGCTGCCTCCACCCGCTGACTTACCTTTGTTTTCGCGTTATTCTGGAAAATGAGATTTTCAAATGTAATCGGACTGGTTTTTAATTTTAATTTTCGGTCATTTGCATACATATCTTTAAGCAAAGGCATTTTAAATTCCCGATAAGCTTTCAGGTCAAGTTCTAATACCGCCTCTATTTCCACATCTCTTGGCTCGCCGTCAATATCCGGCTTAATCACTGCCTGATGGTTTCCGAGCATTACCGCTATATTCCCAATAAGATTCTCCTGACTGTCCGCACAGTCTAATTCGTTGGTAAATGGAATCTCCCAATCGTAGTATTGCAGTGATTCGCTACCCTCTTCTGCCTGATAAAGAATGAACAGGAAAAGACTTCCCCGGATAGATAATTTATTTTCCATCATACGGATATCTACATCCCGAAGCTGCATTGAATTCCAGAGAATCTCTTTGATATTCGGCTTACCTGCTGGCAGGCTGACACTTGCCTTAATCCTCTGAATATCTTTTTTATTCATGATAATTTCCGTCATGGACGGAGACTCATATAAGCATTGGACATTTTCCTTTTTCTCGATTCCAGTCGTACACTCCACAAACTTCATTTCGGAAATGGCTATGTGAAAATATATAACAGAACGCACACCACATTTTCTGGAATTGATAATGGAAATCGTGAGATCTTCAAGGTCGGCCGTCACCTTTGCGATATCGCTGCTTTCTGCACTCTCCACATTCATAAATTCTTCTATGGAAAACTCATGCTCCATGCAGGAAATCTGCTGCTCTTTATCCGTACTCAGATACAAAATCTGCACGAGGAAATTCCCCCGCAGGCGCATACGGTCTGTCAGCACTTCTATCTCATCAATATGTACCTCGCCTCGGCTCTCTATAATCTTTTCCACATCCGGCCGGGTATCCGGCACATTCATATCCTCATCAAGCGTAATCTGCACATTTTTTTCTAACTTTAAAATACCTGAACGAACCGCTTTCTTTTCAACCTTCATAAATAAACCTCCACCCAATAAAACTTGCTATATTTTATGCGGACACACTCTGCCCGTCTTTTCGGCTTCGTTATCAGTATATGTTGCTTCTGGCTGGTTTATGATTTTTTCAGGACTCAATCCGGCACAAAAGTTCTGTCCGCCCACAACGCACAACTAAAAAGGGATACGTCAGCGTTTCCACTACTTCTTCCCCCGCTGCCGGACCTATTAACTGCGTTTCTAAGTAAAGCTGCTCCTTATCTTTCCAACATTGCTCCACCCTGACACTGTAACCACTATAGGATTTCTCCCCATAACAGACCACCAAATATGTATATTTCGAATTCTTATATGCAAATGTTCCCGGTTTCTTTTTTCTCTCTTCAATAATCTTCTGCAGTCGCTCCGGCATATTCTTCCCACTGCATATCTCATACTTTACCGCCTGCCCCTGCTCTTTCTTTCCCAGCTTGCCGAAATGAAAACTATTTATGTTTAAGACGGTGCAACCGTTGAGGCAAAGGCAGAATATAAACACCCATAGTGGAAAAAGGACTATGGATGTTCCTTGCTTTTTTGTACTTTGAGACATATTCTGATACTCCTGAAAGGTGCTTACTTTAATATATGCAAACAAAAGGAAAATAGTAATTTGTGGTTGGGTGAATAAACAGACGAGCCAGTGAACCTCTTCTCGAGCAAGCAGAAGCTCTCGCATCTCGTCCCCAACCCCCCTCCCCTGTTTAATTCACTTTCTCCAGCCACAGCACAGAAGCCATTGCCCCGAATAAGGCATATTTGTGATTTTAGTCGCGG
>OGPU01002761.1_pt1 | contig 11821 bp, 9 predicted proteins | sample 1552991 | NCBI WGS metagenome assembly OGPU01 (sample SAMEA2580296, study PRJEB22360) | human gut metagenome | biome: human gut; feature: human-associated habitat; material: faeces | place: Denmark | collected 2008/2010 | reverse complement strand
CGCGATAAGGATTATCCTTGCTGCCATATTCGTGTGGGGACGCAACTTGTTGTCCGGGAGAATAAAGGTGAATTTCCAATATAAAATGTCCGCCGGCTGTGTGAGAGCCGGCGGACATTTTATATTTCACATGATAAACCTCGTTGCTTAGCCGTCTCGACAGAGGCTTCGATCAGTGCTTCTCTGTCGTCTGCCAGTATCCAGCCGTGGGCAACAGCGTTGTCTACGCTCTTTTCCACCAAAGTCCGGTAATGCCCGATATCCCCATAGATTGCATTCAGCCTTTCTGAAGAGAAGGGGAACTCTGTACCAAACATCTGCTGAATACCGCCGTCCTTCCTGAGCGTGTAGCTCTGACATACGGAAGTGGGGCAGTCTGCCGCGGGATAACGGATGCCGCCCAGCGCGTTTCCAAAGGAGTCGGTCCTGTTGGCTACCTGAACGCCGGTAGGATCGGTAGGACCATAGGTCATCTCTGTTATGATTTTTGGTGCGTAAGGGGCGGGGATTCCATCCCGCACCCAATGATAGAGCGCATCGAAGGCAGCATGGAAAATGAAATGATAGGGTGTGTTCAGGGCCTCTCCCTGATACCCTTCCCAATCCATGTCGCGGCCCAGCCGGTGCAGACTTTCTGTACCGTAACCCAGGTGGTAGTAATCTACCAGATTATAGCGGTTGTCGTGGCTGGAGCAAGGGATTTGCCAGGTACGGAATTTACAGTTGGGTTCATCGAAGTTTCCATACCAGAAGGTACTCCTGTTCTCACTCTCAGTATTGATGGCAATACAGGGCTCCTTGGTACAGAGCAGGCTGGCAGTGGGCCGTCCTTTGCGAAAAGGGGTGCTGAAGGGCTCATAGGCATTGATCGGCGCATTGGAGGCGCCGCTTCCTGCATCGATATATCCGTCAAACAAAGGACCGTTTTGACAGTTCTCCGGAAGATAGGCAAAGGTGTTGACCACACGGGACAAGTATGCGCCGGACTGGGACCACCCGGTGAGATAAAGCCAGGCCTTTCCACAGTCCGCAATGGGGTTCATAGGGGACTCTGTCCGCAGGATTTTAGCCAAATCGAGAAGCATATCCCAGAACAGCCCCTGTTCATACTGGGGCAGGAATCCAAAACGGCTATTTTTCACTTCATCACAGGGGACGCGGTTTGAATTCGGATTGGCCCAGTTGATGGGTGCATAGCGTTGCGGGTCATAGGCCTTGAGAGCGTCTACAACATGACCCTTACTGGTGATGCCAATATAGATGTCGCCATGTCGGGTGAAATATCTCCAGCAGTTTACCCAAATGCGGTCGATGTCCATCATGGCGGAGGCGTTGAGGATTTCGATAACCACATTTCCGCTGAATTTCTTGGGGTCTTTGGGACGCCGGATGAGAAGCCGGGTGGTATAGGGAGCGTCTGGGATTTCCACAACAGGAACTTCTTCTTCCTCCCGGTATACGTTTGCCGTGCCTGATTGGAAATATTCTTCCTCGGCATAGCCCAGTTCCTCCAGGGGACAGACCTTTAATGCTGTGGCAAAAGGACGTGTCTCCTCGGTGACGGGGACTTTTCTAATTTCAGTAATCATATCTTTTCTCTCCCTTTTTCTCTAGTTTTTGTCCCAGATTCTATTCAAGTAATAACAAACTCTGCAGTCGTTCCTTTCGAGCTGCCGGTCAAATTGGCCATCCGGTGTTAACTTGCGCAGAAAACAGAAACAGCCGCGCCCATCGGTAACATCCAGATGTTTCTCCATCCCTTTTTCCCGAAGACCGTCCGCCACAAATTCCATATTGGGCGATCTTCTGGCGCGGACTGGTTTTCCGTCTTTGCTTGTTACATTTGGGATGCGGTCCTCATATGGTTTATAGTACTCCTCTCCTTCGTCTTGATGTCCCTCTAAGATGTATTTCAGCGTGTCATAATACCGCTCGACATAGGAAGCGTCGTGGATGCCGTTGCCGGCACATAGGAGGTCATAAGAATCCCTGAAGGATAACCAGCGTTGCACATTACGGAAGGAATACTCAACGGAAATTCGGCTGTCAAAAAAGTTCCCATTCAATTCATCCCCGCAAAAGAGTATGCGGTTTTTTCTGTCCAGGAATTGCAAGGAACCCATACAGTGCTCTTCAACCTGATAGACTTCGAGTTCTCTGCCTTTCAGATTGACCACGTCGCCGTCTTTCAAAAACACCACGGGATAATCGTCTGGAAACTCTATTCCGGCAAAGTCTGCGAAAGGACGGCAGCGTTCCTTATAGCACTTTTCGGACATATAGACGGCATCAAAAAGATAGTTGCTGGCAGTGTGGTCGAAATGATTATGCGTATTCAATAGGCGGTAAAGAGGCTTGTCAGAAAGGGATTGGCAGAAGGCCCGGATATTTCCTGCGCCGCAGCCCCCGTCGATGCAGATCAGCTCATCCTCTCCTTCCAACACGTAGGTATAATCTCCATCACTCAGCACCTGCCATGTTCCTGAAGCAATCTTCTCAGCTTTAAAGTAGGGCTGGTCCATAGGTTGAATGTTTCCGTCGCTGTCTTCCAGCAAAATGCCGTGAAGCGATGAAAAATCCACAGGTTCCATATTCCTTTTCCATTTCATGGTATCATTTTTCCTTTCCTGGAATGGTGATTGTGAGAACCGCAAAGCACGTCAATGGATGGCTTCTCCGATTTTTTTGAGGTAGAGAACAACCTCTCCCAAATATGGCGGAGTAAAGTCAAAGGCTGTTCCTCCTTCAAAAGGTTCCCCGGGAATCGTCTCGCCGGTATTGGGGTTAAACCATTCTACAGAAAACGGTCCCCGCGCTCCAAATAAGCGTACACGGAACTGTCCGGCGGCCGGTGCATACACCAAGTATTCCTTGCCGGGGACGGCGAGACAATATCCCGTGGAGGACAAATTACCACTCGGCAAGGCGTGTACTAGATCGATTCTTTCGGCAAACATCCTGGTTTGCCCAAGAGCTGTGCGAACTGGTTCGCCCCAGTTTTTCGGCAGCATATATTGTTGGCGTCCGAAAAGGTTTGATACAGGATGAGCCTCGTCCTCATATGCGCCCATATTCCGCATTTCACCCCAAAAATCCATAAAGATCGGGTTTAGTCCGCGCATAAAGGATTTCCATGCCCATTGGCTGGTTCCCCAAAATCCTCCAAGGTGGTCGGTGTCCGCCAGAATAACTTTCCTGCCATCGCTTGCCGGCGGGTTCTGACAGTAATCCTCGGAAACATCTTCCACACCAGGGCTTATTGCCTCTGCCGGACTGACGAATAGGCTTTCATTTTGGGCTTGAACCAAGTGACTCATCCAGACAGGGTGCTGTTTCGGCATGTTTCTCTCCGTATCGTGTATGAAATCAATCATCTCATACTGCCAGTAACGGCTCCAACGGAATGCCTCGTTGGCAATTTCGTACATCACATTATCAAGATCGTTTACGGTTTCAATAACACGCTTTATGTACTTCTTTTGATAGGCCGTTATTTCTGGTATGTCAAGCGTGTGAACTCTTAGATGCTCTTCGGTAACCATAGGGTTAACATCGGCCATAACGTCCATGTGGGATTCCACAATTCCTTCTGGATTTCCATCGATACCATTTATATTGTTGGCTTTGTGAAAGGGATGTCCGGCAAAAGGATAGCCGTCAGGATTCCTTCGCCTGCTGTCAAGCGACCAGCCTTCAAACAACATGACGGAGACATAAATGCCGTTCTCGCCTGCTTTGATTACCCGGTCTCTAAGGCGTTGGAAATATGCTGTATTAAATTTGTTGAGGTCGTACACTGGGTGATCCCCTAAATGACCATCCTGATTTACATCCACATAGGGGAACGGTTCTGTCCGGGTCATTGCCGGTGGGGTTGAATGCCCTGGTCCAAAGCCGCTTTCTCTTGTCCATAGTCTAAGAAAATTATGTCCATGTGCTGCCATGTCCGCGATATAAGCATCAAAGTCAATTACCTCCTGGGGAGATCCGTCATTCAGCATTACATGATCTACCAGTGCTCCGTGGACATGGGAACCGGTTAAATAAATTGCCCTGCCGGAGTCATCCGTAAAATAACGCGGATTCACGGGTGAAACCCGTAAGGGCCCATGCATGGGAAATTTGCTGTCCTTCATACTGCCAACCTCTTTTCTCTGTGATAGTGCGATTTTTGTGCCACTAAAATTATATTAAATATTTTAGAATTAATTTAGTAAAATGTCAAGTATAATCTAAAAAATCATTTGACGATCTCTTTTACCTGTGATATGATCTAAAGTAATAAATGCGATTGATGCTGTTTTTAAAGAAATCTAAAATTTTAGTAAATTGATGATGGGCGGATCATGGTTGCTTTCTTCAATTGATCCGCAGTAAAGAATGGAGTGTTTTTATGCCAACTGAAAAAGATACCATGCAGGAATTTCTAGAAAAAATGTTTGGGCTGATGCGGGATGTCAAAGCGGAGTTCGGTCCCGAAGAGCATGATGCGGTCGAGATTTTTGAGGATTCTCCCTGTTATCCTCTGGAGGATCTGATAGAGCTCTATCATTTGGGCGAAGCGGTATACCGTTGTCCCAAGGAGGAACGGTATAAGCACGTGGAGAATTTTTCCCAAAAAAGGAGAAGCATGAAAAAGAGACCGGACTCCCCCGAGCGTATCTATCTCTGGCCGGAGGGAAGGATCCCTACGTTAACCGACTATTCCGACAACAGCGAATATCGCTATAACCATAACCCCGATTTTGCACCTTATATGTACGCACTGACACTGCCCAGGGAAGTGAACCCAAAGGGCGCCGTAGTGGTTTGCGCCGGAGGGGACCATGGTTCTTGCTCTCTGCCGGAGGGCTTTCAAAATTGTTTGGATTTTCAGAACATGGGGTATCAGGTTTTTATGCTCAATAACCGTCCCAATCACAATCCCTGGAGCGAAAGGGAATGCGGCGCTGATGCGGCGCGGGCGATCCGCATCATTCGTCGTGATGCAGATAAATACAGAATCGACCCTCACAATATTGCTTTCGCCGGATATTCCAATGGCGGCGTCACCGGTGAGGCTTGCATTCTCTTCTACTCCGGCGATAAAAAGATGACCGATTATTTCCAGGACTATCAGCCCGATGAACTTGATGAGGTCTATGGTGCTCCCGATGCTTTTCTCTGTATTTACGGCCCACGGTTTGCCGGTGCGAAAGTTGATTATACCGGAGTTGTCTATCCTCCAACTTTTTTTGCAGTAGGCAGGGAGGACGGCGCCATGGAGAATCTGCACGCTACCTATCCGGATCTTATAGCCCATGGAGTACCGGTTGAAGTTCATACTTTTGCCGGAGTTCCCCACGGAAAGGCCGGAGTACGTGTTGTAGAGGGGCAAGTAAATTATCCGAATTTTGAGCTTTGGCTGCCTTTGGCAGATGCCTTTTTGCAGGATGTATTCCATAAAGAGCAGGAGGACTTTTTTGTGTGATGCGTCGTTTCCTACAAAGGATGGCAAAAGGAAGCGCTGTATTTGAAAATATGTTGTTTTTCAGGGAACAGGAAACTGAATGGGGGCGTGCAAGAATAAGGTGACCCTTGTTCTTTGATAGGCAAAGAATACAAAAGAATTAAAAAAACAGCGAGTAAGCCATAATCGACTTACTCGCTGTTTTTGACACCGGTAGGAAACCAGTTGCCAGAGTACAGATTCTGGCATCCTGAGTTTGACCGGGGGTGAGTATGGAAAGTGCCGATAAAAAAGACACCCACCATACTCCCGGGCAGATAAATGGGAAAGATCTGCGTCATTCTTGACTGATAACTATTCTTTCACTGCGCCGATGGTGATTCCTTTTACGAAGTAACGCTCAAAAAATGGGAAAGCAATCATCAGCGGAGCCATAGACAAAACTGCAATCGCCATTCGCACCGTTAGGCCGGGAACTTGCCGGCTAGCGGAAGGGACGCTGCTGGTGTTGGCTAGATAGGAGATGTTGTTTGTCATATTACGCAGTACCTGTTGAATACTGGCATACTTTGCATTATCAACATAGTACAGTGCGTTCTGCCAGTCGTTCCAATAAGCAATTGCGCTTAGAAGGCCGATTGTTGCCAGGATTGGCGTAGAGAGCGGTACGATAATACTCCGGAATATCTTGAACTCGCTGCATCCATCGATTTTTGCTGATTCACGGAGTGCCGGAGAGACGCTGTTTGCAAAGTAGTTTCTCAGTAAGATTACATTAAATGCGCTGCATAAAAGGTTAGGGACAATGTAAGCAAAATATGTATTTTTAATATGAAATACTGTAGTGTAAAAGTAATAAGTGGGAATAAGGCCTCCATTAAACAGCATGGTGAATAAGACGAAAAACATGAACACTTTTCTGCCGGGGAGATTGCGCTGTGCCAGTGCATAGGCCAGACAGGAAGAGATTAGCATGCTTACCAGGGTGCCTACAAATGTTACCCCTATGGTAATTGCATAGGCGCGTCCCACCACATCAAATCTTGTTAGAATGTAATCGTACGCTTCAAGGCTGAATTTCTGCGGCCATAAGGTATAACCATACTTGATTACTGTCGATTCGTCGGAAACAGAAGACATAAAAACGATCATAATTGGAATGATGATCGCAAGCGCGCAAATCGTTAGCATCGTAATCGAAACGGCCAGATATACCGTTTTTTCCTTTGGTTTATGCATATGATTTCCTCCTTTGGTTTAAAAAATTGCGTCGTCAGGGCTGATTCGGCGAATAACCCAGTTTGCCAAAATCACCGTGACAAACCCTATGACAGACTGGAGAAAACCTGCTGCAGCGGAATATCCGAGATTTCCCGAGCCGGTGAGCCCCCGGAATACATAAGTGTCAATTGTCTGTGTTGTTTTATATAGTGCTCCGTTTCCCAGGGGGACCTGATAAAACAGGCCAAAATCCGACTTGAAAATAGCGCCTAGACTAATAATCATCAATGTAATGATTGTCGGTTTCAGCAGTGGCAGAGTGATATACCAGAATTGCTTTGCCTTGCTTGCACTGTCCAACTCTGCCACTTCGTAATACTCTGGGCTAATAGAGAGCATACTTGAAAAATAGACTACACTACTGAAACCGCTTCGCATCCAAAAATGTACAAAAATTAGAAGCGCAGGCCAAACTTCGGGTGTTGTATACCATTTTACTGGATCTAAACCGAGTGTGGGCAGGATTGTCTTGTTCATAATCCCTGTGTCAATGCATAAAAATGCGTATACAATATATGTAATGATTTGAATGGAGAGAAGCGAAGGAAGTAAAAGTGACGTCTGAAAACACTTCAGGATTTTTTTGCTTCCTAGTTCGTTCATAAAAAAAGCCAACGCGATACCGACAATCGGGTTTAGAATCAAAAAGATCAAGTTATATACAAGTGTATTTCGGATAATCAGAGGAAAATCCGAAGACATCGTCAAAAATTTGAAATTCTGTAGCCCAAGAAATTCTCCGCTAAAAATACCATCGACAAGGTTTACTTTTGTAAAAGCCATATATAAACCCAGCATGGGCAGATAGTTATTGATAAGCAGATATGCAATACCTGGAAGCATAAAAATGTAAAATGGAAACCAGGTCTTGGCTTTTGCTAAAATCTTGGATCGATTCATATTCTAACCCTCCCACACAGCAGTGACTGCTGTGGCTTTTTTGTTTAAAGAAGGGTAAGAAAAAATTCTTACCCTTCGTTTTCAGTCAAATACAGAGATGTGCATCAATCAGATACATTATTGCTTATTTGAAATAAACTCATCTAACTGCCGCTGCGCTTCGTCGATGATTTTCTGTACTCCGTTGTCAAGGAGTGCCTGTTGGAATTCTTCTAACTTGGATGGCTCCAGTGTACCGGAGCCAAGACCCGGATCATACTGGGTTATCACATTTTGAACGGCTGTTATCTCGCCTTCGACAGGTGTTGTGTCAAACACAAAGCCCAAAGCTTTCGAAGGTGCTGCAGCCATGTTGAATTCATCCATTTCTTCCCACAAATTGGAAGGACTGGGGGCCATCACATACTGCAAATAATTGTTGGGGAGTTCCCATTTTCCCCAGCTGTAATACGACACGGTGGATGCATCTATGCCTTCAGGATACTCAATGATATTTGGATCATCTGTCTTAATATAGTGGACGCCTTCAATGCCCCAAGATAACAGATTGTTTAGATCGACGTCATAGTATAAAAGGTCAAGCAATTGGCAGGCACGTTCAGGATCTTTGCAGTTCTTGTTAACGCCCCAATTAAAGTTTGTGTTTGTCACGAGAACTCCGTCTTTCGGATCAGGCATACACACCGCAACCATTTCTGTACCGCAGGAGACGGTTTCTTGTGATTCAATACCAGGCTTGTAGGACGTTCCGTACCCAGCTGCCGTTCCGGCGACAACTTGTTCAAATCCATTCAGAATGCTGGAGTCATACATCAGCCCCTCCTCTGTCCATCTATATGCCATTTCAATGGTATCTTTATAGAAATCACTAAAGAACATGCAGGAGACTTCCGATGAAGTGGCCGGATCCATCAGACCGATGCCCAAGCCTGTCCCTATGCACATATCCGTCATGTACTGCGTGCCGTCTTCGCGGGCGTTGACTGTGCTGGTGAACAATGTACTCCGGCCCGCGGTACCGTTTGTCAAGGGATACATGTCAGGATGGTTTTCCTTAATTTTACGAAGCAGGACTTCAAAATCTGCAAATGTTTTGATCTCTTCTGGATTCATTCCAGTTTCTTCAACGATATCTTTGCGCATCATGTAGCAAGAGTAGGAAACCCAGTCCTTAATCGCCGGCAGACCTAATAATTGATCGCCATTATATCCATTGCTGATAAAATTTCCAAGTGCTTCTAACGCGTTGGGCATCAGATCTTGATACGGTGTTAAATCAGCGTAGTAATCTTTATAGGTGTTCCAACTGAACCAACTGTTGAAAACGTCGCATGGTTCACCAGAGGAAAGCCACAGATTCATGTTTGTTCTGGTGTCGGTAAACGTGCAACGTTTGATATTTAATGTGACGTTTAATTTCTCATTAAGAAGCTCATTGATTGCTTCGTCCAACATGGCGTTGTCGGCGCACTCTATGCCATCCGTTTGGATGACCATTGTTAGCTCGACTGGTTCGCTGTTGTCCACACCACTGACCGTTTTGGTTTCTGACTGCACAGAATCTGCCGATTCCAATGTGCTAGACGGGGATGACGATTCCGTTTGTTCACAGGCTGCTAAGGAAACTAACATGAAAGCGGCCAGAACAATTGCAACAAAATTCTTCATAACATGATTCCTCCTTACTAAGTCGTATTGCGTCGTATTTGTGGCTTACATTACAATGACATTATAGCGAAGCACGGATTGTTTATACATCGACAAAAACGGACAGCTGTATGAAAATACAGCGTACTATGGTTATTTTAAAATGAAAAAAGCACAGGCTTTTTCCGTACATGGAAAAAGAAGTCCTGTGCTTGCAATAATCTGCTATGATGTTTTGCGATGGATTGCTCGGAACTCGTTTGCTGAAACACCCTCGTGACTTTTAAATAGCTTAGAAAAATAGGCATAATCGGAAATCCCAACATTTTCTGAGATCACTTTCAAAGGAAGATTTGTTTCAAGCATCAGCCGCTTTGCCTTATTTAATCGTTCTTCGCACACATATTGTGAAAATCCCTTATGTTCATATTTTGAGAACAAGTGCGATAAATAGTCTTTGCTGATAAAAAATTTTTCAGAGATCTCATTTCGATCCAGCCGGCTCTCAATATGGCTGTCAATGTAAGATCTTACCTTTTTGAGGAGTGCTGCGCCTGCATCTGCAGAGGCGGCATTGCGCCTTTCCTGGTATTGGGCGATGACCGCATCTAAAAACAGAAGCAGCTCAGAAGGGGAGTCCGTCGCTTTGGTAAACAAATTTGCTACACTTTGTTTAGCCATTAGATGCTCAGCGCTTTGCAGGTCAAAACTGTAAAAAACATTGATTACGAGTTGCACGATAAGAAGTAGTGTTGTGCGGTCTATTTTTGAATGTTTGTCTCTCGAAAACAAGAAGTTTTTTACTTCTTCTTTGATGAGTTCTCCTTTTCCATCCAAGAGCCATATTTTCCATTTCTGCATAGACAGTTCATCACAGGTAACCAGTTCTTCATTGTGACTATCTTCACATTCCCTGTATTCGTATACACCTGCATATTTACCAACATTATTATTGCTCAGCTTCTGTAGTTTTTGATAGGTTTCTGGTAGATTTTCCAATTTTGTTCGTTCTGAGACATAAAAAGCCAAAGAGCTGACACCTTCTTTTGTCTCAACTCTGACAAAAGGCTGCAGGCGGAGCGGAATATTTCGTTTTTCCGGATCTTCCAGAATAATGCACCATGTAGTCATGTCAACTTCGAATCCGGCCGCTACCGGAAAGTCCTTGGCGATTGCTTTTTTTATTTTTAAAAAGCAGTCATCTTCCGCGTGGCTTGTCCAACTGTCCAGTGATTCTTTTCGCCAAAGCAAAGCAATCAGAATAATGCGAAAAGACTGGCGGCTATTAAAAAAAAGCTGTGTTTTTTCCAGGATTTCCTGCATGGTATTTAAATCGTACTGGGGGACCTTTACAAGGATCTTTCGCCACGCGTTTTGCCTGTTCCGTTCCAGCTCCTGCTTTTCGTTGACACTGTTGTTCCACGCTTTTTCAATCTGCTGTGTTAATCGGTTATTGATAACGCGAATGATTGCTTCCTGCAATTTCTCATAGTCCACAGGCTGAAGAATATAACCGCAGCAGCCAATGCGGATCGCGGTCTGCGCATACCGAAATGAGTCATGGCTTGTGAGAAAAACCGTCGCAATATCTTTTTTTTCTCGGTGAAGTTTTTCTGCAAGATCTAACCCGCTGATTCCCGGCATTTCGATATCGGTAATTAACAGTTGAATTGCCTGATGTTCAATGATTTCCAATGCCTCAATACCGGAAGAGGCAAAGAAAAGTTTTATATCACCGATTTCGTTCCAATTGACGCCATTAGCAATTCCTTGCAGCACATCGTATTTATCGTCAACCAACAAGATGTTCATGCCTCACTCGTTTCCTTTCCTGTTTTGACACTGAAGACAGCTGGTAAGATTACTTCTGCCGTCGCTCCTCCGTTTTCGTTATTATAAATCGTCAAATAGTTATAGTCTGGATAGAATAGCTTTAAGCGATTGTATAAATTTGAGAGGCCAATTCGGCCGCTTTGATCATTAAATCCATTTTTTCTAATTTCGGATAAATAGACTTCGTCAAATCCTTTCCCGTTATCGCTGATCCGGAGCTGGAGAAACTGTTCGCAGTCGTCGCCATATAACTGAACGTCGATGTCAATTTCAAGGTTTCCATTTGCTCCGTATTTAATGGAATTTTCAACAAATGTCTGAACCAGTAGTTTGGGTACTAACGCTTCTTTGGCGTGAGGATGCACACTGAGAAAAATCTTAACGCAGCTTGGGGAACCGGAATTTGTGATAGTCAGATAATGCTCAACATGTTCGAGTTCCTTTTGGAGCGGCACCATTTTCTCATTGTCATATGTCAGATAGCGAAAACAGTCCGCCAAGTTAAGTATCATGGATTTAAGTGTTTCATATTGCTTCGTCTGTGCCAATGCATAAATGTATTTCATGGAGTTTAAGTAAAAATGTGGTTCAATTTGAATAGATAAGAATTGAAGTTCATAATGGGTTCGTTTAAGTTCGCTTTCATAAGATTCTATTTTTAATTCCTGGATTCGGGAAGTCATCTCATTTAATGTGTTATATACGTCTGAA
>OGPU01002757.1_pt1 | contig 11826 bp, 9 predicted proteins | sample 1552991 | NCBI WGS metagenome assembly OGPU01 (sample SAMEA2580296, study PRJEB22360) | human gut metagenome | biome: human gut; feature: human-associated habitat; material: faeces | place: Denmark | collected 2008/2010 | reverse complement strand
GCACCGTCAAGACCGATTTCATGCGAAAATGGCATCACAATCGCTCCGGCAAGCCGATTTCTCTTGACGAGATGATGGAGAATGAGGACGGCGATATTTTTGAGGTTGCCGATCCTCGCGGCGAGTTTGAGCAAAAGGTGATTTCCGAAATGCAGATCGCCGCCTTTGCCGAGCAGAGCATTACCGAGAAAGACAGAGAAATATTAAAGCTGCGCATGGACGGCTTGACCGAACAGGAGATTGCGGACAAAGTTGGCTACAAGACCGCCAGCGCAGTCCATAAGCGGATCGCCAAAATTGCGGGAGCCTATGAGGATTATGTGACAGCGGAGTATCAGAAGTATTTGGACAAGTAAACAGACGCAGAAGCGGCAGCAGTTACCGAAATGGTAGCTGCTGCTTTTTCATGCGGGAAAGGAGATTTTATGAGCAGAGAACCGTTTGAAGCCACGCCCGATGTGATGGACGCAAAGCAGCTTGCCGAAGCGTTACAGATTTCCAAAGCGGGGGCATATAACCTTTTGAGCAGCCCGGATTTTCCAACCTTACGGATCGGCGGGCGCAAATTGGTGATGAAAAATGAGCTGGTGGAGTGGCTGAAAAGCCACACGAACAGAACACCATGAAAATGCAGTCAAGAGCTGGAAAAGTGGAAAATTAGCCGATAGGACAAAGCAAAATATACTCCACATCGTTTGGGGCGTTTCCATCAAAAAATCGCAGCACTTTTCCAATTCAAGAGCTGGGAAAAATCTATGAAAAACAGGAGGTTTTATGAGAACAGGGCTTACCAAGAAGCAAAAGACAACCGTGATTTACTTTGACGAGCATAGCCGCATCATTGAGGTGCAAACTCACAATACCGATCTCAAAAAGCGGCTGACGGCATTTGCGGCAAAGCACCCGCAATGCTGCCGTCAGACCGACGATGATGAGCAAGGAGGGCTGACCTTTGATATTGAAAAAGGACGGTTGAGCTTTCGGCTGACCGCGCCGTATAGCGAAGAACGGCGGAAGGCGGCGAGCGCATACGCAAGACAAAACGGGTTTAAGTAAGTCACCAAGGATTTACAATTACACACTTGAGCATAGAAGCACTTTGTGTTATAATGAATTCAGCGTTTGCAGAATTTTATCAAGCAAAATGTGAATACAAAGCTTTGCTTTAATATTTCAACAGAGGTGTAGTCTGTGGCTGTTAGTTATAAAAAACTTTGGAAACTATTGATTGACCGTGATATGAGAAAAAAAGACTTATGTGCTGCGGCAGGAATCAGCCATGCGTCAATGGCAAAACTCGGAAAGAATGAAAACGTCACTACAGATGTGTTAGTAAAGATTTGTACAGCACTACAATGTGATATTGGCGACATTATGGAGATTACAGATAGCTCTAATAACTGAAGGGTGGAGGCGAACGAGCAGTGGATACAAAGAAGCTGGATAAGTGGGCTAATTTGCTGCTGGATACAGGGAAACGCAATAATCTAATCAATTTTAAGGATACACGAGCGTCAACCGTGGAGGTGTTGCTCCCGTCTTCTGATGTGCTGTTTGAGAAAGTGGACGGGACCGCTTCTTTTGAGGTCTTCGATCCCAAAATTGTCGAAGAAGATGATGACACGGAAGAATCCTATGCGCCGGAGCAGTTGCAAATCGGGACACCGGAAGAGTCTTCTGAACCGGAGCAGTTGCAGATTGAGGTGTCAGAAAAGGCCGATACTTCTGGCGGCAAAGCTGCATTTTTGGCTCAATATTCCGGTAAAATCAAGCGGCAGAATCAGATCCTACTTTATAATGCCGCAACGAATCCACTTACTGCCGTAAAAAACATTGATAAGAAGGCACGGGAGTTCATTGAAGAAACCGGTGTCAATGTTGCGTACATGGCGTTTGGCTTTGTCCATTGGAAAGAAAATACCGCCTCGAACTATGTTTTTCGCGCGCCCATTTTGCTTGTACCGATTCAGCTGGAACAAGCGTCAGCGGTAGAACCCTATTTTATCAAGTCGGCAGAAGACGACATCATTGTTAATCCGACCTTTTCCTATAAAATGGACGCAGAACATGGGGTGAAGCTCCCTGAGTATAACGATGAGGGGCTGACTGCCTACCTTGAGAAAGTAAAGCGTCTTGTGGCAAAACTCCAATGGACAGTCACGGCTGAATGCAAGATCGGTATTTTCTCATTTCTCAAAATCAATATGTACCGGGATTTGAAGGACAATGCAAAGGCAATTCTTGCAAATCAGAATGTCCGTCAGCTCTTGGGTGAGCCAACCAGCACAGAAAAATTATACGGCGATGAGGGAACTGTTGGCTCTCTTATTAATCCATTGATTGAGCTACATAGTGTGGTAGATGCAGACTCCAGCCAGATTGAAGCGATTGAGATGGCAAAGACGGGGAAGAGCTTCGTTTTGCAAGGCCCTCCCGGTACTGGCAAAAGCCAGACGATTACCAATATCATCGCAGAATGCCTTAGCGATGGCAAAAAAGTGTTGTTCGTTTCTGAAAAGCTGGCAGCCTTGAATGTAGTCTACGACAAGTTGAAGCAAGCTGGACTCGCTGAATTTTGCTTACAGCTCCACAGTCATAAAGCAAATAAAAAGGATGTTATTGCGGATATTTGCCATACACTCCGCGCAGGGAAAAGCACCGTTTCCTCGAAAGCGGACGCTGAAATTGCTATCAAGGAAAAGGCACAGCATCAGCTGGATGCCTATGCGGTTGAGCTTCACAAGCTGCGCCCGGTCATTGAAAAAAGCTTGTATCAGCTGTATGAATCTTACGCCGCATTTCGGTCCACGCCAGATGTTGAGTTTCCTATCCCTCAGCTTGCTTCCAAAGGCGAATCGTACTTGATAGAAACAGCTGCTCTTTTGGAGCAGTATACAGACTATATCCCATCCATCGGATATGATTATAGAAAGAATCCGTGGTACGGCTATATCAATCAGGATACATCTTACCAGTCAAAAAACGAGGTGAAGGGTGATCTTTCTGCCGTTTCACAATTCTTGCAGGTATTGATTCCTTTGCAGCAGGAAATCTCTGAGAAGTATAAAATACAATGTACCAGCGTAGAGGACGCACAGCTTTGGAACAGTTTCTTCGGTTTTGCAGCGACTTCCAAACTGATTACACCGTCACTCCTGGATCGGGAGCGTTTTGACGCGGTAAACTCTGCGCTGCACAAATTACAAGCGCAGAGTGCAGATATTATGGCTGCCCGCTCCGTGTTAGGCGCAGTGTTTGACGATGATATTTATAAATTGGATGGAACTGCGTATCACAAGAAGCTGACAAAACAGTTTGGCGGAATCTTTTCCCGGCTTTTTAACGCCGAGTACAAACAGCTTATCACCGATCTGCGCTTGTGCAAGAAGGACGGGAAGAAACCTGCTTATAATGAAGCTGTCTCCATGACAGAACGACTTGCCTATTATCAGCAAAAGACCTTGGAGTTTGTTGAAGCCGAAGCACCCATCAAAGCATTTCTTGGTGAAGCCTATCATGGTGTCGAAACCGAATGGGATTATGTAGCGGAACAAATGTCGGCGTTGGGGGCAATATTCTCTAGCAGCATTGCGTTCGGTGCGTTGGGAAACTACAACGATTTTTCCTCCGAACGTGGCAAATTTGCGGAGTATCATCAAAAACTCAATGCGGCTTTTGCAAATTGTAGTACTGATACACTCGAGCGAGTTGACGGGTACTTTGATCGAGCGATTCTGAGTACTCACTCTGCACCGTCTGTTCTGGTATTGGCGAGATCAATGGATTGCCTGAATGAAATGGACAAGTTGGATAACTGGTGCCATTTCAGGAGTCTTCTCTCCAAGTTGGATGATAAGCAGGTCGTGCCTTATGTAAATGCTACTATTGGTCAGAATATAGAGTCAAAGTATATTGTCGGCGCATTCCACAAGCAATTCTACTATCAATGGATCGATTCGATTTTGTCCGGGAATCCTGTTCTGTCTGCATTCAATCGAATTTCTCAGGATAAAGCGATTCGTACTTTTTCCGAGAAAGATACTGAGCAATTTGAAATCAATAAGGCAAAAATCCGCGCTGAGCTTTCCTCTATGCGCCCATCGCTTGATATGATTGCGTCCGGGAGCGCATTGGCAATCTTGCTTCGTGAAGGCGAAAAAAAGCGCAAGCAAAAGAGTATTCGTTCTCTGCTTGCTGAAACAGGTGAGCTTGTTCAGCGAGTCAAGCCGTGCTTTTTGATGTCTCCGCTGAGCGTCAGCACTTTTCTTGCGCCGGATTCCGTTCACTTCGATGTGGTTGTATTTGATGAGGCATCACAGATTTTCCCGCAGGATGCAATCGGCGCAATCTATCGTGCAGACCAGTTGATTGTTGTGGGTGACTCTAAGCAGATGCCGCCCAGCAATTTCTTCAATGCTACCATTGAAGCGGAGGACAACGATGAAGAAACCGGAGATGTAACGGACTTTGAATCTATCTTAGATCTGTGTTCGACATCCATACAGCAGCTCCGGCTGCGCTGGCATTACCGCAGTCGATATGAGCAGCTGATTACTTTCTCCAACAAGAATTTTTATGACAGCGATCTTGTGACGTTCCCGTCTTCTAAGGTCGATGCTCCGGGAATCGGTGTAGACTATTATCACGTGGACGGCGTATTTGACCGCAAAGTCCATACCAACCGGAAGGAAGCAGAGTTTATTGTTGATCTGATCTATCAGAATATTGAGAAATACCCGAACCGCAGTCTTGGTGTAGTTGCGTTCAGCGTAGCGCAGCAGGACTTGATTGATAAACTGCTTTCCAAGCGGCGGCAAAGCACACCGGAAAAGGAATACTTCTTCAAGAACGATGGGAAAGAGCCTTTCTTCATCAAAAATCTCGAAACCGTGCAGGGTGATGAACGCGATACGATCATTTTCAGCATTGCCTATGGTATTGATGCGCAAGGGCGCCTACTGCATAATTTCGGCCCGTTGAACCGCGTCGGCGGTGAACGAAGGCTGAATGTTGCCGTTACCCGTGCAAAATGCAATGTCCAACTGGTTTCTTCCATGCACTATACGGACATTGACTTGAAGCATACATCCGCAGAAGGTGCAAAGCTGCTTCGTGAATACCTCGATTATGCTGAGAATGGCAGCGTTGCGCTGGAACGGTCAATTTCCGTCAGCCCGTTTGAGCAATTCGATTCCGATTTTGAGCTTGAGGTGTGCGATTATCTGAGATCCAAAGGCTTTGCAGTAGATACGCAAGTCGGCTGCTCTGGATTCCGTATTGACCTCGGTTTGAAGCTGCCGGACAGCTCTGACTATGTACTTGCGATTGAATGCGATGGCGCAACATATCACTCATCCAAAAATGCGCGTGACCGTGACCGTCTGCGGCAGGAAATTTTGGAGCGCATGGGTTGGAAATTCTATCGCATCTGGTCTACGGACTGGTTCAGAAACAAATCGGTTGAGCAACTTCGACTTTTGGAGGCAGCTGTGGATGCGGTCAAAAATCCAACAAAAGTAGAAGCAAAGCCGGTAGATAGTCAGCCAACAGAAACATTTGAAGAGGTTGCAGTCGAAAAGCATTTTGAGTTTCCTGCATATAAGGCGGCGGATTTTTTTGAGGTCTGCCGACGACATCATTACAGAGATTTCAAGGCAATCGTTAAGGAAATTTTGGAAGTGGAGGCGCCTCTATCGGAAGATTTATTCCTGAAGCGTATCGTGTGGTATTTTGAACGTGAAAAGGTCACAAATGTCGTGCAGAGAGCCTACGAACAGCAGATGTACGGCTACCAGCGTTACGGCATTATCCGAAGAAATGGATTCCTGTATCTGGATAACGGAAAAGAGGTTCAGTTCAGAGGTCCGGGCGATATTGAGCGTGACATCAAACAAATTGCGCCAGAAGAATTAGCCGCTGGAATGTTTGAGATCCTGAAACAAAATGTAACCGCCGATAAAAGCGGGCTGTACCGTTCTTTGGCTGCGCAATGCGGAGTGACACGTGTTGGCAAAGCCATTAATGAGGCGATGGATGCTGCACTGAATGTGCTAAGTGATCGCATTATTATTGATGGCGAGCAGGTTTCCATCAAATAATTCCTTGGTAACAAGGGCGCACTTCTATACTCTCCTGATGGGAGTATGTGCGCTCTGCGAGGCAGACAGCCCGGACAGCCAAATGTCCGGGCTGTTTTGCGTCGCGTTGCTCCGTACAAGGGAGTGCCTCCCTTGCGCTGCCACAGCAGCTATCCCAGCGCACTTTGCGGCGGAAACAGTCTGCTGGTGCAGACCATTTCCGCCGCAAAGTCTGAAAATCCCATACCATGAGTCAGACCGTCTACCGAAAACGTAGGCGGTCTTTTTCTATCCATCTATCAGTCAGGAGGTTGAAATCATGCACGAAAAAGAAATTGAGAAGCTGCAAGCAGAGAAAGAAAAGGTCGAGCGTCAGCTTGCGCAGGAGTAGCACAAAATTCAGCGGCTCGAAAACCGTGCCGCCTACTACGAAAAGGGAGAACGGCGCAAGCGGGCGCACCGGCTTATCACCCGCGGCGCGGCGATTGAGAGCGTCGCACCTCAGACAAAAGATTTGAGCGAAACTGCGTTTTATGCTTTTGTGGAACAGGTCTTTGCTCTGCCAGACGCGCAAAGGCTTCTCATGGAAGCTGTCAGCCGCCATGCAGGAGGTGATTGAATATCGCACTCTTTCATTTTCATGTGACGCAGATCAAACGCAGCGCGGGGCAATCTGCTGTGGCTGCTGCCGCCTACCGTGCTGGGGAAAAGCTGCACAGTGAGTATTACGGCGAGGACAGCGACTACACCCGCAAGGGCGGCGTGATCTGCTCTGAAATCCTGCTCCCGTCCCACGCGCCACCAGAATACACAGATCGTGAAACGCTCTGGAACGCCGTAGAGAAAGCCGAGCGCGGCAAGAAAGCCCAGCTTGCATACAGCTTTGACATTGCCTTGCAGAACGAGTTTTCCATGCAGGAGAACATCGACCTTGCAAGGCAATTTTTGTCGGACAATTTTGTGAGCCGCGGCATGGTGACAGACTTTGCCGTGCATCAGCCAGACAAGGAGGACGGCGGCATTTCCAACCCGCATTTTCATGTCATGTGTCCGATTCGCCCCATTGAGCCAGATGGCAAATGGGGCAACAAGCAGCGGCGGGAATATGTGCTGGACGAGCATGGAGAGCGTGTTCTGGACGAGGCGGGCAATTATGTATTCAACGCCGTCCACACGACGGACTGGGGCAAGCCCGAAACGCTGGAAGTGTGGCGGCAGGCGTGGGCTGACCTGTGCAACGCCAAGTTTGCCGAAAAAGGGCTGGGCTGCCGCATCGACCACCGCAGCTTTGCCCGTCAGGGCGTGGAGCAAATCCCCACCCAGCACGAAGGTCCCACCGTCCGGGCAATGGAGGCAAAGGGTATCCGCACCGACAAGGGCAATCTCAACCGCTTTATTCGGAAAACCAACGCGCTGTTACGGGAAGCCAAAGAGAAAATCGCCGCGCTGATCGGCTGGCTGAAGGACGTAAAAGCTGAGCTTGACAAGCCCCAGCCGCCCACGCTGAACGATCTGCTGGCACTGCATTGCGCCAATCGCAACAAGGGCGCGTACAGCAATAAGGCGAAGAACGCCAATTTGCAGCGTTACGCCGAGGCGTTCAGCTTTTTACAATCCAAAAACCTTTACACCGTGGACGACCTGGAAAATACGCTTCATGCCATGCAGGACAAGATCGATACGTTGAAAAAGTCGGCATCGTCAAAGCAAGCCCGTATCAAAGAAGTGGACGAACTGCTGCGGATGGTGGACTAGTCAAGGATCTGTCGCGCCTTGGCCGTCATCGGACGCAGACAGCGCTGTTCATCGACTACCTGCGGGAGCACGATGTTCGTGTCCTCTCGGCAACGGAAAATATCGATACGTTCAACGAAAATGACGATCTCATCATTGGCTTCAAGGGCTTGGTCAATGACTTCTATGCCCGCGACGGCAGCCGCCGTGTGCGAACCGGCTACCGGCAAAAGCAAAAGGAAGGGATCGTGACCATCCCGCCCTTCGGCTACTTCAAGGACAAGAACACAAAGAAAGTTGTCATCGTGGAGGAAGCGGCCGAAACAGTCCGACTGATCTTCTCCGCCTACGTCGGCGGCAGCGGCATGAAGACCATCGCCCGCACACTGAATGAGCAGAGAAGAAAAACACCTGCGTTCATGCAGCTGGAACTGCTGAACAAGAGTCTGCCCAACACGCAGGACGTCATTCTCAAGAAGTATCTCTGGGATGCGACTATGATAGCGCGCATTCTCCGGGACGAGAGTTATGTAGGCACGCTCATCTGTCACAAAAGTGAGCGGAACAAAATCAACAAAACTTTCCGCTTCACAGAGCCGGAAGAACAGTTTCGTCACGAGAATTACCTCCCGCCGATCATCACGCCGGAGCTGTGGGAGCAGACGCAGATGATGCTGGCGGAGCGGAAACGGCTGAACGTGCGCGCCGCGCCCTCGCAGGAGATCCTGCGTTACAGCGGACTCCTGCGCTGCGCTGACTGCGGCCGGGTCATGTTCGGCAGGCGCATCCATCTGAAAAGCGGCGAACGGGTCACCTATGTTTGCAGCACCTACAACCGCTTCGGGAAGGAGCATTGCTCCCAGCACCAGATCGACGAGTCCGTATTGGACAGGCTGATTATCGACGAACTGCGCAATACAAAAGCGCTGTATCAGCAGAACTGGGATGCGCTGGAGCAGCTGATCGCACAGTGGACACCAAAGGCAGAACTGACCGGTGCGCAGATTGTCAAGTTAGAAAAGCGAATTCGATGCCTGGAGGATGAAACGGAGGCAATTTTAATGGAGCGGATACGGGACCGGGCAAATGCCGAGCGCTACGACCGCATGATCCAGAAACGTGAAGAAGAAATCGCTGCGGCAAAAAAGCAGATCGAAGAACTGCAAAACATCTCCGCCGTCCTGCGGGATCGGCAAACGAAACTCAAGAGGGATATCAGCATGATCGACGATATCCTTGCTGAGGGTGCCATGACGGAAGCGCATCTGCGGATGCTGGTCGAAAAGATCTATGTGCAGGAAACAGACGGAAAGCTCAGCCTGGACATTCAGATCAAAGCGCCGTTCCGCACACACTTGGATGTCTATGAAAATGGGACGCTCACGGAGCGATACGGTGCGCTGGATTTTGACTGGGATCGGCTGGCGCGGCTGCTCTATGGCGACGGGCTTGTGGGGTAAAAGATTATGGCAATGCGGGGTTGGCTCTATGCGCGGCTCTCCAACGACGATGATCCGGCGCAGAATTCTCTGCAAAATCAGCAGGAGATCTGCCGCGCTTTTGCAGAAAAGAGCGGCTGGACGATCGTCGGCAGTTCTGCCGATAATAACATCAGCGGCATGAATTTCAGCCGCCGTGGGCTGGATATGCTCACAGCGGCGGTTCAGGCAAAACAGGTTGATGCAGTTCTCGTGAAAGACCTTTCAAGGCTGGGTCGTCACCGAACCCAAACCGCATTGTTTATCGACTTCCTGAGACAGCAGCAAGTGCGGGTCATCTCCGTAACGGAGGGGGTGGATACCTTCTGCGAGGAAGACGATCTTATGATCGGCGTCCGTGGCTTGATGAATGATTATTACGCAAAGGATATCGGAAAGAAGATCCGTGCGGGCTACCGGCAGAAGCAGAAAGAAGGGCTGGTGATCACGCCGCCCTTCGGATACTGGAAGGATCGAAATACAAATCAGGTTTTGGTGTATCCGGAAGCGGCGGAGACGGTACAGCTTATCTACGCTCTGTATTTACAGGGCTGCGGACAGAAAGAGATCACCCGGTGGCTTAATACTGAGGGGCGAAAAACACCGGCGCAGCTCCGGGCTGAATGGTGCGGCAAAGAAGTCCGGCATACGCACAAAACCCGTGACGGTCAGTTCCTATGGACATATGCCAGTGTGAAAAACGTGCTGGCGGAGGAAGCCTATACCGGCGTTCTGGTCAATCACCGCAGGGAATATCTCGGCGGCAAAGCGCGAGCTGTCTGCGAAGCGGACTGGCTTCGTCACGAGAATTTCTATCCGGTTATCATTGAAAAAGCAATCTGGCAGCAAGTCCAGACGCGGCTGAAACAGCAGGCGCGTCCGGCGGTCAACAATCGTACAAAGCACCGTTATGCCGGACTGTTGACCTGTCAGGAATGCGGGAACGTGTTCAGTCCCATGATCCGCTGCTGGAACGGCAAGAGCCGGGTGGAATATGTGTGCCGGGGTTACCACCGGAACGGGAAAGGTTATTGCAGCTCTCACCGGATTCATGAAGAAATTCTGGATAAAGCTGTCTGGGATTATACAGAAAAGCTGCGGGAACAATACGCAGCCGAACTGAAAAAGGTCACACAGTTGCAAAAACAGTGGGCATTGAGGAAACCAGTCCTCGATGCCCACTGTTTGACTTTGCAGAAAGAAATTTTGAGATTGGAGCAGGAAGTCGACGCACTGGTGATGGAAAAGTTGAAAGGCGACGGGCGCTCATCTGTTCATGAAATCAGCATTTGAACATGAGGTGGCGTCACCTCTATGAACCTCTGTGTTTAAGATTTTTGCTTTTTAGAAAAGCTTCAAAAAGCGTATAAAGTATGGCTCTATCATTTAAATAGGGCCATACAATATTCGTGGCGCGAGTGGTGATACAGGACTTTTTAAAAAGCCAATAATATCAACGGATTTTAAGGCGGACGAATAGCAAATAACTTGTACTAAGAGGGAACTAGCAGATATTCAATAGTCTTCACTTAGAATTGAAGGGGGTATGCGATAAGGCATACCCCCTGGGGCTGTTAACCTCTTGACAGGAAGTAGTCCCGCCCGTGTGAATCTTTGTTCCTGAGTTACCTATTAGGGCGATAGGCAACCGATTTGGAACATTTGTTTTCGAAAAATCTCGCGGACAATTCTGGCAGCTTCTTTTTTTCGTGGAAGTACGAACAGTTGCTCGGGAGTTACCTTCGCCTTTTACCTGCTGACCTCCCTTGGAATGTGGTGCAGCATGTTGATTTTTGACCACATGTGCCTCGCTTACAAGTTTTTCTTAAGATATTCACTGTCGCAAAGGACATTGTTCCAGGCTGCTACTCCGGTGAGTACAGCAACAAAGATGCAGTCATTGCCATCCATATGCGCAAGAAGTTTATCGCGTACTTGTACGCAACTCTCGCTGGTTTTAATAAACCATGTGGATTCGGTGATATGTGCCCATGCGCCATAAGACTTAATTGCCCTATAGAGGTCATCATAGTTCCGCCCCGGAGAGCGGAGGTCATACTCGATAATCATCGAAGTCATATGAGTACCTCCTTATCTAAGACGGGTAATGCGGCCACAGTGTGGACATTTGCAGGGGTTGATCAGCGGAATAACTCGTCTTCCGCAACGACAGATATAGTAGGTATACTTGATTTTCATGTTCGTATTCTCCTCAAAATAAAGAATTTATCATAATAAAAGAGAAAGAGCTCGTAATTACCTTTCTGTCGACAAATCTCATTTTAGAGTACGATTTGTATATCTCATTACCTCTTGCACATAGTCACCAAATCTGCTACAATAGCAGTGTCACCTAGACTAGGGTGCAGATTGTATGCACTTTTGTCAACCGAGGGATGCCGTGACTTCTTGGCATCCTTTTCTTTTTTCTCCTTTATTTTCAAAGTACAAAGTGTTTGCCTTTAGCGGATAATGTCCAGTAGATTATAGTAATAGAAAGTCCGATTCCTGACCATGTCGTCAGGATACAGGATCTT
>OGPU01002755.1_pt1 | contig 11835 bp, 11 predicted proteins | sample 1552991 | NCBI WGS metagenome assembly OGPU01 (sample SAMEA2580296, study PRJEB22360) | human gut metagenome | biome: human gut; feature: human-associated habitat; material: faeces | place: Denmark | collected 2008/2010 | reverse complement strand
TGTCCGCATGGGTAAAAATTCTGTGGTCGCCGCCGGGCAGCCAGCCAAGGTTGAAAACAATGCAGTCCACCGTCTCCGGTTCGGCATAATTCGCCATATTCGAATGGGAATCAAGGTGAACCTCCGCCCGCAATCCGCGTGCGGCAAGCAGAGCGTTTGTGCTGTCCACCGCTTCCTGCTGAATATCAAAAGCAATGACGCGCCCGCAGGGACCGACAAGTTCGCATAAATATGCCGTGTCACGTCCGCGGCCCGCCGTTGCATCGATGCAGAACGCGCCTGCCCCGATGCGGCCGTTTATAATGCTGTGTACAAGTTCTGTTGCGTTCATGTTACTAATTATATCAGCCGAGTTTTAATCATGCAACCGCACGAATACGAATAGTTTCAATATTTCCCGGGAAATGCCGCCGAAAAGCCGCTTTTTGCCGAAAGCCTTTCCCGAAACAATTTATTTCCCGAGAAATAACGCTTATCGGACGACGCGGCATGTTCCGACGCCGTAACCCCTTTCGCCGGCAATTCGGGCAGATTTTGCAGATTAATCCGCACCATATCCGCAATCAGCGTTTCCGCTCCCTTGGCTTTAGGCAGCAACCGGTGCAAAAAGCCGCACAGCATTATAAGAATTGGGGGAGGGCCAGCCGACGGTGGAAATTGAGCAGATTCTGCCGAGGCAATCCTCCGCAGGCAGCAGCTCGGACGGGCTCAGCAGAGCTTCGCGCGGGGAAACCGCGGCGGGCGGAAACGGAATTTTCGGCGGTTCCGATACAATTTTCGGCTTTTTCGGAATATTCAAAAGTGCGTTGCTCAACCTTTCGAAATGCACGGCGGGAAGCAGCGGCGACAGCATAAAGACTATAAAATCATCGTCAAAAAACTCCGAAAATACGCCGTCATTTTCCAGCATATGAGCCATATCCGCGCCTGTATAGCCAAACGGTTTCGGGCGAAGCGTGAGTTTCAGCGGTTCGGATTCAAACACATTGAAACCGTGTAAAGTCAGTTTCGCTTTAAGCTCCGCAGCCTGTTGAAGAAAACCCGCAAGCTCGGCGCAAAATTTCTCCGCCGATGCGTTAAATGCGTCAAGGGACTGCAAAATCAAATATGATGGGCTGCTTGACCCAAACACCGAAAAGGCCGCTTTTGCTTTTTCCGTCATGCCTTTCGGCGCATTTCGGGAAATATGCAGGTATGCGCCGCCCGTCAGCACGGGCAAAGTTTTATGCGCCGAATCGCAGCAAATATCCGCACCGGCTTCCGTCGGATGCAGCGGAAATGCCGAAAAATCGCGCTGCTCGGCTCCGCCTTTCGGCAAAAATCGAAGGTATGCGCCGTGCGCATTATCCACCGCAAGCGGAACACCGGCAGTATGGCATTCGCGGGCAATACCTGCAATATCAAGAACGTTTCCGAGATAATCCGGGCTTGTGACATAGACCGCCGCAGGACGGCGCGGGCAGGCCGCAAGCGCAGCGCGAACATCGAGCGGAGTGATGGGGCAGCTGTGATATGTCCCTCCGGCCGCAGGGCGGAGCCATACGGGCTGAATGCCGAGCAGCGCAGCGGCATTCACAAACGCCTTGTGCGCATTTCTGCCGGCAAGAATGAGCGGCGAAGCATTCGGTTCATCGGGTGAATCGAACCGACACGTTTCGCCGTTCCGCCGTTCGCAAAAATCGGCCGCAAGCAGATACAGCATTACCTGTATGCAAAGCGTCGACCCGCCCGCCGAATAGAATGTATCGGCTCCGAACAGGCGGCTTGCATTTCTTTCGCTCTCCGCAATTATGCCGTCAGGTGCAAAAAGCTCGTCCGCACCCGTAATTTCGGTTATATCAAGACTTTCGCAGCCAAGAACAGAAACACCCTTATGTCCGGGCATATGCAGCCGTGCGGCATCGCTCTTTGCGTAATTATTTACAAAATCGCATATCGGTGTTTTCATTGATAAAGCGTTTTAAGCAGGCACCACGCGGACAAAATCACGCGGGTGCATTTGCTTCATCGGATTCCGCTGCCTTGATCTCGCGTGCAACGGCAACCATCAGCGCGCATTCCATCCTTTTGCGGAACAGGTCGCAGCCGTATTCATAAATGCCGCGAACGGAACCCGTGGAATGATACGCATTTGCGGCGCAGCCGCCGGAGCAATAGAGCCTTGCCCAGCAGTCGCGGCACTCCTTGCGCGCATAAACATTGCAGGCGGCGAATTCATCGCGCACGGCGGTGTTTGTAACGCCCGTCCAAATGTTTCCGAGCAGAAATTTATCATCCCCGACGAATTGATGACAGGGATACAGATCGCCCCACGGAGTGACCGCCATGTATTCCGTGCCGGAACCGCAGCCCGATATGCGTTTATATATGCACGGGCCGCCCGCAAGGTCGATCATATAGTGATAGAACGTGAACGGCTTGCCCTCGTCATCGCGCTTGAGCATAAGTTCGGCAAGTTGTTCGTATTGTTCGAACACTGTCGGCTTATCCTGTTCCGTAAGCGCAGCGGGGTCGCCCGCACCTGTCACAACGGGTTCCATGCTCAATTCGGAAAAGCCGAGATCGAGCATCACCTTTATGTCCTCCAGAAAATCGGGGTTTGCGTGAGTAAACGTGCCGCGCATATAATACCCTTTGCCCTTACGCGCTTCAACAAGCTTTTGGAACTTCGGAACGATTGTTTCCCAGCTGCCCTTGCCCGCATAGTCCACACGATACCTGTCGTGAACTTCCTGCCGTCCGTCAAGGCTCAGAACAACGTTGCTCATCTCCCGATTTGCAAAATCGATAACATCATCGTCAATAAGCATTCCGTTGGTCGTGAGCGTAAAACGAAAGTTCTTGCCCGCCTGCTTTTCAATGCTGCGTGCGTATTCAACAAGCTGCTTTACGACATCAAAATTCATCAGCGGCTCACCGCCGAAAAAGTCAACCTCAAGGTTGCGGCGCGAACCGGAGTTTTCAACCAAAAAATCCAGCGCGCGTTTACCGACATCAAAGCTCATCAATGCGCGTTCGCCGTGGTATTTCCCTTGGCTTGCAAAGCAATAGGAGCAATTGAGATTGCAGGTATGCGCAATATGCAGGCACAAAGCCTTAACAACGCCGGATGTTGCGGCTTTCAGCGCACCCGCCATCGGTTCAAACGTATCCTCAACGAAGAGCTTGCCCGAATTTTTAAGTTCGGTTATTTGGTCATAGCATTCATAAATATCGGAAATCGTCACGGCATCGGCCGTGCTTCCGCATTCGGTGCCGCAGTATTTTTCGGCAATTTCCGAAATAAGTTCGCCGCGGGTTTTTGATTCGTATCCCGCGATAAGGTCATAGGCGATATCGTCAACGACATGGACCGCGCCTGAGCAAACGCAACATCCCCTGAGCAACCGTCAAAAACAATGTTGTAACCGCCGAGTTTATATTGATGAATCATAGGAGACTTACCTTCAGTGCTGCATTTATGCAAGCTTATTGTAATGTCAAAAATGCCGCCCCGAAAGGGCGGCACCTCGGTTTAAGAAACTTTGAACAAAGCAACGCTCCCGATAAATCGGGCATCATCGCTTTTTAACCCGTAAAGCTTATTTGTCTTTGTTTTCGCAAGCCTGGTTTGCAATGCCGCAGCTGGTCTTGCAGGCAGACTGACAGGAAGTCTGGCATTCGCCGCAGCCGCCGTTCTTGGCACTCTCGCAAAGATCGCGGGTCTTAATGGTGTTGATGTGCTTCATATCGCAAATCCTCCGAATTTTATGTCGCTGACTGTAATTATAGCACGTCCGCAAAGGACTGTCAACGAGTTGACCGAAGAAAATTCACCGAAGCGATAAAATCGGGTTCTTCTCTCAGGGTTTTCCGTATGTCGGCACGGGCGCAAGCTGCGGCGGGGTGTGCCGCTCGTCCGGCGGAATAAGCTCGTAAAGATAATACACCCGAACCTTTCCTTCAAGGTAGAACTTCTCCTTGCTTATAAGCCGATAGTTATATGTGGAAAGTGTTTTATCCCTTGTAACAACAAAATCGACTTTGCCCATCCGCACCGCCTCGCGCTGTTCGCGGTTCATCTCTGTGAGCGGAATATTCAGCGTGCAGAAAAATTTGCAGTTCGGCAGAATTCCGCTTGCGGTGTAAAAACCGCCGTCCAAAAAGCCGTAGTTCAGCAATGTCGGATTTTCAATCCCGGATTGCTTTATTTTTTCGGCAAATTTATACTGCGGGAGCTCTTCTTTTTTATATGACATCAGATATCTGTTAGGAGTTGCAAGCAGTGCAAAAGCCGTGCAGAACACAAGGAAGAACCCAACGGCGCAGCGGAACCCCCGCTTTGTTTTTGCAAAATCGGAAAGAGCCGCCTTTTTTTCACGCTGTGCGGATAAACCGCGTTTTTTGCGGACTTTGCGCATTTTTTTCAAAACATCGGGCAGCATCGCAAAACCGTATATTGAAAAGACCGTCAGAATAAATGCATAATACGGATAGGCGCGCCCGCCTACATAAACGAAAAAGGCCGTGAACAGAAAACAGGAAAGCATGTATGCGTTTTCGGGGCTGCGCCTGTCCCAAATCATGCCGAGCGGAGCAAAAATCAAAACCTGCGGATTCGTCACAAAAGCTTTGCCGATGTTAAAAAGCAGCTTCCAAAGAGTTTTAAAAATTCCTGTCTTTGAAAAACCTTCCGTTGAATAAACAAATATGTTGTTGTAGAAATATGCCAGCCAACAATCCCGAAGTGCACCGTTGAACGCAAAATACGCAAACACCGGCAGACTGACCGCGGCAACGCCGAGAAATGCGGTCAAAAAGCTTCCCGCCACGCGCAAAATCCCGTGACCGTGCAGCCTGTGCCGCCGTGCCGCATCTATGAAAAACATCAGCGCAAGCCCGATATAGAAGCCGAGCATTGTGAACTTTATCCAAAGGACGCAGCCTCCGGCACAGCCGAGCGCAAATTTTTGTGCGGCAGTGAGCGGCACATCCGCTTTGACCGCCCGAACGGTAAGAAAAAGGCTGTGCATCAAAAGCGGCAGGCAAAGTTCCTCCGCACTGTCGCCGTATTTGAACGCCGTGCAGGAATAAATAAGCGCAGCGGCGGCGGGAAGAAGAAAATAAACCTGCTTTTCCCCGACCCAAAGCCGCATGAACCTTGCCGCAAAGTACAGAAAAAAACCCGCACATATTATTTCAACCAGATAAACACCGATAAAATTCGTTTCCGAAACAAGCCCCGCAAGCCCGTGAACAAAATAAAGCAGCGGACCTTTTTGCTCATAAATATCGCGATAAAGCACCGAACCGTTGAACATTGCGCGCCCTGTCGTGAAAAAGCACTGGGAATCCACCCAATCGTTGATGGGATAGAGGAAGGAAGAGCGGCTGCAAACGGTTATGACAAGAAAAGCCACGGCAAAGCTGAACAAAAACAGCCTCCGCAGTTCGCGTCCCTCATCGGTTTTGCCGAAAAAAACGAAATTCAAGCCCGCTACCTCGCAATACAACCCGTGTATTATATCACGATTTTTCCGCAACTGCAATTATGCCGCAAAAAAGTCAAAAACTGTTCCGGCTTCAATGGTGCGGGTTCAGCACACAAAATCACGTTGATGAGAATGAGCGTCTAATGTTTTGTGAATTATAACCATATCACACGGTTTCTCTTCTTCATGCTTTTTGCTGCCTCTCTGTTTTATCATAATAACATAACATAACGTACTGATTGTGAGTGTATGATAAAGCTTGACACGAGCGGAAAACGCATTTATTATTCTCTTAACTACGATTGCACAGAGGCTTTTGTTGAAAAGCTTCAACAACTGCTTTCACGCAAAAAATAACCGCGTGGAGCAAACTCTGCACAGGAACGGAGAATTAAATGAACAGAACGAATATTTTTTTCAGCAGAATCATTGTTTTTATCGCTGCGGTATGCAGCCTTGTCTGCGGATGCACGAGCGGCGGTGCGCAGGAAACTCCCCTGCCGAAAAATACTCCGCAAATCACGCCGGCACCCGTCCCGACGGAGGCGGTTTCCGAATTCCCGACGTGTACCGCTCCCGCAATTACGGATGCGCCGAATCATGATCATGACAGTGAAACCGTTCTGACAGCGGAGCAGATTTCCGCAATGAACGCTGCATTTTTGCAATTCCCGGGCGAATCGGCAGGGTTGTTTGACCTTGCTTCGTTTAAAAACGGAATTTCAGCCAAACGGCTGAAGGCTCTTATCGCACAGGGAAATCTGCCCTCCGCAAACGGCTATGTCGGGCAAACGCCGCTTTCCGCTCAGCAGCGGAATGAGATTCTGAACAACCGTGCATTGGATGCCGTTCGGAATAATTCAAATGTACGCTTCGGTTTCTGTGTGCAGCGCAGCGACCTTCGCTCCGTTCCGTTTGCGCCGCGCGTAACTTCAAAGCCCAACGACCGCTTCGGTGACACTCTTCAGGAATCCGTTGTTCTGCAAAACGAGCCTCTCGCCGTGCTGCATGAAAGTGCCGACGGTAAATTTCTTTTCGTTGCAGCATATTTTTATGTCGGTTGGATAAACTCCGACAGCGTTGCGCTGTGCAGCAGCTTTGAACAATGGCAAGCTCTGCTTGCGCCCGAAAACGATTTTCTTGTTGTAACGGGCAGCAGTTTCCGTCTTTGCCGCGATCCGTACGAGCCGTTGGTTTCGGAGCTTGAATTAACGATGGGAATGCGGCTTTCGCTTGCGGAAAAGCCCGGAACGGTCAAATCCGTTCGCGGAAGAATGTCATATGATAACTATATTGTGAACGTTCCCTCCCGCGCGGCGGACGGGAGTCTGAAATTCATTGAAGCTCTTGTTCCGATTTCAAGGGATGTTCATATCGGATATATGCCGTTTACATACAGCAATGTGATTCGGCTTGCGGACAAAACGCGCGGAGAAATCTACGGTTGGGGCGGAATGCTCGACGCACGGGACTGCTCCGCGCTTGTTATGGAAATCTACCGCTGTTTCGGCATAATGCTGCCGCGCAACACATCCGACCTTGCCAAGCTCCCGGAGCAATACGCAGCGGATGTTTCTTCCCTTTCGGCGGAAGCGAAGCGTGAGACAATCCTGAGTCAGCCTGCGGGTGTCATTCTTTTCTTTCCCGGACACGTTATGATTTATTACGGCTCCGACGGCAATGACCTGCTCTGCCTGAGCGCGGCGGGCAAATTCGCCCCCGTGCAGTCCTCCGCAACACAAAATGTCTATACCGTTGAAGTGTGTTCGCTTGATGTCCGCCTTTCAAACGGAAAAACATGGCTCGAAGCCATTGAAAAGATTATTCGAATAGGCTGAGGTTTTCGCAGACAAATTATAAAGCGAGCTGCCGGCGGGAAATTTTTCATCGCCGGCAGCCTGCCGAACGAAAGCCGTCAACAAACATTTAGGGTCCAAGCACAAACCTCAACCGGCATCATTTCTGTATTTTTCCCATTTCAATCCGAATTTCGTGCCGCTCCGGATCGGTGTTCGAGCAGGAATACAAATCGAATCCGATAATCTCGAATCCGTTTTTTCGATAGAATGCAATTGCATTTTCATTGCAGGACTGTGTTTCAAGAACGCTCATTCGTGCGCCGGAAGCTTTTGCCGCATCGGAAATTGCATTCATCAGCAGCGTTCCGACGCCTTTGCTGCGCACATTTCCCGAAGCAGCGGTTCAAGCCGGCATTGACATATCCGATTTCGGTCACAGCTTTGTCCCCATTTGAATACACTGGTGCTGTAAGTGAATTATCCAGCGCAATTTCAAGGCCGCTCCGATTCAGGGTTGTTCGGAGTGCCGCTGACTGTATTAATGATTCCGGAGGGGTATTATGAACAGCATTATCGCACAGCTTGACAATGTGCATTTAATATATCACGAGCCGCGCGGCGAAACCGAGGCGGTGGGGGGTATAAGTTTATCCGTTCACAAGGGGGAGTTTGTTTCGATAGTCGGGCCTTCCGGCTGCGGCAAAACGAGCCTTCTGTCCATTTTTGCGGGCATATTGCAGCCAAGCTCCGGCAAGGCGGAGGTTCTCGGCGCACCGCCCGATCCGCGTGCAAACAGCACGGGCTACATGCTTCAGCGCGATCATCTTTTTGATTGGCGCACAATCGAACAGAATGCCCTGCTTGGGTTGGAAGTCAAAAAAAGGCTGAATGCCGAAACCCATGCTTATGCTGCGGAGCTGCTGGACCGTTACGGATTGGGAGCGTTTAAGGATTATTATCCGCGTCAGCTTTCGGGAGGAATGAAGCAGAAAGCCGCACTTATACGCACGCTTGCTTTTTCGCCGGAGCTGCTGCTGCTGGACGAACCTTTTTCCGCATTGGATTATCAGCAAAGGCTTCTGCTCGCGGATGAAGTTCATTCAATCATCAAGCGCGGAGGGTACACCGCCGTGCTTGTAACTCACGACATTTCGGAAGCCATCTGCATGAGCGACAGGGTAATAATCCTGAGCGAACGCCCCGCACGAATCCGCAAACAGGTGGAAATCAACATGGGCAGCGACACGCCGCTTGAACGGCGGTCAAACCCGCTTTTCAGAGAATACTATGACGCTGTCTGGTCGGAATTCCGCCTTGCGGGAGAGCGGCAGCAGCTGATGCCGACGGAAAATGCGAATACGCAGAAAGGAGTTTGAACCGTGAAAAGAACGATGAAAGATATAAAGAGTTCGAAATTAAAACCTCATGCAGCGGAAAAACCTTCGGCGCCGCTGCCCGCAGTGTCCGACGAACATGTGGCTTATCTTCGACGGCTGAAGCGGCACAACCGCTTTATCATTGCAATGCAGCTGGCAATTTTAGTTGTATTCATCGGGCTTTGGCAGCTTTTCGGGGATCTCGGCATCGTGAACACTTTCATTGTGTCTGCACCGCTGCGTGTTTTAAAAACGCTCGCCCGCCTGAATGCAAGCGGGGAGCTGTTTGTTCATATCGGCGTCACAATGCTTGAAACAATCGCCGGGTTCACTGTAGGAACACTGGTCGGAACACTCATTGCAGTGCTGATGTGGTGGAGCAAAACTCTCTCCCGCATTCTTGACCCGTATATGGTGGTGTTGAACGCATTGCCGAAAATTGCGCTCGGTCCGATAATAATCGTTTGGGTCGGCGCAGGCATGGAAGCGATAATTGTGATGGCACTGCTGATTTCAACAATCGTAACAATAATGACGGTGCTGGCAGGTTTCAATGAAATATCTGCCGAAAAACAGCTCCTTATGCGCACCCTCGGTGCAAACAAAATGCAGACCTTTTTGAAAGTGATTCTGCCCGCTTCCGTGCCGACAATTATCGGTGCGCTGAAACTGAGCGTTGGAATGAGCTGGGTCGGCGTCATCGTCGGCGAATACCTCGTGTCCAAATCCGGTCTCGGCTATCTTATCGTTTACGGCGGTCAGGTGTTTCAATTGGATCTTGTTATGACGTCAATAGTGATCCTCTGCATACTTGCCGCTTTGATGTATTATTGCATCGCCTTCCTTGAAAAAAGGATCCTTCAGGCGAGGGGGGAAGGGTAGACTGCCGCGTGATTGGTAATGCGCGGTTAAAAAGCGAACCGAGCCAAAGCTTTCATTTGCCGAAGGCCTTGACTCGGTTCGCTGCCGTTTATATTTTTCTTCATTGGTATTCAACATTCGTATTCAACAGTGCTTATATTGCGGTTTAATTTCCGCACGAAATGCTGTAGCTCTCATTTCCGACAGTAAAAACCGCCCTGTCGTTCACTCTGTCTATTTCAACGGTGACGGGCATTGAAGTGACATGTTTGCGCAGCACGGCAAAACGGGTATCGGAGGGAACAACCCCATCGAGAAGCTCCTCGGGAGAAACAGACAGCGAGCGCATATCCTCTGCCTTTATCCCGCCGGAATCCTTTACGCGTTCATCGGTTGTCATTCCGAAGTAATTGAAAGTTCCGCCCACATCCCAAGTTGCATCGCAATAATAGTATTCACCGTCCAGTTTTATCAAGTTCCACTGATGTGCAATGGAATCGTTGATGCAGTTGACTTCAATGCAGTCAATATCCGCCTGCGCGCAAAGGAAGGTCATTGCCTCCGCAAACGAATAGCATATGCCCATTCCGTCACACATAACGGAATAAGCGGACGTTCGATAGATGTATTCGTCCTCGGTAAGGTTCTGCGGGTTTTCATATGCTTCATAGTCGTATTGCGCATATGCGGTCAGCCTTGAATACAGCAAAAGCGCACGCTCGGTTTCGTTATCGCCCTCGCGAAGCACGGACATGAAGTCGATTGCGGTTGTTTCAAATTTTTGCAGTTTTTCGTCAAGTTCGTTTGGCTCAACGTTGATTATTTTCCATTTCAACACACCCGTTGAAGCATCAAAATCCCGATAATCATTGCAAAGTGCAAATGCGGTGAACAGCGGGCACATCCTGTTGACGGCAAAAACCGTATTCATTGCAAACGTTGGTTCATAGCTGTCGAACCCGAATTTCACGCTTGTTTCTCCTTTCAGAAACGCATCTACGACCATTCGGGCGGCTTTAATCGCCTGTTCGCCGACAAGTTTTGTCATCAGCGGCGTTGTCTTATGATAATCCGGGCTGTAAACAAGCGGTGCACGCGTCGGCATCGGCGTTTCCGTCGGCACGGCAGCCGTCGTCGGCCGAACCGTTTGCGCAGGGGTAGGCGCGTCCGTGGGATTATTTTCTCCGCTCCCTCCGCAGCCGCCGAACAAGCCGAACACCGTTGCGGCACAGACAATCATTATAAGCAGCTTTAATAAAACCTGCCGCCCCGCTTTTCTTCCGTTCTCAGCGCATTCAATCGGCAAATGCTGTTTTTTCATGTCGTGCCTCCTCGGGACGCTTTCAAATCAATCAGCGAATGTTCCGCTTTTTTAACAATAATGCCGCCGGTTTTGAAAATCGAGTTTTCCGGCACAACCCCGCGAACGCAGGAAACGGGGTAGACATTGCTGTGCCGACCGATGACCGTTCCCGGATTCAGCACGCTGTTGCAGCCCACTTCAACAAAATCTCCGAGCATTGCTCCGACTTTTTTTCGCCCGGTTTCAATGCTTTTTTCGGCGGATTTAATCACAACGTGAGTCTTGTCGCTCTTGACATTGGAGGTTATCGAGCCTGCGCCCATATGCGCTTTATATCCAAGAATCGAGTCCCCCACATAATTGTAATGGGGCACCTGCACATTGTCGAAGAGAATAACGTTTTTCAGCTCCGTAGAGTTCCCCACCACGCAGTTTTCCCCCACCAGCGCCGACCCACGCACAAACGCACAGTGCCGCACCTCCGTGCCCGCGCCGATGATGCACGGCGCGCCCAGATAGGCCGTGGGGGCTACCGTGGCCGTGCGGTGCACCCATACCTGAGGCGATACCTCGGCGTACTGCTCCGGGTCCAGCTTCGGTCCCAGCTCAAGAATCATCGCCCTGATGCCCCCAAGCGCCTCCCAGGGATAGGTAAATCCCCTGAGGTACTCCGCCGCCAGGGTATGGGTCAGGTCGTAAAGCTCTTCGATGGTATACATGCGTCGTTCCGCCTCCTTACAAAACCTCTCCGTTCAGCTTTCCCGGTGGAGCGTCTTTTCTTTCAATGCCCAGCGTGCGGGCCGGGCGCTCCGCCGGTCTACGCCTTTTTCCGGCGCGCCAGCATGGGAAACGCCTGTTTCCAGCTCACCTGCCGGCCCAGCCGCACCACATAGCCCGAAAACAGGAAAAACAGGAAATTCAGAATGCTGTAGCTGTCCACAAACAGGTAATGTTCCAGCATGCCCTGCACAAACAGCGCGGCAGGCAGCAGCACCAGCAGCTTCTGCGCAGGACTGATCCCGCCA
>OGPU01002753.1_pt1 | contig 11838 bp, 9 predicted proteins | sample 1552991 | NCBI WGS metagenome assembly OGPU01 (sample SAMEA2580296, study PRJEB22360) | human gut metagenome | biome: human gut; feature: human-associated habitat; material: faeces | place: Denmark | collected 2008/2010 | reverse complement strand
TGGTATACTGGATCGGGAAACAACTGGGGCTCTCACCCCTCCCCCGGTCAAGAGAGGAGTTGGAACAGAGATGGAAGAGAAACGCGCCCTGCTGACCGTCAGCTTCGGCACCGCCGCCGAGGAGGCCCGGCGGGAGGAGATCGGCGGCGTGGAGGAGGCCCTCCGCCGCCGTGTACCGGAGCTGCCCTTCGCCCGCGCCAGCTCCAGCACGCGCCTCGTTCCCAGCACCAGGGCATCGGCCGTCTCGACGGGATGCTCTGCGAAGAACTTCGATGCCGTGGGGCAGGCGGTGTGAACGATGTAGTCGATGGGGCCCTCGGGCTGCGGGAATCCCTCCACCGTGCCCGCGATCATTTCCAGGCCGTCGTCCTCGCCGTAGGCGGAAAACACCTCTCTTGCGCGCTTCTCGTCCCTTACGAGGCAAAGGACGTCAATCCGAGGCCCCAGGCCAAGACGATTGCGCTCGAGCAACAAGCGCGCGCAAGCAAAGCCGATGAGACCCGTGGCGCCGGTGATGAGCACACGGCGACCTTCCAACTTGCCCCAGGGCAGCGCTTCCGAGCGTGCTTGCTCGCGCGATTCGGCAATGATATCGAACACGGCAGCCTCCTAGAAACCGAATATCTCCGAACTTTCGCGCGCATCCACAAAGGCGCGGAAAATATAGAAGTCCGACGGGGTCGTGATCTTGATGTTCTCCGGTCCCGTCTCCACCGTGTGCAGCACGTGCCCGTAATGGCGCATGAGGCTTGCCGAATCGATGAATCCCTCCTCGCCATCGGCCCTGGCGCGGTCGTGGGCATCGATGAGCTCACCGATATTAAAGCACTGGGGAGCCTTGGCCATGCGACAGGCGGCGCGGTCGATAATGTTGGTTACCGTGCCGTCCTCTTCCTGCACGATGGTCTCAATAGCCGGTGTGACGGAGACGGCGTTGCCGTGAGCAGCCACCGATTCGGCGCACCTTGCTATGGTCTCATCGCTCACCAAAGGGCGCACTCCGTCGTGAACGAACACGGCATGATCGCGACCTACCGCCGCTTCCAGCGCATCCAAGCCGTTGCGGATAGATTCCTGACCCGTAGCACCCCCGGGTACCACATCGATCACCTTCGAAATGTCGTAGTGAGCGATCTTTTTCTTCAGAAAGGGAATCCACTCCTCAAGGCACACCACCACGATACCGTCGATGGCCGGATGGTTTTCGAAGGCCTCAATGGTGTACAGGATGATGGGCTTGCCGTACAACTCGAGGAACTGCTTGGGCCGCGTCTTGGTGTTCATCCGCTGGCCCGTTCCGCCTGCGAAGATAAGGGCATAGTTCATGGGCGATTGCTTCTTTCCGCTTCTCTTGTCGTTTCTGCCTATTATGACGCATCGGCCGCCAAGCGCACGCCCGGCACTTCTTTCTCCAAGAGCACCGCATCAATGACGCGGTCGGCCGCATAACCCGCTTGCTCCGAGCAGCGATCAATCATCGAGGAATCGGGTATCACCGACTGGTAGGCGGCCCGCTCCAGGACGTCCACGAACTCTTCGGACGTGTCGCATACGACCCCCGGCGCCATGTCGTCCACCGAGCGCTGCACGCCGCGCGTGGCCGAGTACTCCACCTTGTCGGGCACGTAGAAGACCACTGGCTTTTGCAGAAGCAGGCAGTCGTAGAAGCAGGACGAGTAGTCCGTCACCAGGACATCGGCCACGTAGAGCAGGTCGCCCAAGTTCTCGTCGGAGAGATCCTTCAGGCGATTCGCGTAAGCGGACGGTATCTCTGGGCGCTCCTCAATGAAGTGGTGCATCTCGAAGACGAAGTAGGAGTTGGTGCGCTCGCACATCTCCCAAAGCGCCTGGTAGTCGATATAGGAGTCGTAGGGGTAGTAAGCCGTGGCTTGGCCTTTGCCGCGGAAGGTGGGTGCGAACACGATCACGCGCCCGTCGCCCATCCATGGGTATTTCGCGAGAAGGCTTTGCACCGCCATGACCCGCCGCTCCTCGTCGAGGAAGTGGTCGAGTCGAGGCATGCCGGTGGCCAGCAGCGCCTCTTGCTCGATGCCGAACACCTCAGAGTAGATATCACGCAACTCCCCGTTACCCACCAAGGCATAATCATAGCGCCGATGGGCCGACTGGTAGGGGTCGGGGGAACCAGAGATGCCGAAACGGGCATAGCCCACCGACTTGAACCCGACGCCGGCATGCCATACCTGGGTGAGCACCGTATCGTCATCGGGATCGATGAAGTTGAAGGCGGGACAGTAGTCGTCGATGAAGATGTAGCGACTCCTGGCAATGGCGTTGATGTCCTTGATCCAGGAGAAGAGGTTCTGGTGCCCCCCGAATGTGTTGCGGTACCGCTCCACGACGGGGAACTCCTTGTCGAGACCCCGTTCCATAAGGCGGTCCCGAACGGCAGCCAGGTTCTCCGTAGGCTCGTCACCGTTCTCCTTAAGGAACAGCACGACATTGTCCTTCGGCCGCAAAACCTTCCTCGCTAGCTTGTAATAGAGCGAGAAGAGGTTCTTCTCCACCTGCCGGAGGCTGAACCGGCGCGTCTGGGGCTTTGGGTTCTTCACAAAGTAATCGATGGCCAGCTTCACGATGAGGTAGTCGGTGGCGTCCATGGAGGGAATGAGCGAGGCACCCAGCGCGTACTTACCGTTGACGTAGCGAAAGACCCGGGACAGGTCGCCCAACCGCTCGGTCAGTTGCGGTGCGTATGCAATGCGATGGGTCGTAAACGGGCAGCTGCGGATGTCCTCATCAATCTGCCCGTCGGTGAACGAATAGGTTGCGTAGTCGACTCCCGCGTTCCTCAGCTTTCTCCTGCGATGGGGTTTAAGCTCGCCCCAGAGGCGCTTCTTCGCAAGGGTCACAAGGTAAGGGGCATTCGCCTGCGCCCAAGAAAGGCTGGTCTCCTCATCGGACAGCTGCTGGCAGATGATCCACTCGCCATCAGCCAGAGGCTCTCGTCCGCCGCCCTGGGTAATGTTTACGACAGCCGTCACAAGGTCGCCCTCCTGGGTTTCCCGAAAATCCGCGAACTGACGCGTCCTCACACGGAACAGCTTGAGCTGCACGGGCCTCTCGGCGCGATAGCTCACGCGCAGAAATACCCGCTCCCAGGAAATATCCTCTATTGTTACGGTCACGCCGTCCTCCGTCTCTCGCATAGCGAAAACCATGATACCATGGGCTGCAATCGTAGCGAAAAAGCCCACAGGCCTAGCACCGCAAAGACAGGAGGAGCATTGTGAAACGCCTCGCCATAGCCGCGGCCACCGCTCTCCTCGCTCTGTTTTATCGATTCTGCCGCCTTTTTCCCGTCAAGCGCCAAGTGGTGTGCATCAGCCGGCAGAGCGACGATGCGCCTATTGACTTCCCCCTCCTGAAAGAGGAACTCTCGCGCGAGGAGCCGCCTTACCGCACGGTCATGCTGGCCAAGCTGGAAAGCCCGCTGCGCTACGTGCCCGTCGTGGCCAAACAAGTCTTCTTCATGGCAACGAGCCGCGCCATCATACTCGATTCCTACTGCATAGCGGTGAGCCTGCTCGGCGAGCGCATCAAAGCCCCCGTCGTGCAAATTTGGCACGCCCTGGGCAACATGAAGAAGTTCGGTTATGCCGCGCTGGACACGCCCGAGGGCCACAGCTCCGAAACAGCCCGCCTCATGCATATGCACGAGGGATACGACGCCGTCGCCGTATCGTCACTCAACTTCCGCGACGATTTGGCCGCCGGCTTCAACGTAGATCCCTCCATCGTGTTCGAAGCCCCCCTTCCCAGGGTCGATCTTCTTCGCGACCCCCAATTCCGCTCCGAGCAACGCGATGCCTTCTTGCAAGACCATCCCGAGATGGCTGGTAAAAAGACTATCGTATACTGCCCGACCTTCCGAAAGACACCGGCGCCCAACGAAAAAGAGGCGATGCGGAGCTTGCTCTCGGCGGTCGATTTCGATCGGTTCAATTTCGTTTATATGCCCCATCCCGTTAGTCGGCAGGCCCTGGATGACCCCCGCATCATCACGGCTACTCGCAGCGGCGCCGATCCGCTATTTGCCGCAGATTACGTGATCACCGACTATTCCACCGTCATGTACGAAGCGGGGCTTATGGACGTGCCCGTTTACCTGTACGCCTACGATTGGGACACCTACCACGAGAAACGCTCGTTCAACATCGACCTCGCCCGCGACGTGCCCACCCTGTTCACCAACGATGCCGCAGCTATTGCGACAGCCATTGATTTGGACCAATTCGACGAGCAAGCATTCGCGCGATTCACGGAAAGCAACATCGCGACCCTCGCAGGCGAAAGCGCAACGCAGCACCTGACACGGCGCATCATCGCCCTGGCCGAAGAGCAACCGCCGCGATAACCGAGTTACTTCGCGGCGCTCCATCTTAATATCATGGGGTACGCCAACCCGCGCCCTTCCTCCCGAACAGATCATGCTATGATGGGCAGTTGGAAATCGCGACGCGACCGCGTCGTTCCCGCTGTCCGAAACGAAATCGAAGAGGTGCGTAGATTTATATGTGGGGCTCCTTTCTGCTGTGCGCGGCCGTCATTCTCTTGGCGCTTTACGTGTCGGGGTATTTCTTCTTCAGGGCGTTCAAGATCTCCCGGATTCTATCCGTATGCTGCGCGCCCATTTATTCCATTGCCGCCTTTGGGCTACTCCCCATCCTCTACCAGAAACTGGGAGTGTTCTGCAATTGGGCCGTTCTGCTTCTGCCCGCAGTCATTTTGCCGCTTGTCCTTTTCCTTGCCTTGAACCGCCGAGGTCACCAGCAGTACGGCGTCGTTGATGTGGATCCGAAGTGGCTGCTCCTCGGCCTTTACCTCATCGCGGGCATCGCAGCCGCTTGGTTCATCCTCGTGTCGGGCCTCGGCGACTTCGATACGTTCTACAATCGCCACGACAACTCGACGCACTTGAACGCCATCAGGGCCTTCATCGAGTCCGGCAACTGGTCGTCTTTGGGCATGAACACTTATCTCTCAGCCCCCGAAAACGCCCATCCCTGGGAAATGGGCTCCGCCTTCTACCCGAGTGCCTGGCACGACATCGTTGCTTTCGTCGTCTCTCTCACCAGCGTTCCCGTAACAGTCGCCTGCAATGCCTTCAACTCCGTTATCGCCGGCATCGTCTACCCCCTGAGCATGTTCTCCCTGATGCTCTTCCTTTACCGCAGCGATCGACTGACTGTCGTGGTTGGCTCCATCATCACCCCGTGCTTCAACGCGTTTCCTTGGTATTTCTTCCTTAAAGGACCCCTGGTAAGCAATATGCTCTCCTTCGCCATTGTTCCCGCTGTCTGCGTCATCTTCATAGTGCTTTGCAAATGCGCTGCTAAAAAAGCCCGCTTTATTGCGATGTTCGCCATCATCGGCTTGTGCGCTTGCGCCGCGCTGGGCCTCGCTCAACCAAACGGATTGTTCACCTTCCTCGTCTTTGCCATCGCCTTTCTGGGCCATCAGCTTTATGGCCTCCTTCGAGCGAAGCGCGAATGCGGCGACATCTCGTTCAAACGCGCCATCTGTCTCGGGATAGCGTTCGCCGTCGGCGTTGTTGTCGTCTGGCTTGTGGCGTATAAGCTTCCACCGCTCCGCGCTATCGTCACCTATCGGTACGCAAACGACAACGGGCTTGATCCTATTAACACCCTTTACGACACCCTCTCCCTCGGGTTGGTGATTTCCTACCCCCAATGGCTCTTGGCCATTCTCGCGCTCCTGGGAATCGCTGCTCTGTTCATCCGCAAGCACTCGTGGCTGGCCTTTCCTCCCGCTTATTTTGCCGTGGCCTACTTCTGTGCACGCGCGTTCTATGAAAAGCGACCGCGTCAATATCTTGCAGGGTTCTGGTACAGCGACCCGACTCGCCTAGCTGGAAGCCTGACTATCTTCCTCACGCCCATCGTGAGTCTCGGCGTAGCCATGCTATTAAGGGCGGTGATTAAGACGATGAGTCGCGTCGTCAGCGCAGAGGGACCGCTGGTCGTCGGCAAAGGACCGCAACAGGCTATCGTCGCCCTCATGCTTGCCGCATTGGCCTGCTACCTCTACTTCCCGAACTTCACCCCCGATATATGGGACGAGGAGGAGGTGACGAAAACACCTATTGGCATCGTAAAGCAACGCATCTTCAACGAGTACGACACCGAGCGCGAGCAAGTGTATAGCACAGAAGAGCGAGAGTTCGTGCAAAAAGCCGCCTCTCTCATACCCGAGGGAGCGCTCGTGCTGAATCAGCCCCATGACGGCAGCGTGTTCGCCTACGGGCTTGACGGCCTGAACACTTATTTCCGTAGCGCCGGCACCTTCGGCTATTCCGATACAGCGGAGACCATTCGCCAAGGGGCGGACAAAATCGCCACCGACAAGGATGTCCAAGATGCTGTGAAGAGCACGGGTGCCGAATATCTCATCCTGCTCGACCAAGGTGTCGCTTACAAAGACGGCAAGTGGCTCTCTACCTACTACGATAGCTATGTGCCTTACTGGGACGGCCTCAACAAGGTGACCGATGAGACACCGGGCTATGAGCTAATCCTGGCCGACGGCGATATGCGACTCTACAAGATCACCGCCACTGAAGATGGCGAGGGCTCGGAAGGCTAGCGCCTATGTGGCTGTTGTTCACGGGCGCCTGTTTGACGTGCCTTCTAGCGCTATACGGACCAGGGTGCCTTCTCTTCCGAGGTCTTCGGTTCAGTTGGCCCCTGGCGCTCGCCTGCGCCCCATTAGCAAGCGTCTTCGGCTATGCCGCCATAAGCGTCCTGTGGGGCATACTCGGCATAGACTGCTCGTGGGCAACCGTGGCTCTGCCCGTCGCGCTCGCCTGTGGAGCGCTCCTCGCAGCCTCGCGGCTCTTCGGAACGCAGAACAGGCCGCCCCGTAGCTCCAGCTTCGCTTGGCGGATGCTCGCACTGTACCTCCTTGCGGGCATTGCCGTCTGCCTGTACGTCTATGTGCTCAGCCTCGACGGCCCAGAGTCGTACTACTGCCGCTACGACAACCAGACCCACTACAACCTGGCGCGCCACTTCCTCGATACGAGCGATTGGTCGGCATTGCACACCGGCTCCGGAGCTGTGGCCGACGAGGCGCAAACTGGCTACTATCCAGCTGTGTGGCATCTGCTGGTTGCCCTTGTCGCCTCGGCCACGGGTATCGACATGCCTATCGTCATGAACGCCCTGAACGCCATGCTGAGCGGCGTCACCTACCCCCTGAGCTCGTTCGTCCTCATGCACGCGCTTTTCCCCGCGAGGCGGGATGTGCTGTTCTTCGGCGCCTTCACGAGCGTAGGCTTCGCCTGCCTTCCCTGGGTGCTCCTTCTGAAGGGGCAGCTGCTCGCCAACTTGCTGAGCTTCTCGCTGATACCGGCCGCCATCGCTCTTGTCATCGCCTACGTTCACGCAGGAGCGCGGCGTCATTGGAGGGGACTACTGCTCTGCTTGGCCCTATCGGTAGGTTTCTTCGGCGTTGCCCACCCCAACGGCCTTTTCACCGTATTGGTGTTCCTGGCCCCCTTCGTCATCCATCGAATCGCCGACGCGATAACGCAATCCACTTGGATTGGATCTCGCAATCCGCTGCGGAAACCATGGGTCGTCTGGATCCTCGGCCTCGCTTTCGCCTATCTTGTCTGGCAGGCCATGTTGTACGCCCCTCCCCTTCAGCAGGTAGTGCTCTTCAACAATACGGGCAACTTGAACCTCTCCTGGACTGAAAGCGCCTATGCCGCCGCCATCTTCTCGCTTTACCCCGAGCAACCGCCCCAATGGGCTCTTACCCTAGCTTGCGCTGCAGGGTTCGTTGCGCTCGTGCGACAGCGAAGATTCTGGCTGGGCCTTCCCGCTCTGTACATGCTCGCCGTGTACGGCCTGTGCCGATGCAGCGATGCGCCCTACACCCTGCGAACGTTCTTCGCGGGATTCTGGTACAGCGACCCCTATCGCATCCTTTGTTGCGCCGAACTGTTCCTCATCCCCATAGCCGCCCTCGGCCTGGCGGCCATTGCCGCCTATGCCCATCGCAAGATCGATCGTCTTTCCTGGAAGGGGTCGCTGGCTCTCGTCGCCGGGGTCTTCGCGCTCGTCAATTTCTTCCCCTTCTACCAAGAGCCGCCCGAAGACCAAAGCTCCGAAGTATCCGGCAGCCATTTCGTGCCCACGGTGGGAACAGCCGTCGGCTATATGCACTACCTCATGGAGTCCGGCTACGACGAGGGCGAAGAGCAGGTGTACAGCGCCGAGGAGCAGCGTTTCGTGCGCGAGGTGCTCGAGATGATTCCAGGCGGAGCCCTGGTCATCAACCAACCCCACGACGGAAGCGCCTTCGCCTACGGGCTCGATGGGCTTAACACTTACTTCCGCCATATCGACACTGGGGGCACCACCGAGCAGAGCCGGACGATACGCGACCACTTAAGCGACATCGCCACAGATTCCACCGTTCGAGAGGCAGTGCGCAACTCAGGGGCGCAGTATGTGCTCCTTCTCGATCAAGGGGTGCCCTACGACGAGGGCAGATGGCTTATCCAAACCGGAGAAGACTATGAGATGGGCTGGAAGGGCTTAGCAAACCTCGCAGATGACACGCCAGGATTCGAGACGATTCTCGCTGATGGCGACATGCGGCTTTACAAGATCACCGCCGAGGAGTCCGCCGAAGATCAGTAGTTTCCCTCGTAGTAGGCGATGGCGTCCTCTATCGAGCCATCAAACTTCTTCGAACCATGGTCGAGCACGATGCCGCGCGTGCAAAACTCCTCGGCCGCAGAAGACGTATGCGTAACGAAGAGCACCGTCACGTCCTCTTTCTCCATGATCTCGCGCACACGGGCGAAGCATTTTTTCTGGAACTGCTTGTCCCCCACCGAAAGCGCCTCGTCCACTACGAGGATTTCCGGATCGCTTGAAACGGCGAACGCGAAGCCGAGACGCGACTTCATGCCCGACGAATAGGTGCGCACCGGCTGATCGATATAGACCCCGAGATCGGCGAACTCGACCACCTTCGGCTCAAGCTCTGCGATTTCCTCACGCTCGAGACCCAGGGCATGACCGCGAAGATAGATGTTCTCGCGCCCTGTGAGCTTCATATCAAAACCAGCTGTCAGCTCGAGCAAGGCGCTCACGGTTCCGTTGACCGTGACCTCTCCTTTGGTGGGATAGGTCACTCCCGTGATCATCTTCAACGTCGTGGATTTTCCGGCACCATTGGTGCCCAGGAAAGCCACCGCCTCGCCCCGCTTCACTTCGAATGAGAGATCGTCGCAAGCGTTCACCGTGGCAACGAGCTTGCGCTTGTCGTTGCTGCGGAACACGCTGAGGAAGCGCTGCTTGTCGTTCTCGTACAGCTTGTACGTCTTCGTGACGTGATCGAACTTGATGGCGATGGGAGCCTCACTAGAGGACATCGGCCACCTCCTCGTGAGTACGCTTGTAGATGATCGTCGTGGCTATGAGCTGCAAGATGAACACCACGACGAAACCGATGATAGCCTCTGGTTTCTCCCAGATCCACATCTTGTCGTACACCGCGCAGCGGTACATAGTGACGAAGAAGGTGACGGGATTGAACATGAGGATGGCCTCGATGGCGGGAATGCCCATGGAGTACACATCGAAAATGACACCCGACAGCCAGAACAACGGGGTCGAAAGCGTCTGCAGAAGATTCTTGAAGTCCTTGCTTATGGCGGAAAGGCAACTCGTCATAAGCGAGAACAAGTCGAAGAACACGAACATGAGCACCATGGCGACGGGGATCTGAAGGAGATACCAGTCCGCCGTCTGGCCGCAGAGGAAAAATACGATGAGCAGAGCGGCCACGAGACCAGTTTGAATGATCATCGTAGAGATGGAATAGATGGTGGGAATGCCCGGGAGGGGGAACTTGATCTTCGTGACCAGGTAGGAGTAACGCTTGAACACATCGATACCGGCACCCAGGATATCTTGCATATAGAACCACGGGATGAGGCCGCCCATCAGCCAGAGGATATAGGGCACATCCGATCCGGTTTGATTACCGCTTTTCAAGCCGACCTCAAGGGCGAACCAGAAGCAGAAGATGTAAACGGCTGGCTTGGCGAAAAACCAGAAGGAACCAAGCACCGCGCCGGCGGATGTTTTCTTCAGATCGAACAGGCCGAGGCTCAGGATCTGTTTGCGCCACTCCCGTTGTTCTTTGATTATCTCAGAAAGCGTGCCCACAATCCCCATTTCTCGCAATGGACAACCAAACGAGCCTTTATTCTACCATTGCTTGGCTGGCATCACCGCATCCTTACGCGATTCTTCGATAGAGAAACCCCATCGGCACCATATTGTCGTACGATCGCCCCTAGTTTCCAGATTATCGCAAAAGATAGCATGCCCTGATGAGATCAGCCCCATACGCAAGGGAGCCGCCCTTTTGACGACTCCCTTTTACTCAGCTGATCTTATTACTCAATCGAATGAGTTGTCGGCAAATGCCGAATTTCACTTGCCGATTAGCCGCAGTTGCTGCAGACGCGAGACTTGCCCGATTGAGCAACGGTTCCCGAGTGGATACCGGTGGAGCGCTTGAGAGATACGCAGTCTTTGGTGAGGTGGTATACCTCACCGTTGTCAACCCAATAAACTGTTTTCGTATCAGCGAGGTTCGTGCCGCTCTTGGAACGATCCCACTTGCCGTTCGCGTCAACGTAGTAACCGCCGATCCAGGTATTTGCGGCCATTGCACCCGAGCCCTTGAGATAGTACCAGCTTCCGCCAACTTTCTGCCAGCCGGTCTCATGGCGCCCGCCTTGGCGAGATAGTACCAGGAACCACCGACTTTCTGCCAACCCGTGGCCATGGCGCCGCTCTGATTCAGGTAGTACCAGGTCTTGCCATCCTTCAACCAACCGGTCTGCATAGCGCCCGAACCGGAAAGGTGATACCATTTGCCGCCGACCTGCTGCCAGCCGGTCTTCATCCAGCCAGCGCCGTCGAACAGATACCACTTGCCACCAATCTGCGCCCAGCCAGACTTCGCATAGCCGCCGCCGTTATAGGCATACCACCATTTGCCCGAGGACTTCTTCCATGTCCCCTGCTGGGCGGCATAGGCCGTCTGGCCCTCAGCCGTCTCCTGCGCTAGCGCCGTAAGCGCCCCGCAGCCGAACGCCACCAGAACAGCAAGCGCCACCGAAGCAATCCTTCGCCTCATAGAAGTTTGCATAGCAGATCCTTTCATTTCGGTAATCTGATCTAAACAGTCATCTTATCACAATCGTTGGTTTTTATGGCGAACTAGTCAGATAGCCTGATCGTGAAAATACAGATAGATCGATGCTCCCAACCATTCAATCCGATCAGATCGAGATGATCATAAGTCAGAGGTTGCTCATCGACGACTTCGGCCGACCCCTGAAGATCGGCCGCAACGACCTGTGCCCCTGCGGAAGCGGCAAGAAGTACAAGAAATGCTGAGGAAGGTAAGCGCTTACCGCTCCCCTACCGCCCGTGCCTGCCGTACCAGCGGGGCTTGTCTTCTTGGCGGGTGTGGCGGCCGTGGTAGTGGTGGCGCAGAACCTGATCGAAGATGCCGAGGCGCCACAGTATCAAGAACGACCCCAGCAGCATGATGGCGATCATAGCCCACACCGCAACACCGTGGGTACTGCTCATAACCCAGGCGCCCACGCCCAGAAGCGCCGTCCAGGCGTACACGATGACGACGCTCTTGCGCACGCCGTAGCCCTTGCGCAAAAGCATGTGGTGCAAGTGTTTCCGATCGGCCTGCTGGATGGGCTGATGGTGGTACACGCGCCGAATGATGGCCGCCGCCGTG
>OGPU01002744.1_pt1 | contig 11877 bp, 17 predicted proteins | sample 1552991 | NCBI WGS metagenome assembly OGPU01 (sample SAMEA2580296, study PRJEB22360) | human gut metagenome | biome: human gut; feature: human-associated habitat; material: faeces | place: Denmark | collected 2008/2010 | reverse complement strand
TATTGAAGTCATCAACTTCTTTCTTGACATAATCTAGCTCACTTTTATTTTGATTTTGTAAATCTGTCAAGCCACCTTGACTATAAACCCAAGTTGCTAATCCCCCGCCTAAAAATAGAGATATGAGAGATACTTCATGGACAATCTTTTTTCAAGTTTTCATGATTTTCTTACCTTCTTGATGTGTCATCTAATTGATGGAGTAATTAGCTTTACAATAAGTTTACAGATTTCAAATGAAATCAAAAATAGGAAAAGTGCTCCCCCAAACATCAATAGTCCTACACCTAGTCTAAATAGTGTTGAAGCTAGTGAAACACTTAGGAGAGAGAAACTTGTAGAAAAAGTGTGAACACCACTAATGAGTAAGACAAGAGTAAGAGCTAAGGCAGTCACCATGACCGCAAAAATGATCATAAGAAGTGTCATTAGCATAGCTAAGAAGAAAGGGAGAATTAGAAAAGCTACTGGACTAGCTAATACTGCGAGAATAGCAATCCAAATAATAGTTGTTTTATTGCGCAAACTAGTCGTATCCTCAATAACCTTTTCATCTAGTAGACGGCTAATGACTTCATGAGCGTCTTCCTTAGGTGTACCCAGTTCTGCAATAACTAGAGATTCATTTTCGGGTCCAGCCTCCTCAAAATATTACATGAAATATTCTAGAGCTTCTTCGTGGTCTTTTGGTGGTAATTTTCGTAGATATTTTGTTAATTTGGCTATATATTCAGTCTTTGTCATGTCTTAATCTCCCTTCCACAATACCATCCAGAGTTTCTTTGTAAGTTAACCATTCCTTATTAAGAAATTGAAGTTGCTCTTTTCCATATGGGGTAATACTATAATATTTACGTTTACGCCCTTGATATGCTTGGCTATAAGTGGTCATATAGCCTGCTTTTTCAAGCTTTTTTTAGAATAGGATAAAGTGTTGATTCCTTGATATTAGCCGCAATCTTTATGTTTTGGCTAATATCATAACCATAAGAGTCTTCTCTATCAATAATAACTAATATTAAGAACTCAATCAGGGTTGACGATGTTGGAAAATACATGGTTTGCTCCTTTTATTTTAGGATAGGTATAAAAATTATATATAATTATTTTATATATTATTTATGGAGGTGATCGGATGTATTATCCCGTATCAGCATTACTTATAGAGTTTCTGATCCTGTCCGTAGTAGAATCACAGGATTCCTACGGATATGAGATCAGCCAGACCGTCAAGATCGTGGCTGATATCAAAGAATCCACTCTATATCCCATCCTGAAGAAACTCGAGAAAAACGGTTATCTCACAACCTATTCTCAGGAATTTCAGGGACGTAAACGCAAGTATTATTCTATCACCGATTCCGGTAAAGAACAACTGGTGTATCTCAATAAAGAATGGATTTCCTACAGAGATACAATTGACGGAATCATTGAAGGGAGGATCCGAAATTGACCAGAGAAGAATATATGACTAAATTGCAGAAATATCTTCGCAAACTTCCGAAGCAGGATTATGAAGACGCAATTGAGTATTTCAATGAATATTTCAGTGATACAGATGAGGAAGGTCAGCAGAGACTGATGGAGGAGCTTGGAACTCCGAAGGAAGCGGCTGCGGACCTGATGTATAACCTTCTGGATCGGAAGATTCAGGAACAGGATGAGAGTGGTGAAGAGAAAAAGAGTAAAAAAGGAATCACGCTGCTGGCTGTTTTAGCTATCATGTCAACACCTGTGACTGTTCCACTTTTTATCGCAATGCTTGCAGTGCTTCTGGCGGCAGCAATCTGTGTTGTCTGTGTGATCTTCAGTGACTTTATTGCAGCATTCAGTATTTTACTGGTGGGTGGCAAGCTGTTGCTCAGAGGACTTGTTTCCTTCCCGTATTCTTTATCGGGTGCACTGATGATCACAGGATGTGGGTTACTTGGAATTGGATGCGCAATCCTGCTGTATCTTCTTGGAATCTATCTCTGCAAATGGACTGGTATGCTTCTTGTTATGCTTGCACGGAAAATAGCTGGAAAGAGGGGTAAGAATCATGAAAAAAACAAATAAACGTTTGCTGGTTGCTGGTGGTATCCTCTGCGCAATAGGAGTCCTGTTTTTGGGAGTTGGTGTTGCATCCGGTGGTAAAAATTATGTAAAAACAGCGGATCTGAACAGAATCAGTGGAAATGCAATGATGGATTCCAGTGACAGCCATGTGATTTTAAGCAAGACAAAGATTAATTCATTTTCTTCTGTGAATGTTGATCTTCGAAATCTTGATCTGGATGTAAAAGAATCTGACGATGAAAACTTTTACATTGCATACAATATTGAGACAAATAAAGGAATGCTGCCTCTTTCCTATCAGGTACAGGATGATACTCTGAATCTTGTAGAGAAAAAGGGAAATGAGTCATATTCATATATTCATATCGATATCAATTTCCTTCAGGAAATGCTCGGTCAGAGCCATGTGATCGAAAATTCAAATAAAGTAACTGTTTATATTCCGAAGGAAAACGACATGAGTAGTTTTTCCTGCAAGATGGGATATGGTGACTTAGATATTGAATCATTGAATGCCAAACAGGCAGTGATTCAGAATGATGATGGCGATGTTAAAATTGTGAGAGGTAGATTTAAGAATCTTGAGTTGAAAGATGATCTCGGTGATCTGAAGATTAAAGATGTTATATTTGCCAATAGTCAGATTGAAATGGCTGATGGTGATATACAAGCCGAGAATGTTACATTTACCGGTAAGAATGAGATTCGCAGCAGCCTTGGTGATATTACACTCAGTATTCCGGAAAAAACACTTGCAGATCTTTCTGTAGAGGCAGAAGCAAGTGAGATCAATATTCCGGAGGAACTCGGCAAAGTCATGACGGATGAAGACGATGAACAGAGCGTTGATTCTGGAAACAAGGCACAGAATTCCCTCGAAATTAAGAGTGAGGATGGGGATATAACGATCAAAGCTGCGAAATAATTTTGTACAAATTGTTATTGAAAAAAGAGAACTTGTAGCATATAAAATGAGCCGCTGCATTCGCAGCGGCTCATTTTATCTTTATCTACAGTACTTTATTCAGAAAATCGATAGTTCGAGGTTCTTTTGGATTCAGAAGTACTTCCTGTGGAGTACCTTCTTCTACGATGTAACCACCGTCCATGAAAAGAACACGGTCAGCAACTTCTCGTGCAAATCCCATTTCATGAGTTACAATAACCATTGTCATACCATCAGCTGCAAGCTGTTTCATAACCTGCAGAACTTCACCGACCATTTCGGGATCGAGGGCACTGGTAGGCTCATCAAAAAGCATAATATCAGGTGTCATACAGAGTGCACGTGCAATTGCTACACGCTGCTTCTGACCACCCGAAAGCTGTTCCGGATAAGCCTCTGCTTTATCATCCATGCCGACCTTCTTCAGCATGTGGATGGCGCGTTCCTTAGCTTCTTCCTTGGTTGCTTTTTTCAGCTCAACGGGTGCAAGCATAAGATTCTGTGTGACGTTCATATGCGGAAAAAGGTTAAAATGCTGGAAAACCATACCTACATTTTCGCGTACTTTGTTGATATCAACATGTTTATCTGTAAGATTTTTGCCGTCTACGATAACTTCACCGTCTGTAATTTCTTCCAGTTTGTTCATACAACGAAGAAAAGTAGACTTTCCGCTTCCGGAAGGTCCGATGATAACGACTACTTCGCCTTCGTGAATGTCGGTGGAGATATCTTTTAATACTTCCAGGGAACCGAAGTTTTTCTTTAAATGTGATACGTGAATTTTGACATTCTCTTTATTTACGGCCACGGTTCAGTCTCCTTTCTACGATTTTTGCTACTTTTGATAAGATCGTGATTACGATCAGATACATAACTGCGACAATACCCCATGTCTGGAAGGACATAAAGGAATTGGCAACAACGTTTTTGGCAGTATTGACCAGTTCCGGGAAACCGATAACAGAAAGAATAGAGGTATCTTTCAGAGTGATGATGAACTGGTTGATGATACTTGGAATCATGGTGCGGATTGCCTGTGGAAGTACAACACGGATCATGGCACGTGAATATGGAAGCCCAAGGCTTCTTGCTGCTTCCATCTGTCCAGGATCAACAGACAGGATACCTGCACGGATGATTTCTGCCATATAGGCACCACAGTTAAGGGCAAGGCAGACCGTACCGGCCTGGAGTGCTGTAAGTGTGAAATTAAATCCCATCATATTGTTCAGGCAGTACGGAACACCAAAATAAATAAAATATGCCAGAACGATCATTGGGACACCACGGATTACGTCAACAAAAATGGATGATATGATTCTGCATGCTTTGTTTTTCAGTACACTTAAGAGACCAAAAAACATACCCAGTATACAGGCAAAGAACAGACCACACAGTGCAAGTAGTAAGGTCTGTCCCATAGCAAGAAGCAGCAGGTTTCCATATCTGGTTATAATCTGGATCATGGAAATCTCCTTTCAAAAACAAAGCTGCCACAAAATGCAGCAGCCCTGTAATTCGTGTAGTGTTTTAAATCAGTTTATCTGATAAGGCCTGAGTCTTAAAAATTATTCTGCAGCTTCTTCTTCAGCAGCAGGTGTTTCTGTTGCATCAGCGTCAGCTTCTTCTGTCGGAACGGCATCTTCGCCAAGGTATTTGGCGATGATCTTGTTATATTCGCCGCTGTCTTTGATGTCTTTCAGACCAGCGTTGAACATATCGAGAAGTTCCTGGTTGTCAGCGTCGAAAATAGCGAATCCGTAAGGAGATCCTTCATTTGCAGTGTCTTCCAGGATCTGGAGTGCAAGGTCCCCATCTTTGATAGAGGATGCCATGATCGGTGTATCTTCGAAGCATGCAACTACCTGTCCGCCGAGAACAGCCTGATACATTGTCGGTGAATCTTCATAATAGGTGATGTTGAATCCGTATTCATCTTTCAGGCTTTCTGCATAGGTAGCACCCTGAGTACCAGTCTTAACACCAACAGTCTTGCCTTTCAGGTCATCGAATCCTTTGATATCGGAATCTTTCTGTACAGTCATAGACTGTGTAGCATTATAATATCCGTCAGAGAACAGCCAGCCGCTGTCTTTTCTTTCATCTGTAATAGAAGCACCGGCAATCATACCGTCAGCCTGTCCAGCCTGGCAAGCTGCGATGGAAGCGTCCCATCCAAGGCTCTTCAGTTCATATTCAAATCCCTGGTCTTTCGCGATAGCATCAAGTACATCTACATCAATTCCTACGAAGTTGCCATCATCATCAGTATATTCAAATGGTTTGAAGACGGTATCGGTAGCGATAACCCATTTTTTGTCAGATGCAGAATCAGCATCAGAAGCTGCAAATACAGGAACAGTAAGACTTCCTGCAAGTAATCCCATAGTTAATAAATAACACATCTTTTTCATGATTAAAGCACTCCTTTGTTGTTTAATATCGAAAAAAGGCGCAGTTCCCAAAAAAACTGACGCCTTCGCCGCTTTTTTCAATTCTATCATTGTAAAAATACACTGTCAATGGAAAATTTTAACTTTTTACCACATTAAAGGAATTGTCCTATAGAAAGTGCAAACGCTAATTGTTGAAAAAACTGGCAATGTATGTAAAATAGTGAATAGTATGAAAGAAAATATCGTTCCAGAGGGAAATATAAAAGGAGTAACGTGATGGAAAAAATAAAGATTGCTGCCATACAGATGCCGACAGTAGCAGATAAAATGGAAAATGTAAGAACTGTTAAAACTTATCTCGAAAAAATAAAGGATGAAAACCCAGATTTTGTAATTCTTCCGGAGATGTTCTGTTGCCCATATCAGACAGAGAATTTTCCAATCTATGCCGAAAAAGAAGGTGGACCGGTATGGCAGCAGTTATCTGGGTATGCAAAACAGTATGGAATTTATCTGATTGGAGGATCCATGCCGGAAAAAGATGCTGAGGGAAATGTTTACAACACATCTTACATTTTTGACCGTGAAGGAAAACAGATCGGGAAACATAGAAAAGTACATTTATTTGACATTGATGTCAAAGGCGGTCAGACATTCAAAGAATCCGATACGTTAACAGCAGGTGATAGCGACACGGTATTTGATACAGAGTTTGGTAAAATAGGAGTCATGCTCTGCTTTGATATTCGTTTTCCAGAATTATCACGAATGATGGTAAATGATGGTGCGAAAGTTATTTTTGTTCCAGCTGCATTCAATATGACAACAGGACCGGCACACTGGGAATTGTCTTTCAGAACCAGAGCACTGGATAATCAGATTTATATGGTTGGTTGTGCTCCGGCACGTGATGTATCGGCGGGATATATTTCATGGGGACATTCTATTGTCACAGATCCGTGGGGCAGAGTCATAGATATGTTAGATGAAAAAAAAGGAATTCTTCTGGCTGAGTTGGATATGGACTATGAAGAACAGGTAAGAGAAGAACTCCCATTATTAAAGAGCAGACGAAAGGATATATATCAGTTATCGCAGAATCTCTTCAATAGTGGAAACAGTACTGAAAGTTCCCCTGTTCTTTGAATTTTTTGTTCAATAGTCATCATCTCCTAAGTTGTTTTATTTTGTAATAGATATTAACAGACAGGAGAAGAGATGTCCATTGACCTGAAGGAGAAAAAGAGAAGAAAATTTCTTCATTTGTTGACATATTTTTTAACGAGTGATACAATACAGTTCTTTGATGAAACAAAATGTAACATGAATGAATCGAAATGCAACGGGGTGTAACAAACAGATTATGAACAAGAAAGAAAATCATTCTGCGAAAAGTGAGATAGAGCAGGCATTTCTGCGGCTTATGACACAAAAATCCTACATGGACATTACAGTAACAGATATTGTGCAGGAAGCAAACGTTGCAAGAGTTTCTTTTTACAGAAATTTTGCATCGATTTCGGAAGTACTGGACAGTATTGCAGACGCAACAGCGGAGAAGCTGAATATAGAGTTTCTTCCATTATTAGATACATCTGATGAACGAAAACTGCGGGAATATCTGTTCAATTATTTTTATCAGATATCGTTGAATTATAAAGAAATGTGGGCGATTCGCGGGTTGAATATGGATCTTTTTACGAAAAGACTCGGGGAGAAAATTCATGAAAAGAGAAAAGCAGTCGAATCCGCAGATTCTGATATATCAGAAAAATATGGATGGGTTGTAAAACTCTGTGTACTGGACGGTGTTTCGAGACGCTGGATCATGGACGAAATGAAAGAAACACCGGAAGAAATCATTGATTATGTGATGCCAATCATTAAAACATTATAAAAACAGAATACAAAGGAAGAAGTTATTATGAAGAAAACAGGAATCATGACAGACAGTCATAGCGGGATTTTAAACGAAGAGGCCGAAAGACTTGGAATCAAAGTGCTTCCAATGCCATTTTATATCGAAGAAAAGGTATATCGTGAAGGCGTAGATTTATCCAGAGAAGAATTTTATGATATGCTGCGCAAGGGAACGGATGTATCTACATCGCAGCCGTCACTGGTAGATGTTGCGGAGATGTGGAAAGAAATGTTGAAAGAATATGAAGAAATCGTATATATTCCGCTCAGCAGTGCATTAAGCGGTTCCTGTATGGCAGCAATGGCAATGGCAAATGAAGATGAATTTGCCGGAAAAGTCTTTGTAGTTGACAATGGTCGTGTAGCGACTCCGATGCACCGTTCGGTTCTTGATGCAGTAGAAATGACAGAAAAAGGTTACAGTGCAGCTGAAATCAAGAAAATCCTCGAGGAAACCAGAGAAAAGATGACGATTTACATTGGACTCAGCACCCTGGAATATCTGAAAAAAGGTGGAAGAGTCAGCTCAGTGACAGCCCTGGCAGCAGATGTCCTGAATATTAAACCAGTCATGCATTTCAGTACAGGAACACTTGATACTTATCAGAAATGCCGTGGTATGAAGAAAGCACGCAAGGTCATGATCGATGCGATGAAACATGAACTGGAAACTAATTTCCGTGAAGAATACGAGGCAGGAAATGTATATCTGATGGCGGCTTCCAGCAGCACTGATGAAGTAACGGCAGAATGGATGGCTCAGATTAAAGAAAGCTTTCCGGGAATGGATGTTATGTGTGATAAACTTTCCTTTGGTCTGTCCTGTCATATCGGTCCGGATGGGCTGGGAATCGGCTGTACCTGCAAACCTGTAGAATAAACGAAACATATGGAAAAATCGTTGTGAAAAGTTGCAGTAAATATTTAATACATTAATGCGGTGCAAATTTACAGCGATTTTTTATTGATTGCTGTCATCTTAAAACCATGATATTATCAAAGAAGCTGAAATTATTTATGAAGGTTTGAGCAAAATATATGGATGGGGGAAAGGGTAATTTTATGGAGCAACATCATCATGAAAGAAGTACGTTTTCCGGGAAACTGGGATTTGTATTGTCGGCTGCCGGAGCATCGGTTGGCCTGGGAAATATCTGGAGGTTTCCATATCTGGCAGCCAAGTATGGCGGAGGAATTTTTCTGCTAATCTATATTATTCTGGCAATGACATTTGGATATTCCATGATCGTAGCAGAGACAGCACTTGGACGAATGACAAAGAAGAGTCCGGTAGGTGCATTTGGAAAATTCGGAAAATCAAAATGGCTTTCTTTTGGGGGCTGGATCAATGCGATCATCCCGATTCTGATCGTGCCGTATTATTCCGTTATCGGCGGATGGGTAATCAAATATCTGGTTGAATATGTAAAAGGAAATACTCAGAATCTGGCAACGGATGGTTATTTCTCAGAATTTATTTCAAATGGAGTATCCACAGAGATCTGCTTCCTGGTATTTGCATTATTTACAGTAGGGATCATCTATGCAGGTGTTCGAAATGGCGTAGAGCGTGTGTCTAAATTTATGATGCCGGTTCTGGTATTTTTATCAATCGTGATCACGGTTTATTCAGTGACAAGACCTGGAGCTCTGGAGGGCGTTAAGTACTTTCTGATTCCAAATCCGAAGAATTTTTCATGGATGACAGTAGTAGCTGCAATGGGACAGATGTTCTATTCACTTTCTATTGCAATGGGTATTCTGGTGACATTTGGTTCCTACATGAAGAAAGACGTGTCTATTGAAAGTTCAACAACTAATGTAGAGATCTTTGATACTGCAATTGCAATTATGGCAGGCTTGATGATCATCCCGGCAGTATTTGCATTTTCTGGCGGAGATCCAAATACTCTGCAGGCTGGTCCGGCGCTGATGTTCATCACGATCCCGAAGGTCTTTGCAAGTATGGGACTTGGAACACCGATTGGTATTCTGTTTTTTGTATTGGTGCTCTGTGCGGCACTGACAAGCTCCATTGCCCTGACAGAAAGTGCAGTATCTACCTTCCAGGATGAACTGAAATGGTGCAGACAGAAATCCACACTGGTTGTTGGTGCGATCATGATCGTCCTTGGCAGCCTGTCATCCCTTGGCTATGGACCACTGGCATGTGTGAAGATCATCGGAATGCAGTTCCTTGATTTCTTTGACTTCCTGACTAACTCCGTGATGATGCCGATCGCAGCAATTGCTACATGTCTTCTGATCTCCAGAGTGATCGGACTGAAGAAGATAGAAGACGAAGTTGTTCTCGGTGAAGGAACCTTTAAAAGAAAGAAAATCTTCAATTTTATGATCAAATATCTTTGCCCAATCTTTGCAGCGATCATTCTGCTCAGCTCTGTGGCAAACGCATTTGGATGGATTTCCATGTAATAAAGAAATAATAAAACCGCGGTATTCTGTATATAAAAAATACAGGAAGCTGCGGTTTTTATGTGCTAAAAAAGTGCACAGGTCTGGCATCGAATCAGACTTTAGGCTGATAGTGCATATCAGATACATTATAAACTGTGATGAAGGCGAGAGGATCCTCATGGTTGATGAAATTCATTAGCTTCTGATATTCTGTTTTATCTACGATCGTGATGATCTCGTTTCGTTTCTGCATATTATAGGCCCCGTATGCTTCATAAACAGTAGCACCGCTGTGCAGTTCATGAATGATGAAGTTACGAAGTTCTTCTTCTTTTTTGGTAATGATACATACACGCCGTTTGATATTGTGGTCAAAAATAAAATGATCCAGTACGATACCATTGAAGTATGTACCAAGAATACTTAAAACAACAGTTTTCTTGTCATAGACCAGAGCAGCGGAAAGTGCAACACACATACCGGAAAGGGACATGGCCTTTCCAAGTTCCATATGCAGGTATTTATTCATGATCTTTGCGACAATATCCAGTCCACCGGAAGAGGCATTCCGGTTAAAGAGAATGCTCAGACCTACACTGACGACCAGAATATAGCAGAGAACATCCAGTTCCTGACTGTTGGTCATAGATTCGAAATTCGGGAAGATTTTTTCAAATAAACCAAGAAAAACAGGAAGCATGATACTGGTATATACGGTTTTTACACCAAATTCCCGACCGCAGGTAAGAAAGCCGATAATCAGAAGTATGACATTCAGAATCATCGTGATCGCAGACAGCGGAAGTGGGATGAAGTTGGACAGTACGATTCCAAGACCGGAGATACTGCTGACAGAGGTATGGCTTGGTACCAGGAAAAAATATACCGCAGCAGCAATGATCGCGACAGCAACGGTCAGTATGACTGTTTCCATAAAGATTTTTGCGTAATTCAGTTGTGTTTTCATAAAAGAAAATCCTTTTTCATTTTTAAAGTGTTATTTAATTCTGAGCTTCCGGATTTGGAAGATTTACCATGAGCGGTGCGTGTTCAAGTTCAGGAATGATCTTGTTTTTGAGGTCTTCAGTCGTGAATTTGAGACTTGAAGTATTGATACAAGGATGACATCCGAAGTAAGGATTTTTCATGACATCTTCATCAATCAGCAGCTGTACTTTCTTATCATGATCGTTCATCAGTCCCATCACACTGACAGATCCCGGAGTGATGTCCAAATATTTTTCCATATATTCCGGTTTAGCGAAGGACAGGCGGGCAGAGTTGATCTGTGCTGACAGATCCTTGGTCTTAAATGGCTTGTCACCTGGCATCAGAAGAAGGTAAAAGTTTGTCTCCTGCCGGTTGCAGAGAAAAAGATTTTTGCATATAGTAGTGTCATCGCCCAGAATACGGTCAACTTTTTCGCAGGCTTCCATAGTCATAGTTGCTTCATGGTCTACACGCTGGTAAGCTATGCCAAGTTTATCCAACAGATCATAGACACGAATTTCTTTATCAAGTCTTCCTGATGTGGTTTCAGGTCTTCCATTCTGTAATTCCATTTCATGGTTCTCCTTTTCATTTTTACGTCTTTCATTGTAACGGTATTTAAGTGATGTGTAAACCCGTTATATGATTGTCAAAGTACTAAATAGTGAAAAAGGCCGAGATTTAAATGTGGTTTTTTGAATATTTTTTCAAAAAAGGTCTTTACAAACCACAAAAAACCATATATAATGCAAATGAAAACAAAGAGAAACAACATAAAATGAAAAAATAAACAACACAAAACTGTTTTCTTTCTTTGAAAAAAGTATTATATTGACTTTGATATGTTTTTCACATACTTTTTCGGGGAAATAACACCATTTCAATTCATCAGAAAGGAGTTTTTTTCATGAATACAGACCTGACTACAGGCAATACCAGTCGTCTGCTCTGGGCATTTTCCATTCCCATGCTCATCAGTGTGGTTTTCCAGCAGTTTTTCAACATTGCCGACAGCATCATCGCAGGGCGGTTCATCGGGGAGCAAGCGTTGGCAGCTGTAGGGGCATCCTATCCCATCACCATGATTTTCATGGCTGTTGCCATCGGCAGCAGCATCGGCTGTACTGTCGTTATATCCCAGCTGTT
>OGPU01002743.1_pt1 | contig 11880 bp, 6 predicted proteins | sample 1552991 | NCBI WGS metagenome assembly OGPU01 (sample SAMEA2580296, study PRJEB22360) | human gut metagenome | biome: human gut; feature: human-associated habitat; material: faeces | place: Denmark | collected 2008/2010 | reverse complement strand
TGTCATCAGCATGGTAAAACCGTTTATCCGGCTGCCAGCAATTCCGTCGGCCTATACGGGTAAGCCACTTATAATATGTATCATCATTGTCTTCTTTTTCAGCCAATTCCGCCCAATCCACCATGCCGACATAAAGAGCGCCTTGCGGCCAGTTCAAGTCGTCATGTTCAGGAGCGGGGTGTGGATTGGCAATCTGCCAATCCGCCACCTTTCGCATGATAGACTTTATTTCTGCTTTTTGAAAAGGAATCTCTGTTGCCATTATAAAAACGGAACATAACAGAGACGCTCCCAATAAAAGTGTTTTTTTCATTCTATATTTATTTGTTTATCATTCGGTCATTACAGTTCAACTGTAGCCTTTAAAGGCAATTGACTGGAAGCAGGCCCGACTAAGATCTCAAAGTCTCCTTTTTCCACTACAAAGCGGTGTTGATTCATATCGTAAAAAGAGAATGCATCCTCATCCAGCACAACAGCAACCCGCTTCTTCTCCCCTTTCTTCAAGAATACCTTTTCATATCCTTTCAGTTCTTTCAACGGACGGGGAACAGAAGACTGTACATCATGCACATACACCTGTGCCACTTCCGAAGCATCCATCTTACCTGTATTCTCTATATCAAAGCTAACGGTAACCTGATGCTTACCCGTTTTCTCTGCAGCCATATTACTATAAGCGAAAGTAGTATAGGACAAACCGTAGCCAAACGGATAGAAAGGTTCTTTTCCCGAACGGTCGTATCCACGATAACCGACAAAGACACCTTCGGAATAGTCTACACGCTTAATCTCCGCCTTTAAGTTCTCGTAATAACTGCCGTGCACCGGATTATCGTCCCATTTCCGCTCGATAGAAATCGGTAGCTTTCCGCTTGGAGAGATCTTACCGGTCAGGATTTCAGCTATCGCCTGGCCGCCTTCCTGTCCCGGATACCAGGCCATAAGCACGGCACGCGCCTTATCGACTATTGGTGTGAAATCAACCCCGCCGCCGGCATTGACCACCACAATCAGATTAGGATTGAGCATCGCCGCTTCGGCAATCTCCTTCAACTGCTGTTGCGGCAGCGAGAACGGACGATCGCAATTCTCGCCTTCGGTCGAAGAGTCGAAGCCGGCACAATAGATGACGGCATCAGCCGATTCGATCTCCTGCTGCGGTAAAATAGGCGAATGACAAGCGCTGCACATCCGGAGAGTCCCGGAATCCCAGGCATTGTAATATTCCAAACGCACCTTGTAGCTTTTGCCCGCCTCGACATCCACCGATGCGCGCTTCATTGTGATAAAATGGTCGTACCAATCGGCAATAATCTCCCGATCGTCGATATAAAGTCGGTAACCGTCATCACCGCTGATCTGAAAGACTGCCTGCCCCGTAACCGACGGAATGAACGTTCCCGTCCAACGTGCCGAGAACTGCGTAGCAGGCACACCCTCCATCGGAGCATTCTGCCAGAAAAAGTCGATTGCAGTGGCATCGACCGTTCCGACGGCGTTCCCTTCAAGTTTCGGATTGGCGAAAAATTCCCCTCGCAATCCGGGTTTGCCATCCGGCGTAAAGAAACACCCCCAAGCCGTTAAATCCACAGACAGTTCAGGTGCCAATACCTTCATGCGGATGCGCTTATCTGCATTGCGAATCCCCTCTGCCACAGATACGGTTTCAAAGGGCATAACAAATCCGCTGCCTCCGCCCGTAGGGATATTAGTCGCATTGGGCCCCATCACAACCACATTCCGTATCTTTCGAGAGAAAGGCAGCATATCGCCATCGTTTTTAAGCAATACTACGGCTTCGCGCGCCACGGCGAGCGCCGTTTCCGAAGAGACGGGATTTTTTTCGGGGATCGACCAATCCCGCTGCTCCCGATCGAAGAACCCGAAAGCTATGAGCGTCTGCACGATATGACGGCATTTTTCATCGATCGTCTCCTCCGTCACAGTTCCCGTCGCCAAGGCCGTACGCAATTTATCCGGATTCATGAACTGGCCCCACGACATCTCAAGGTCCAAACCGTTATTGGCTGCTCCGACAGTAGAATAGGTCGCAGTCCAGTCGGACATGTAGATACCCTTAAAATTCCACTTTTCCCGCAGTACGCCGATAATCAGTTCGCGGCTTTCGGTGGTATGTATGCTGTTAACCGGATTATAGCTCGACATCACAGCGCCGACTCGGGCTTTCTGTACAGCTTTGCGAAACGCCGGCAGGTAGATTTCGTGAAGCGTCCGCTCATCAATATCGGAAGAAACGTTATGACGGTTCCACTCCTGATTATTGCCGCAAAAATGCTTGATCGTCGCCATTACACCGGCCGCCTGCATACCTTCGATATACGCCACGGCCGTTTCGGACGTCAGAAAGGGATCCTCGCCATAATATTCGTAATTGCGTCCGCAAAGCGGCGAGCGATAGATATTCACCCCGGGGCCAAGCATGATATGGACACCCCGTGCCCGGGCGTCCTGACCGAGCGAATGGCCGTAAGTCCGGGCCAATTCCCGGTTCCATGTCGCGGCAGCCGCGATACCGCATGGATACATCGTACTGTGAGTGTCGTTGCGAACCCCCTGGGGGCCATCGGCCATGCGTATCTCCGGAATCCCCAACCGGGGAATGGGCCGAATAAAAAAACCGTTGTAGCCACCGATATAGGCAAGTTTTTCTTCGAGTGTCATTTGCGCAACCAACTCAACGGCACGCTTTTCTATTTCGGGTGTAATCGTCTGCCCCATCGCTGCGCATGAGAGGACGAGGAACAATAAACTGAAAATTTTCCTTACAATCATATGAAACATTATTTAAGCGAAATACGAAGTGTCATGCCGGACCTCAAGACATGGATTTGCGGGTTCTTATCCTGCCGGCGAAGCGTGACGCGGAGCCTGTCGGACGCAACACGCTCGATTTCGAGGTCGAAATCGCTCCCGAAAGCCCGTATATGGCGCAAGGCCGCACGATCCCAAGCGGCCGGCAACGAAGGAGTCATCTCAAAAGATCTGAATCCCGTCGGACGAATGCCGAACAATCCTTCGGTAAAAATACGGCAGTAGAGGCCGCTCTCGGCAGAAAGCTGCCGCATCGAACCGGAGCCTTCGGGCCATGCCTCGATAAAATAGGGAACATGATTGCCCGTAAGGCGCCGAGCTGTAAACCGATGCAAAAAATCGCCCGCCTTATCGGCACAGCCTGCCCGGAAAATACCCCGCAGGGCATAGAGCGTCGAGCGATCCCAGAAAACCGAGTCGCCCTGTTCCGTCAGCAGGCCGTCCTCCGTATGGAGTTCGGGGCCGAGCAGCGCGGCAACCGTTCCCTCACGACGTTCGGAAAGACCGACGACGAGGGGCATGCAGATCCAGGCGCGCAGTTTATCGTTGATTTCCGAATAGCGGTAGGCATGATAACCGGCCACGTCACGGCCGAAAAACCGTTCAATGGCCGCGGCCAGCTCCCGGGCCTGACGCAAATAGGCGTTCGTCTGCGACGGTTTCACACCGATTTCCCGGCCCAGTGCAGCAGCCGACAACAGCGCGTCGTAATAAAGCGCAGAGGTGGCCAGATTGGTCCGGCCGACAGGGAAACGCCCTTCCAATTCGTCGGAATCCGACGCCACGACCCCGTCGGCGGTCCGGTTGCGACGGCAATACTCCAGACACCATTCGACTAACGGCCACAACTCTTCAGCTTCGGTGCGGTCGGCACGCGCAAGGGCATAACGGGCTGCCCCGTTCGCACACATTGCAGCATCGCCGCGGTCTCCCGCCCCATTCCAGATATCCGTACCCTCGGCGATGATCGAACTGGGCAGAGGCCGATAGTCGGCATTCATGAAACGAGCGAAATGGCGGAATGTGTTGATGGCCGATTCATTGGCCGTCGCATAACCCAGAAAAGGGAAGAACGGAATCACGTATTCGCACTGGTCGTTGGTCCATACCGCCGCATAGAAAACCTCGCCGCCGGGAGCGTGCATATATCCGCCCCGCGTTCGGATGATGCTTTCGGCAGCCCGGAGTTTGGAAAAATGGAACGCCGTATTCAGCACCGAATCGGGCGTTTCGAGCACAAGGCTGTGCCCGATGTCCTCCCGTATGAACGCACGGCGCGCAGCCAGCTCCGCGGCGACGTCCGGACATCGGGGATTTTCACCTTTGCGGTATGCCTGAAACACCGCATCGAAAACCACCGAATCGCCGGGCGCGACCTCGAAACGTCCGCTGCCCGAAATATCGGCCCGCAGGACGTAACTGCCCTCCACACCTTTCGCCGGATCGGTTTCGAACGTCTGCATATATTCCGGGATATAGATCGTACGCGTGCGGTTCGGGCTGCTGTTGCGCAGCACATAACGCTCGCATGTCAACGGCAGGGTCCGGGAAGGAAAAATAGTCTGGGTCATCGTCACGGCAGGTTCGGAAGCATAGTCCGACACCAATCCCAGTTTCGACCGCCCCGTTCGCCACGTGCTGTGCACCTCCATCACTCCATCGAACTGCACCTGTTCCACCGTTTCCGACTGCAAGGCGAAGCCGTCCACGCTCAGCAATGACGGTATGTCGGTCGCCATACGGAACACGAGGCTGGCATGCGTATCGTTCGGAACGGTACGCAGCAAGGGAAAGATCAAGGAACGCTCTTCGCGGAATGCTCCCCGCTCATCGACACCCCACCGCAAAACGAGGGAAGTCGCCTCGCCGGTCATCTCCACACAGTCCTCATGCGGAAGATCGGATCCGGGCCGCCAAACGATATGACGCTGATCTGTTCCGATCTGCCAGCGCTGTCCGGATGCCGGCACGACGGCCAGAACAAGCAGACAACATGCTAAAAATCTACCATTCATCTTTTTTACTTTTTCAAATCGTCGATCCGTATATCGAACCGGTCGTAATCGGCCGTCCGCCAGGCATTCCGCGCCGTGATGCGCGACAGGGCGAACAACGGCGAAAAGGTCCGCACGCCAATCGTCCGTCCGTCGGGCCTGAACTCTAAAATCCGCAGCCAGCAGTCGCCGCCGTTGCCGAACCAGCCGCCGTCGCCGGCCTGCGAGTTGAACATCATCTGGGGAATCCGGCGCCCATCGGCCGCCCGGTCCACACGATAAGCCGAAGTCGTCCGGTAATCGATCCCGGCAACTCCGTCGGCACCGCCCTCCATGTCGATCTTCGGAGGAGTCCCCGTATGGCCGCAGAGCACCAGACAAATGTTCTTCGAAGGATAGACCAGTTTCTCCCAAACGGCCTGCGGCCAGTTTCGGGGCGTAAGTTTGTAGCCCTCGTCTTTTTTGCGACTGCCGTCCGTATCGAGAAACGAATGGGTCAGAACGATTACCCGGTGGTTGCGGTATTTTTCCGACTCGATCAGACCGCGCGCCCAGTCGAGCGCCTCGTCGCGGGGCGCGAATTCGAAAGCGATCACCAGCAGATCGCCCCACGCCGCATCATGGAATTCATAGGCGGCATTCTCCAGCGTATGAACATTTTCGTGATTGAGGCCGGCAGCGGCCAGATGCGCGACGATCTCGGTATTGCGTTCGGGATAGATGTACTGCGGCATCATCGAAAGACGATTTTCCGCCGCAACGTAGCCCACGTCGTGATTCCCCTGACAAACGATATAGGGAATCCGGCCGTCCAGCCGTTCCAAGGCTCGTGAAACGGCACTCCATTGCTGCCGCGACGTCTGGTCGCCGTTGTGGAAATGCACGGGATCGCCGCCTGTAAGCTGATCGTTCTGTTCCACCATGTCACCGGTGAACAGTGCGGCCCGAATTCGCAGCCGATCGATATTTTGAGCGACCCACGCCGTCATCAGTTCGAACAACGGCTGGTTGGCGGCGAATTTGATCTGGCTCTGCGGGTCGGGTATCAGAATCATGGAGAACGACCCCTCCTCTTCGAGTGTCGGCCGTACGGGAATTTGCGGCTCGCTGTGCCGCACTTGCGCAAAAAGCGTCAGTACCGCCGATCCTGCGATCAGCGACATCATCAATTTTTTCATTCGATGCGGATATTTCGGTTATCGTTTTGCCGGAAGCCGATGATTTTTCGGATAACTGAACGTATTGTCCAACAGCCATCGGCCTTTGTAAATCTTGAAATATTCGGGGCCCGTGTATACGGGAGTTCCGTCGATGGCGACCAACGCATTGGACCACCATTGTTCGGTCGGCCGCAGCACGATGGTCGGATAGCCGGAAGGGCCCGACGAGGCACTCTTCAAGTGTCGAAGCTCTTCGGCTACGACGACCTCGTCGAAGCGTTTGCGTTTCGGATCGAACTTATAGAGCCGTTCGGAAGTCGTCAGCCACAATTTACGCTCGCCGTAAGCCGGGAACAGATCGTGCGGGTCCGCGCCGCCGTCGGGCAGCGGAAGCGATTCGCAAAGCGTCAGGGCGGGAACTCCCTCCTTCAGCCCGTAAGCATAAGCATTGAGCGTCGTGTAAGCTGTTGCCCATAACACCTTGTTCTTCCGGTCCCAGACGACATTATGGCCCGACTTGAGCGGATAGACTGCGACGGCCTCGGTTGCCGGGAAACGGTCGTAGTCCACCCGGTAGATCTTGAGTTTGTCGCCAGCCGGCGTGTTACTGGTGCTGCAAGCCACAGCGATGTTACCGTCGGGCAATACTTCGGCCGAATGCGGAAATCCGCCGCCGCTGGCGGCATACCAGATCATCCGGTGGTCAGCGATGCGGATCAGTCCGATGCCGCCGTTCGAGACGACGAGAATACACAGCCCGCCGTAGACGGGCTTGATCTCCGTCGGGCAGTTGAACCAGTTCCGGTGTTCGGCAGGGAGTCCGGATTTCGAAACATCCCACGTCCATACGATCCGCTGCGTCGCAGCATCGGCGATCGCCACATAATGCCGGGCCTGCTCGGCCAGAACGATGTACCGCGTCTTTTTATCGGGTGCCGGCCGCCCGACTGCGGTTCCGACCGCAAACAGCAGGCTGACTGCAATTATAAAAATCGATTTATTCATTTTTTCAGTTTGGCTATTAATGATTCATGTCACTGCGGAACGGTATCGGTTCCGTTGAAAAAATAAGGGGCATAACGGTATCCTTCCTGATCGTACAACTCCTTCAGGCGAAACAGCCGACGGGAAAAATCGGGAAAATCACGTCGATCGCAACTCCACGCCACTTCGGCAAGCGCAGCCAAACGGGGCAACAGCATATGCTCGACCTGTCGGAAATCGACCATATATTCCCGCCATATATTTCCCTGCACGCCCAGTATGCACTGTCGCTGACCGCCGTCGAGACCTTCGTAAGGCGAAAATTCGTATGCCCGGCGTACGGTTACGTACGGAACGTCGTCGGGTCGTCCCGTGGCGACCGTTTCCCGTTCGACCCGTGCCGGATCATGCGTCTGATAGTAATCGAAATAGAAGTAATCGCAGGGAACCATGACGACCCGATTGCCGTGTCGCGCCGCCTCGATGCCGCCACGGGTCCCGCGCCACGACATGACGGTAGCGTCCTGCGATACGCCGCCTTCGAGAATCTCGTCCCAGCCGATCAGACGGCGGCCGCGGTCACGGAGCCATTCCTCGATCCGGCGGACCAGATAACTTTGCAGTTCGGCCTCGTTCCGCAGCCCCTCCCGACGGATACGTTCTTGACAGAACGGACACGATTTCCAGCGTTTGCGCGGCGATTCATCCCCGCCGATGTGAATATATTCCGACGGAAAGAGTTCGAGAACTTCGGTCAGCACATCCTTCAGGAATCCGAGCGTCGACTCTTTGCCGATGCACAGAACGTCCTCGCTCACGCCCCACGTCCGCATCACTTCATAAGGACCTCCGGTGCACCCGAGCCAGGGATAAGCCGCCAATGCCGCCACGGCATGACCGGGCATCTCGATTTCGGGAATCACCATAATACCCCGTTCGGCCGCATAGGCCACGACTTCGCGGATCTCGTCCTGCGTATAGTAGCCGCCGTACGGTTCGTCCGTATACTCGGAAGAGGTCCGATGGTCGCCGACAACCGTCCCGCGGCGTACGGACCCGGTTTGGGTCAGAGCCGGGTAACGGCGAATCTCGATCCGCCAACCCTGATCGTCAGTCAAATGCCAATGAAAGACATTGAGTTTGTGCAGGGCAAGGATGTCGATAAACCGCTTGACCTCGCCAATGGGTGAAAAATGGCGGCAGACGTCGAGCATGGCTCCGCGATAGGCGAAAAACGGTTTGTCGTGAATCCGTACAACGGGAATCGTTCCTCGGTTTTCGAACGCCAGTTGCCGCAAACTTTGCAGTCCGTACAGGACAGCGCTTACGGAACCGCCCCGCAGTTCGATACCCCGACGGGTAACATCAAGCACGTATTCCTCCCTGGCCAGCGAAGAATCGCCCGCAAGCGACAACGCAGGGGCCGCAGCATGGGATTCGAGAGCGAGTTTTCCTCCGAGAATCGGAGCTGCCATTTCCGAAAAAAGCCGGGCGGCCCCGAGCAAAGAGTCGGGGGCCGATACAACGGCTCCGGCTTTCAGCCGAAATGCGCCGACACCCCGTTCGACGGAGAGCGGACATGGAACAATGTCGAATGTTCCCGGCCGACCGACGACCGGATACAGACAACAAATGCCAATAAGTGTAATAAATCTTTTTATCAGAGTCATTCGTTCGATATTTGATTATTCCTCGGAAAGTTTAGTCACCCGCACATAGTCCACTTCCATTTCGACCGGCAATTTGGCATCCTCGATTTCTCCGGCCCAACCGCCGAGTGCAAGATTGAGAATCAAATAATAACGAGTCTTAAACGGCCACTGCATCTTTTGCCGTTCATCCGGGAGATGCAGGTTCATATGGCGAAACGTTTCTACGTCGTCGATATAAAACACCAGAGCGTCGTCGGAAATCTCGACCGCATAGCGATGAAACGCCTTGATGTCGATCTTGGGAGTCCGCTGATCGCCGGACGGTCCCGCAGCAGTATGATGATGGATAAAGTGGCTGTGCACGGTCTGATAAACGAAATCATCGCAATTCAGATGTTCCATAATATCAATCTCCCCACAGGCGGGCCACCCCGGATATATCGGTTTTTCCGGCATCAGCCAAATGGCGGGCCAGGCTCCTGGCGCCAGTCGGCCGAACCGTGCTCCGACTTCGATCCGATGTCCCGGACCAAAAGCGATCTTACCCAAACTCCATATACCGCCGCATCTGTAAATCCCGTCTTTCTTCCGTGCCCGCAGGATCAGTTTCCCCTTCTTGACACTGGCTTCCCTGACACTCCCTGACATATGTTTCTGCCAGACAGGCGCACCGGCTGGAATAAAACTCCAGTATTCAGAATCAGGGATGCGCGACTTTTGATCGAAATCTTCCGAAAAGACAACGATTTCATGCCGTTCCGCAGACCTCTCTTTCAACGAAGTACAAGCCGGTGTTCCGGCCTGTACTTCCGTCGAAAGTAAAGAAAGCGAATATGCAAGCGCCCCGAAAAACAGTTGAGTTTTCATCCGCATCAGTTGCCGAGTCTGGTTACACGAACCCAATCGACCTCCATAAACGACGGGATATCTGCATCCTGAACCTCACTACGCCCGGCCGCACCTATCGAGAGTATCAGATAATACTGCCCTCGGAAAGGCCACTGCATCAACTCCGACTCGTTCGGAAAATGCTGATTCGCATAACGCATCGTCTCCTTGTCATTCGTGTAGAACACGATCTCTTCATCGGTCAAATCCGCCGAATAGACATTGAACGTTCCCTTGTTGTAATCTGCATAAGCAGCTTTCCCGGACGGTGTTTCCTGATAAATATCAATATAATGGGAATGGAGCGTCTGCTGAACGTAATCGTTCAGATAGCTGTGTTCCATAATATCGATCTCTCCGCCATGAGGCCATCCCGGGTAGATCTGGTACATAGGCTCCGGCATTAGCCAGATTGCCTGACCTATGCTGCCTGCATCTTCGACAAAACGAGCACAAACCTCGATCCGACAGTTGTTGAACCATTTCTTGCCCTGAGTCTTGATACCGCCCGAAACGACCTTGCCGTCTTTCTTCTCGATGGTAAGAATCAGCTTGCCATCCTTGACATAAGCCTGATCCGGACTGCCCGACATATAAATCTGCCAGGCTGCCGTACCATACGGAACATGTGACCAACTATCGTAATCCAACCCGTCTGCCTGGTCGAAATCATCGTAGAAAATAATTTCGTTTTCGGTCTCCGAGGGTATGGAATAATTCCAATAATTAGGATCGGCGACAAACGTATTGCAAGTTATCATGCCCGTACCGGAATCAATACCAAAATCGTATGGTAACCCATCATGAGTCCCTTGCCAAATATCACCTCCATTCCAATCATCAATTACCAATACATCATTGATCCAAATACGCCGTCTAATGCCTTTAGCATAGTTTCCACCCTTTCCATCGTATGGCGTAATCATTAACCGGATTTTTTTAAGATTATTGATAGTCGGATACCCTGCTTGGAAGATCGCTGTATAGAGCGGAAGCCAACCGTTATCATTCCCAAAATAAATTTTTGTCGGGTTGTTGACCATACCATAGGCTGTGTATGCATTTTTGTTGCCGTATGAGAACATAAGATAAGGCTCATTATTAGTATTTATCTTACCGCCGACAATAGACAAATCCCCTTGAGAAATATTCACGTTCGAAAATGTCCATTCGAAATAACCGTATTTATATTTATCAATAGAAAAAAGACGACCAGCCGCATTATTTATCGTGAGTGTTGCCGAACCCGTTTCGCTGTCAAGGCTCCAACCATCACCCCCACTCCAAACGGGAGATCCCCACACGGTGCTGAAAGTTTTCGGGCTCACCTCTGAAATCTCTGTTGAAGGAGAAAGTGTAACCGTAAGTGTCCTTGGCGCACAAGCAATTGATTTGGGCAATTTTACTTTAAATGTCTCATTATCGACGATTGTAATTACGGCTTCCCGGCGATTAGTCGAAACTTTCCACGGAATATTGGCATGGACTTTATATGTTTTTTCCGCTCCACCATAATAGAAACCCTCGGTAAAAGGGGCACCACCATCAGCAAACTCCAGATAATGCATTCCCACGGTTGTCGGATCACCAGTCAAGTCATAACATTGACCTGCAACAAAGTCATCAGACATGACAGTCGGATCCGAACTACAACTTGCAATCAATAAAAAAAACGGAATACCAAAACGTGTTTTCATAATCAATCAACCATTCGGTTAGTACTCGACAAAAAATATCTGCTCGGGACCATCTTCCAAACCCGCAGTAAATCAGATTATGTAAAACTTATTTAATGATAACATTACAAATTCCTGCTGGAGATACAGAAAAGGGTAAGGCTGTCAATCAGTCGATCCGAATCTTTTCGCTCAATCGAATATCCCGCGATGAAGCGCCGACCGAAATCGTGAAATCACCCGGTTCGACCACGAAATCATGGCGGTTCATATCGTAAAAAGCAAAGGCGTCCGGTGACAGACGAATCTCCACACTTTTCGTTTCACCGGGTTCGAGCCGCACCTTTTCATATCCCTTCAACTCTTTTTCAGGGCGAGGAACACTGGCCACCTCATCACCAACATAAAGTTGCGCCACCTCGGAACCAGCGAAACGACCAGTATTCGTCACCTCGAATGATACCACGACATTCCCGTCATCCAGTCGTTCCATCTTCAGATTCGCATAATCGAAAGTCGTATAGGAGAGTCCGTAGCCGAACGGGTACATCGGTTCGGTGCCCGCCCGATCGTATCCTCTGTATCCAACGAAAACGCCTTCGTCATAACTGACTCGTAGCGGGCTGTTGTAAACCTGAGCAACGTTCGCACGATAGCTGTCAAACGTCGGATTATCCTCCGCCCGACGCTC
>OGPU01002733.1_pt1 | contig 11914 bp, 10 predicted proteins | sample 1552991 | NCBI WGS metagenome assembly OGPU01 (sample SAMEA2580296, study PRJEB22360) | human gut metagenome | biome: human gut; feature: human-associated habitat; material: faeces | place: Denmark | collected 2008/2010 | reverse complement strand
CGCTGCTTGAAATGATAAATGCGTCGGAAGCCCGCGAGGACGACCCGGAATTTCAATCCCCCGTTGACCTCATGTTTGAATGCTTGGAGGAAAAAGACCCGGAACATTTTGCGGTGCGCCAGTACAAGAAGTTTTTGCTGTCTGCCGGAAAAACAAGAAGCTCTATCCTCATTTCCTGCGGTGCGCGTCTTGCCCCCTTTGACATTCGGGAACTGCGCGAGCTGATGGAAACCGACGAAATGGAGCTTGACACCTTAGGCGACCGAAAGACCGCGCTTTTTGTTATTATCTCCGACACCGACGACACCTTTAACTTTGTTGTATCAATCCTTTACACACAGCTTTTCAATCTGCTTTGTGACAAGGCAGATGATGTGTACGGCGGGCGGCTGCCTGTTCATGTGCGCTGTCTGCTTGACGAGTTTGCAAATATCGGGCAGATACCGAAGTTTGAAAAACTCATTGCCACGATAAGGAGCCGCGAAATCTCCGCGTCCATCATCTTGCAGAGCCAGTCGCAGCTAAAGGCTATCTACAAGGACAACGCCGATACCATTGTCGGCAACTGCGATACGACCCTGTTCTTGGGCGGCAAGGAGAAAACGACCCTTAAAGAAATGTCGGAAATCTTGGGGAAAGAAACGATTGACAGCTTCAATACTTCCGAAACAAGAGGACGGGAGCTTTCCCATGGGCTGAACTATCAGAAATTAGGCAAGCAGCTTATGAGCGAAGATGAAATTGCGGTCATGGACGGCGGAAAATGTATCTTGCAGCTACGCGGGGTGCGCCCGTTCTTCTCCGAAAAATACGATATTACCAAACACCCGAAGTACAAGTACCTTTCCGACTTTGACAAGAAAAATGCCTTTGACATGGAAAAGCACTTGCGCCGCCGTCCTGCAATCGTAAAGCCGGACGAAGTATTTGACTACTACGAAGTTGACGAAGCAGATTTGCAGGAGGATACAGAATGAATAAGCGTATCAGAAAGAAAAAGGCAAAACAGCAGCTAATCCGAGCTATCAGCGGGCTTGTGGAAGCAGCCGAGGAAATGCAGCGGGAACAGGAACGCAGGACAAGACAGGCGGGTATTTCCTATATCAAGTATATCGAAGCTGTCCGGGAACGGCAGTACGGCATTATGCCTGTCTACACACCACTTTTTGAAAAGGAGGGAGCTTAAAGTAAAAATAATAAACACGGGTTACATGGTACGCGCCCCTACTCCTTGCGCGTATCGCGGCAGGAAGCCGCACCCTTACAACTGAATACCGCCGCGCCGCAGCAACAAACGCAGCGCGGGGACTTATGACCGCGGCAGTTATCGAAAACTGACCGCCGTTTTTTATGCCCTTTTTCGGGCAGCCGCAAAGCGGCAGAAAGGAGTTTTATTATGGCATTTTTCAACAGCGCAGTAGGAGTTTTGCAGACACTCGTTATCGCTCTCGGAGCAGGTCTTGGCATTTGGGGCGTTATCAACCTCTTGGAGGGCTACGGAAACGACAATCCGGGCGCGAAAAGCCAGGGCATGAAGCAGCTCATGGCGGGCGGCGGCGTTGCCCTTATCGGCGGCACCCTTGTACCTCTGCTTTCCGGCCTGTTCGGTTAAGCTGCGGGTAACTGCCTATGCAGAGCATACTTGACGCGATTAACGAGTGGATAAAGGAAATTCTCATTGGAGCCATTAACGGTAATCTGTCAACTATGTTCGGGGACGTAAACGAAAAAGTCGGAACTATCGCCGCAGAGGTAGGCAAGACCCCGCAGGGGTGGAACGCAGGCATATTTTCCATGATACAGAGCTTGTCGGAAAATGTGATTGTACCCATTGCGGGGCTTGTCATTACCTACGTTCTATGCGTGGAGCTTATCAGCATGATAACGGAAAAGAACAATATGCACGATATTGACACGTTCATGTTCTTTAAGTGGTTTTTCAAGGCGTGGGTAGCGGTGTATCTCGTTACCCACACCTTTACTATCGCTATGGCGGTGTTCGATATGGCGCAGCACGTTGTTTCCGGCGCGGCGGGCGTGATCGGCGGCGATACGAATATCGACGTTGACGCCGCCCTCTCGTCCATGCAAGCCGGACTTGACGCTATGGAAATCCCCGAACTGTTACTGCTCGTTATGGAAACAAGCCTTGTGAGCCTTTGCATGAAAATCATGTCAGTGCTTATCACGGTTATCCTGTACGGCAGAATGATAGAAATTTACCTTTACTGTTCGGTATCGCCTATCCCGTTTGCAACTATGACTAACAGAGAGTGGGGACAGATAGGCAATAACTACTTAAAAGCCCTGTTCGCCCTCGGTTTTCAAGGCTTCCTCATAATGATATGCGTCGGCATTTATGCGGTTTTGATTGGCAGCATGATTGTAGCGGATAACCTGCACAGCGCGATTTTTTCCCTTGCAGCCTACACCGTGATTTTGTGCTTCTCCCTATTCAAAACAGGCGCACTTGCGAAGTCAATCTTTAACGCCCATTAAAGACCGAAAGGAGGTTTTCACTTGGCGTATGTACCCGTACCCAAAGACTTATCAAAAATCAAAACGAAAGTCGCTTTTAATCTGACAAAGCGGCAGATTATATGTTTTGCGGCAGCCCTCGCTATGGGACTACCGCTTTTCTTTTTGCTCAAAGACAGCGCGGGAACAAGCATGGCGGCATTTGCAATGATTGTCGTTATGCTTCCCTGCTTCCTCTTGGCAATGTATGAAAAACACGGGCAGCCCCTTGAAGTCGTGATAAAAAACGTCATTCAGACAAAGTTTATCCGACCAAAGGAACGCCCCTATCAGACGGAAAATTTTTATGCCGTCATAGAAAAACAACGAAAACTGGAAAAGGAGGTATCGGCTATTGTCAATGGCAGAACGAAAAACAGTAAGCCGCGCGGTAAAAAATCCCGTCAAGCGTAAGCTGACCCGCGCGGAAAAGAAAGAAATCGCCGCCGTGATACAGGCGGCAAAGGGCGACGGGAAACCCCACACCGCGCAGCAGACCATTCCCTACTTGCAGATGTACCCGGACGGGATTTGCAGGGTAACGGAAAAGAAATACTCGAAAAGCCTTGTCTTTGAGGACATCAACTATCAGCTTGCACAGGCAGATGATAAGACCGCCATTTTTGAAAACTGGTGCGATTTTCTCAACTACTTTGACGCTTCCGTATCGGTGCAGCTCTCTTTCATCAATCAGGGCGCAAGAAAGGAAAAGGCACAGGCGGCTATCGAAATCCCGGCGCAGGACGACGCTTTTAACTCTATCCGCAAAGAATACGCGGACATGCTGAAAAATCAGCTTGAAAAAGGCAACAACGGACTGGAAAAGTGCAAGTACATTACCTTTTCCATTGAAGCGGACAATCTCGCAGCCGCAAAAGCCCGCCTTTCCCGTATCGAAACCGACGTACTCAATAATTTTAAGGTGCTTGGCGTAACCGCCCGCCCCATGAACGGACAGGAACGCTTGAACGTACTGCATGGGATTTTTCACCCGGAGGGCGAGCCGTTCCGCTTCTCTTGGGACTGGCTTGTACCGTCGGGGCTTTCTACAAAGGACTTTATCGCCCCGTCCTCGTTCCGTTTTGGCGACGGCAGGACGTTTCGCATGGGGCGTAAGCTCGGCGCGGTTAGTTTCCTTGAAATCCTCGCGCCGGAGCTGAATGACCGTATGCTTTCGGACATTCTCGACCTTGAAAACGGGATTATCGTCAATCTGCATATCCGCAGTATCGACCAGAGCGAAGCAATCAAGACCATTAAGCGCAAGATTACCGACCTCGACAAGATGAAGATTGAGGAACAGAAAAAGGCGGTACGCAGCGGGTACGACATGGATATAATTCCGTCCGACCTTGCCACCTTTGGCAGCGAAGCAAAGAACCTGTTGCAGGATTTACAGAGCAGAAATGAAAGAATGTTTCTGCTGACGTTCCTTGTGGTAAACATGGCAGACACGAAGCGGAAACTGGATAATGACGTATTCGCTACGGCGGGCTTTGCACAGAAAAACAACTGCGCTCTGACCCGCCTTGACTATTTGCAGGAAGCGGGCTTTATGTCCTCTATCCCTCTTGGAGAGAACCTTATCCCCATTCAAAGAGGATTAACGACCAGCAGCACCGCTATTTTTATCCCGTTCATCACGCAGGAGCTGTTTCAGCGGGGCGCAGCCCTTTACTACGGGCTGAACGCACTTTCTAACAACATGATACTCTGCGACCGCAAGCAACTGAAAAATCCCAACGGGCTTATCCTCGGAACACCGGGAAGCGGTAAATCCTTTGCGGCAAAACGGGAAATGACAAACGCCTTTCTCATTACTGACGACGATATTATTATCTGCGACCCGGAAGCCGAGTATTTCTCCCTTGTGCAGCGTTTGGGCGGGCAAGTGATACGCCTGTCGCCAACAGGAAAAGGCATGGACGGCAAGCCCCAGTATGTGAACCCTATGGATATTAACTTAAACTACTCCGAGGACGACAACCCGCTTGCCTTGAAATCCGACTTTATCCTTTCCCTCTGCGAGCTTGTTATCGGCGGCAAGGAGGGCTTGCAGCCCGTAGAAAAAACCGTCATTGACCGCGCCGTGAGGAACGTGTACCGACCTTTCCTTGCTGACCCCGACCCGGCAAAAATGCCGATTTTGGGCGACCTTTACAACGAGCTTTTGAAGCAGCCGGAGTCGGAAGCTGCCCGCATTGCGGCGGCATTGGAGCTTTATGTTTCCGGCTCTCTGAACGTCTTTAACCACCGTACCAACGTGGAGCTTTCAAACCGTCTTGTCTGCTTTGATATTAAGCAGCTTGGAAAGCAGCTCAAAAAATTAGGTATGCTCATTGTGCAAGACCAGGTGTGGAACCGCGTTACCGTCAACCGCGCCGAGAAAAAAGCGACCCGTTACTATATGGACGAGTTTCATTTGCTGCTCAAAGAAGAACAGACCGCCGCTTACAGCGTGGAGATTTGGAAGCGTTTTCGTAAATGGGGCGGCATACCGACGGCAATCACGCAGAATGTCAAAGACCTTTTAAGCAGCCGTGAAGTCGAGAATATCTTTGAAAACTCTGATTTTGTCCTCATGCTCAATCAGGCACAGGGCGACCGGGCTATCCTTGCAAAGCAGCTTAATATCTCCCCACAGCAGATGAAGTATGTAACCCACACCGAAGCGGGCGAGGGACTTATCTTTTACGGGAACGTGGTGCTGCCGTTCATTGACCGCTTCCCAACCGACACCGAGCTTTACCGTCTGCTTACGACAAAGCCGGAGGAAGTGAGCAAGCCATGAAAACGGACGTAATCATCAACCGTGAAGCCCTCTATGCCCTGCGGGAGCTGCCGAGCGAAAGCGTGAACTGCTGCGTCACAAGCCCGCCTTACTATGGACTAAGGGACTACGGGCTTGATGCACAGATTGGACGGGAGGACACGCCGGAGCAGTACATTGACAGGCTTGTAGAAGTATTCCGGGAGCTGCGCCGGGTACTGAAAGACAACGGGACGTTTTGGCTGAATATCGCAGATACCTACTGCGGAAGCGGTATGAAAGCGGGCTACAAGCAAAAGGACTTAATCGGTATTCCGTGGCAGCTTGCTTTTGCCCTGCGCTCTGACGGGTGGTATTTACGCAGCGATATTATCTGGCTGAAAGAAAACCCCATGCCGGAGAGCTGCCGCGACCGACCGAGCCGCTGCTATGAGCATATCTTTTTACTGACGAAATCAAAGAAATATTACTATGACGCTGCCGCCATTGCGGAGCCGATCGCACCGGGAACAGCAGCGCGGTACCGACAAGGGCGCGGCGCAGGACACAAATATGCCGAGGAAGTACCCGGACAGGGCAAGGTACAGGGTATCAATAAAACCCGCAGCGGCGGCTATTATGACGACGCTCTTATGCCGACTACAAGGAACAAGCGGGACGTTTGGCTTATCAATACCGTACCGTACAAGGGCGGGCATTTTGCCGCCTATCCCCCGAAGCTCGCGGAAACGTGCATACTGGCGGGCTGTCCGGCGGGCGGCGTTGTCCTTGACCCGTTTTTCGGCAGCGGTACAACCGGACTTGCAGCGAAAAGCCTTGACCGCCGCTATATCGGGATTGAACTGAACGCCGAGTATTGCGCCCTTGCAGGGGCGCGGATTGGAGGTGGTAACACTTGAAAGACCCATTAAAGCCCCGTGATAAAATCACGCAGAAAATGACCCGCGACGGGGCTATCGCAGAAAATCAGACCACGGGAGACACGGAACGTATCAGCAAGCGGACGCAGGACGCGGATTTTCAGAAATCCCCGGAGCAACAGGCAGCACAGGACGCAGCGCAGCTACAAGGTGCAGCTTCCCCGACTTCTCCCTTGCCCCATGTGCCGGGAGCTGCCCCCAAAGCGGACACAGGCAAAACGGAGCGCGTCATGGAGCATATCGAAGCCGCCCATACCCGCAAAGCGTCTAAAAAAGCGGTACGAAAGGCACAGGCAGAAGCTACCGCCGGGACGAAATCTTCCCGGCTGCAATTTACCGACGAGGAACGCGCTGCCCCGGAGCTTGAAAAGTATATCAAGAAATCCGATAAAGCCGCCGACCGCTTGGATAAGGCAAAGGCAGCTATCCCCAAAGAAAAGAAACTGGTAAAAGAGCGCACCTTTGACGAAACCACCGGGAAAGGCAAGACCCGCCTGCACTTTGAAGAAAAGGACAAGCCGCCCGGATTTAAGGAGAAGCACAGCCCGCTATCCCGCCCCGCGCAGGAAGCGGGGATTTTCGTCCATAACAAAATCCATTCTGTCGAAAAGGACAACTCTGGCGTGGAGGGCGCACACAAGAGCGAGGAAGCCGCAGAACGGGGATTGAAGTACGGGGCGCGGAAAATTAAGCAGGGCTACCGCAGCCATAAGCTGAAACCCTACCGAGAAGCGGCAAAGGCAGAAAAAGCGGCTTTTCGGGCAAATGTGGATTTTCAGTATCACAAGACCCTGCATGAGAACCCGCAGCTTACCTCTAACCCCATTTCCCGGTTTTGGCAGAAGCAGAAAATCAAGAGGCAGTATGCAAAGGAAGCCCGCAATACTGCAAAGGGTATCAAGGGCGCGGCAGAGCGTACCCGCAAGGCGGCAGCCAAAGCCGCCGAGAAAACAAAGCAGACCGCAGCATTTGTAGCAAGGCACCCGGCGGGTGTGGCAATCGCTGTCGGGGTGCTGCTGCTCTTTATCATGGTTATGTCCGGGCTGTCCTCTTGTGGGGCAATGTTTTCCGGCACGTTAAACGGCGTGCTTGGAACGTCCTATACGTCCGAGGACAGCGACCTTGTGGAAGTGGAAAATGCCTATGCCGGACTGGAAAGCGGGCTGCAAAACGAGATTGACGCTATCGAAAGCACCCACCCCGGCTATGACGAGTACCGCTATGACCTTGCAAATATCGGGCATAACCCCCACGAATTAGCGTCCTATCTGACCGCAAAATATCAAAGCTACACCCGCGCCGAGGTACAAAGCGAATTGCAAAGGATTTTCAATCAGCAATACAAGCTGACGCTGACCGAGGAAGTGGAAATACGCTACCGGGAGGAAGAACGCACCGACACATGGACAGACGAGGACGGCAACGAGCATACGGACACCTACACGGTACAAGTGCCTTATGAGTATTACATCTTGAACGTCAAGCTGACGAATATCCCACTATCCACCATTGCGGAAAACAACCTTACCCCGGAACAACTGGAAATGTACCGGGTGTATTTACAGACAAGCGGGAACAAGCCCCTTATCTTTGGCGGCGGCTCTCCCGACACTTCCGCGTCCGAGGATTTAAGCGGCGTGGACTTTGTAAACGGAACGCGCCCCGGCAATACCGCTATTGTTGACCTTGCAAAGCAGCAAGTCGGAAATGTGGGCGGCTATCCGTATTGGAACTGGTACGGCTTCAATTCCCGCGTGGAATGGTGCGCCTGTTTCGTGTCCTGGTGCTACGGGCAGGTAGGACTTTCCGAGCCGCGCTTTGCCGCTTGCCAGTCGCAGGGTATTCCGTGGTTTACCTCTCACGGACAATGGGGAGCGCGGGGCTATGAAAACATTGCCCCCGGCGACGCTATCTTTTTTGACTGGGACTTGGACGGCAGCGCAGACCATGTAGGGCTTGTTATCGGCAGGGACGCAAACCGCGTTTATACTGTGGAGGGCAATTCCGGCGACGCCTGCAAGATTAAGAGCTATCCCCTTGACTATGCCTGTATCAAAGGGTACGGGCTGATGAACTGGAACTGACATACAACATATTTGAAAATCGAAAGGAGAAAAATCATTATGGCTATGAGTAAAATTGAAAGAATTGAAAAGGAAATCCAAAAGACCCGTGAGAAAATCACGGAGTATCAGAACAAGCTGCGCGGACTGGAAGCACAGAAAACCGAAGCGGAAAATCTGCAAATCGTTCAGCTTGTGCGCTCTATGCGCCTTACCCCGCAGGAGCTTACCGCCATGCTTGCGGGCGGCGGTATTCCGGGCATTGCCCCTATCCCCGCAGACTATGAGGAACAGGAGGAAACCGAGAATGAAGAATAAAATCCTTGCAAGCATTACCGCACTTTGCGCCACCCTTGTCCTTGTGGGCGGCTTTTCTGTTACCGCCTATGCACAGACGCCAACGGAAGAAACCGACGACAGCGGCGTAATCGTGGAAACCGAGCCACAGCCACTTACCCCGGAGGGCAACATGACCCTTGTGGACGACATCGACGGGGACGCTGCCGAGGATAAGCAGTTTATCGTCGTGAAAAGCAAAGGCGGCAACTATTTTTACATTATCGTTGACCGGGCAGCCGAGGGGGAAAATTCCGTCCACTTCTTAAATCAAGTAGACGAAAGCGACCTTATGGCGATTATCGGGGAGGAACAGACCGAGCAGCCCCCGGCTGTCTGCAACTGTACCGAGAAATGCAAGGCGGGCGAAGTAAACACCGCCTGCCCCGTCTGCTCTGTCAACATGGATAGCTGCACAGGCAAGGAAGCCGCGCCGGAGGAACCCACCGAGCAGGAGCAGCCCCAAAACGGCATGGGCGGGCTTTTGATTTTCCTTGTCGTGGGCTTGCTTGGCGGCGGCGCAGTCCTCTACTACGTTAAGTTTGTGAAACCGAAACAGAACGTAAAAGGCGGCACCGACCTTGACGAGTTTGATTTTGACGAATACGACGAGGACGAGCCGGAGGAAGAAACTGACATCGCAGACACCGAACAGGAGGACGAGGAAGCATGAAACTTGTGATTTGTGAGAAACCCAGCGTCGGGGCGGCGGTTGCCGCCGCCCTTGGCGTAAGGGAAAAGAAAGACGGATATATCGAGGGGAACGGTTATGTTATCTCTTGGTGTATCGGGCATTTGGTACAGCTTTCCGAAGCTGCCGCCTATGGGGAACAGTACAAAAAGTGGAGCTATGACAGCTTACCCATTCTGCCGCAGGAATGGCAGTACACCGTAGCTGCCGACAAGGGAAAGCAATTCAAAATCTTAAAAGACCTCATGCGCCGCGCCGACGTTTCCGAGGTTGTCAACGCCTGCGACGCAGGGCGCGAGGGCGAGCTGATTTTCCGCTTTGTCTATCATCAAGCGGGCTGCAAGAAGCCCTTTACCCGTCTTTGGATTTCCTCAATGGAAAACGAAGCAATCCGAAGCGGCTTTGACAATCTGAAGGACGGGCGGGAATACGACGCCCTCTACCATTCCGCATTATGCAGGGCAAAGGCTGACTGGCTTATCGGGATTAACGCGACCCGCCTTTTCTCCTGCCTGTATGGAAAGACCTTGAACGTGGGGCGTGTGCAGACCCCGACCCTCAAAATGCTTGTAGACCGGGACGCTGCCATTACAGGTTTTCAGAAAGAAACCTACTACCATGTGCGCCTTACTCTCCCTGGCGCAGAAGCGGCAAGCGCGAAGATCTGCGCCGCTGATGAAGCAAGCGAACTGAAAGCGGCCTGCGAAGCGTCGGCGGCTGTCTGTACTTCCCTTGTGAAAGAAAAGAAAACCATTGCCCCGCCGAAGCTCTTTGACCTTACCAGTTTACAGCGGGAAGCAAACCGTATTTACGGGTACACCGCGAAGCAGACCCTTGACCTGGCGCAAGCCCTCTATGAAAAGAAGCTCTTGACCTATCCGAGAACGGACAGCGCATTTCTGACCGACGACATGGGAGAAACAGCGACGGGCATTATCAAGGTGCTTTGTGAGAAACTTTCCTTTATGGAGGGCGCGGATTTTTCGCCGGAGATTGCAAAGGTGCTGAACAGCAAAAAGGTATCAGACCACCACGCAATCATTCCCACTATGGAGCTTGCAAAGGCTGACCTTACCGCGCTGCCGGAAAGCGAGCGCAATATCCTTACCCTTGCCGGGGCGCGTCTGCTTATGGCGACCGCCGAGCCGTACAGTTTTGAAGCGGTAACGGCGGTTTTCTCCTGCGCCGACCATGAATTTACGGCAAAGGGAAAGGCGGTAATCGCTGCCGGGTGGAAAGACATGGAACGGCTTTACCGGGTGACCCTCAAAAAGAAGCCGGACAGCGACGACGAAAACGAACTTGTTTTAGATGTGCCGGACTTTACCGAGGGACAGACCTTTGAAAACCCTGCTGCAAAGGTTACGGAGCATGAAACGACGCCGCCGAAGCCCCACAATGAAGCGTCCTTACTTTCTGCTATGGAACGCGCCGGGAATGAGGACACTGACCCGGACGCAGAACGCCGGGGGCTTGGTACGCCTGCCACCCGCGCCGCTGTCATTGAAAAGTTAGTAAAAGGCGGCTTTATCGAGCGCAAGGGCAAGCAGCTACTTCCTACCAAAGACGGCACAAACCTTGTCTGCGTCCTGCCGGACAGCTTAACTTCTCCGCAGCTTACGGCTGCATGGGAAAACAATCTGACGCAGATTGCAAAGGGTAACGCTGACCCTGCCGCTTTCATGCAGGGTATCGAAGCAATGACGCAGGAGCTTGTAAAAACCTATGCTTCCGTACTGGGTGAGAAACAAGAGCTTTTCAAGACAGAAAAAACAGAGCTTGGGAAGTGTCCCCGCTGCAAGTCCCCGGTCTATGAGGGAAAGAAAAACTACTACTGTTCCAACAAAGAGTGCAGCTTTACCATGTGGAAAAATGACCGCTTCTTTGAGGAACGCAAAACTGTCTTTACGCCGAAGATTGCCGCCGCACTTCTTAAATCCGGCAAGGCAACAGTCAAAAAACTGTACTCTCCGAAAACGGGCAAAACCTACGACGGAACGGTGCTTTTAGCTGATACGGGCGGTAAGTATGTGAATTACAAAGTAACCATTTCAAAGGACAAACAACTGGAATAGCAAGCATAGGAAGCGGGTACCCACTTCCGTAAAATCCCTGCCACTCTAACCGAGCTTGGCGGGGATTTTGCTTGTTGGGAAGTTTCCCAAACCCTCTAAAAATCCTCAAAAATCTTTGGCAGAAATGCGGGCGCACCGTAGTAGGACTATGTAACCACAAACGCAGCGTCCGCGCTGCCATACGCGAAAGGAGGTTTTACACATGGCAAGTTTGCGCGACAGCGTAAAGGACTATCAAGAGGAACTTAGGGACGGTATTGCATGGGTAGCATTTTGGAAAGAGGGACGTTCATGGAACGCCGAGCTGTTTCATCTTGAAGTGGACGGTACTTTAGAACCGTTTGACAGGAGCCGGTTAGAGGAAATCAAGGCGGCTGACCCCGCCGCCGTTATTCTAAACGGCTACTACTGCGGGCATTTAGGCGAGAATATGAGCCTTGACGAGTTGACCGCCGGAGTGCGCTATCACTATGAAAACGGCATGAACGACCTTGACGGTTTTATCGGGGCGCATGACGACAGGCTTCCCCCGGAGGTTATCG
>OGPU01002725.1_pt1 | contig 11950 bp, 10 predicted proteins | sample 1552991 | NCBI WGS metagenome assembly OGPU01 (sample SAMEA2580296, study PRJEB22360) | human gut metagenome | biome: human gut; feature: human-associated habitat; material: faeces | place: Denmark | collected 2008/2010 | reverse complement strand
TTGCAACAGAAACAATTTAAAGATTATAGTATTTGCAACCAGTTATTACTCAATATTTTGTGAGTTATAAGTCAGAAATATGGGCATAACCTTTAGGGGTACATTCTAAAAGGTGAAGATTTAACCTTTTTATTATTTCTTAACATTCAAAGAGCGGTGGTAGAGGGTATTTTCCCTCTTTTCGGTACTTTATTGATGGTTCGATGTTCCCATCTTTCCACATTGCTTGGCTCGTTCGCACAAGCCACTACAAAGGTACTACAATTTCCAATAAAGGCAAGAGGACAGCAATTCAAATCTATTATTTTTGAGGGAGTGAAATCTGCCGCTTGCCAAATTTCTCTCTGTCGAAAATAATAGTCCTCTGAAAAGAATGAAAACAGCATTGATAAAATTGCCTTATTAAGGGGGGGCTATGCTGTTTTATGCTATTATTTCGTCAGTCGTTTATCTCCGTTGCCGGATGCAGTTTTCAGCCAAGCCGATGAATAAGAAAAGGTTTTGGAGCTGTTTACTCTCCAACGGAGGACGAAACTGCTCCAAATGGTTTACCGCTTGAACTTTTCGTTTTCTAAAAGAGGTTTGGCAACCTTTGCATCCGACAAAAGGAGATAAATGACCAGATATATAACAGTAGTATTACATTAAGGTAAAGAACAACCATGGTATAGTATTATTGCAATTTAACTATTTAAAGTTTGTTTATAATCAAATCATTTAAAGATTTTTGTCCTTCTATGATTTTTTGTATTTGATAAATGTCGTAATTAAATAAAAAATATCACGCATAATGACTTTTTCTTTTTTCTAAATTTCTTCAAATGACAAATTATTGTTACCTTTGTAATGTAATGTAGTTAATGGTTGCGCTTATAAAGTCCTTGGAAAGGATTTATGTATAAAAGAGGTAGATGTTTACTCTGTTCTTGCTTGGATTATCAGCATCACTGATATGAAATAACAAAAAAAATATACAATGGCTAAGCGGACGGACAGGCAGGGAAATAGTACAGATTCCCAATCCCCCTCTTTATAATACATTGCGTATAAGATTTATTAACTGTCTGGTCTGGGGAATCTACAGAGATTTAACGAATCAAGATGGGAAGAGTCAGTCTTTGTCTTGTCATAATGTTCTTCATCTGTAGTGCTCAAAAAATTGATGCACAAGTACAGAATATCAGAGAGAAACAAGATACCATTTCGGCGACTAAATCATTAGAGCATATCAGGCCCGAGAATATCAAGAAGGGACCATTGAATAATGCTTTGGATGTATTGAGTGGTCAGTCTGCCGGTGTGAACGTCACCACTAATGGGACTGACAGGCTCGCTATGCTGAATAGTATCCGTGTGCGTGGTACCACATCCATTATGGGTGGCAATGACCCGTTAGTAATTATTGACGGAGTGACATCTGACATCGCTACGCTATCTACCATATATCCCGCAGACATCGAGAGTTTCACTATTTTGAAGAATGCTACCGAAACGGCAATGTACGGTTCCCGTGGTGCTTCAGGTGTAATTGAGATTAAGACCAAGAAAGGAACGGGGCGAGGTTTCGAAATATCATATGATGGCAACTACGGATTCGAGTCAATGTATAAACATCTGCAAATGCTCAACGGCCCGGAGTATATAGCTACAGCAGAGGCACTTGGATTAGATTACAATAATGGTGGCTACAACACCAATTTTCACGATGTAATTACTCGTACGGGCTTGATACATCAGCATCACTTGGCTTTTAGCGGTGGTTCGGAAAACTCAAACTATCGAGCATCGTTCGGTTTTATGGATCATAATACAATTGTCAAAGTTAACGATTACCGAAATTTAGTGGTAAAACTTGATGCTACACAAAAGGCTTTCGATGGTCGCTTAGTTGGCGATTTTGGTGTATATGGCTACTCGTCAAAGATACACGACATTTTCGATACACGAATGCTGTTTTACTCGGCAGCTGCACAGAATCCTACATATCCAGCAGGAACTGATGTTAATGGCAACTGGGTGAAGAACTCGGCTGCATCACACATCAACCACCCCGGAGCACTCCTCTATGAGAAAAATGACTCCGAAGAACGGAATTTCAATACACATTTGGGGCTGAAATTTAATATCCTTGACAATTTGATATTGTCGGCTTTCGGCTCTTATTCATATTCATCTACGGGAAATGCTCAATTTTGTCCTACATGGGTGTGGGCGCAAGGCAATGTTTATCGTGGAGAGTTCAAGGGTGAAGACTACTTTACAAATGTGTCCCTCTCATATAACAATGCTTGGGGAGACTCACACCTTGATGCTGTTGTTGGCGCAGAATATCTTAAACAGGTAAGGACTGGTTTATGGGTGCAGGCAAAAGGAATAACAACAAATGATTTCTCCTATAATAACATCGGAGCAACATCATCGCGTCCTTTCGGTGGTACGAGCAGTAGCTATGAAGACCCGTCACTTGCTTCAATAATGGGTAGTGTCACATATAGTTACAAGGATAGATATTCTATTGCGGCAGCACTCCGTGGAGATGGCTCTTCAATGGTAAGCGATAACAATACTTTCGGATTCTTCCCATCAGTATCACTGGGTTGGGATGTAAAAAAAGAAGGCTTCCTCTCTGATACTGACTTTATAACAATGTTGAAACTAAGAACCGGATATGGTCGGTCAGGAAATCTTGGAGGTATAACATCCTATACAACACTTAATACCGTAAAGGAGAATGGTATCGTATCCATCAACGGTGCACCTACCGTAACAATGGGAAGTATACGCAACACGAATCCGGACCTTAAGTGGGAGACTCGTTCAACATTTAATATCGGTTTTGACTTAGGTATATGGGATAATCGGTTGATGCTTACCTCGGAATTATATTACTCAAAGACAACTGATATGCTCTATGAGTATGATGTTCCCGTTCCGACCTTTGCGTTCGATAAACTGATGGCAAATATCGGCTCGATGTCTAACCAGGGTGTCGAACTAGGAATCTCGGTAGTTCCCATTCAACGAAAGGATATGGAGATGAATATCAACTTCAATATGTCCTACCAGAAGAATAAGTTACTTTCGCTTAGTGGAGAGTATAATGGTATGCATATGACAGCTTCAGATATTACTCCGATTGGCTCGCTTTATGGTGCAGGTCAGAACGGTGGAGACAATAATGTAGTATATCAGATTGTAGGTCAGCCATTGGGGGTATTCTATCTACCTCACTGCAAAGGGCTTAAAGAAAATGAACTTGGTGGCTACAGTTACGATATTGAAGATTTGAATGATGATGGCGAGATTGATTTTAGCGATGGCGGAGACAGGTATATAGCAGGTCAGGCAACCCCCAAGGTAACTATTGGATCAAACATCAGTTTCCGTTACAAGTCCTTTGATATTGCCATGCAGATAAATGGTGCTTTCGGTCATAAGATATTCAATGGCACGGGCTTGGCTTATACCAATATGTCTATATTCCCTGACTACAATGTATTGAAGGGTGCTCCTGAAAAAAATATTATTGATCAGAATGTTTCAGACTATTGGTTGGAAAAAGGTGACTATGTAAATATTGAACATATTACCATAGGCTACAATATTCCAATGAAATCCAAGGCTGTGAAGTCATTGCGTCTTTCGGCAGGCATTAGCAACCTTGCAACAATCACAGGCTATAGCGGTCTTACTCCAATGATAAACAGTTATGTAGTAAGCAACACTTTGGGCATTGACGACAAACGCACCTATCCTTTATATCGTACCTATTCGTTAGGTCTTAGTATTCAATTCTAACCGCTTACAGTTATGAAAAGATATATAAACATATTGATGGTTGCTTTGGCAACGATGATGACCTCTTGTCTTACTGAAGACCCTAGAGATCAACTTTATGAAGAAGACATTTACAACAATGCCAACAACATATATATTAATGCAGTGGCTGTGCTCTACAATTACATTGGTGGCAGTGCAGACAGTGAGGGTTTACAGGGGACCTGTCGTGGGATTTATGACTATAACACACTTACTACAGACGAAGCCATGATACCTATTCGTGGTGGCGACTGGTACGATGGAGGTTTGTGGACGAATATGTATCAGCATAAGTGGAGTCCTAATGATTTACCACTCTACAATACTTGGAAATACCTCTACAAGGTTGTTGTGTTATCGAACAAATCTCTGCATATCATCGATAAGTATAGCCATAACCTATCTGAGGAGCAGAGAGTGGCCTACGAAGCTGAGGTGCGAGCTCTGAGAGCACTTTTCTACTACTACATTATGGATATGTATGGCAGAGTGCCCATCGTAACATCCTATGAACAACCGCAGGATGAAGTTGTGCAGAGCGAGCGTAGCGAGGTTTTCCGTTTTATCGTGAATGAGTTGCAGGAGGTTGCCGAGTTGTTGCCAAATGAGCGTAGTAATAAGATGGGTAACTACTATGGTCGTATAACAACACCTGTAGCTAATTTCCTTTTGGCTAAGTTGGCTCTTAATGCCGAGATATATTGTGATGATAATTGGACTGATGGCGTTCCACGGAACGGTAAAGAGATATTTTTCACCGTCGATGGTGAGAAACTCAACGCTTGGCAGACCTGTATCAAATATTGCAATAAACTTGCCGAGGTAGGTTATCGGTTGGAGGACGATTATAGCTATAATTTCTCTGTGCATAACGAGAACTCCAACGAAAACATATTCACCATTCCGTTGGATAAGAACCTCTATGCTGCGCAGTTCTGGTATCTCTTCCGATCACGACACTACAACCATGGCGGTGCGTTGGGTGGCTCATCGGAAAATGGTACCAGTGCCAATATCTCAACAGTCTTAGCCAACGGATACGGCACAGATGATGTAGATGCTCGCTTTGAAAAGAACTTCTATGCCGGCATCGTAGAGGTTGATGGAAAGCCTGTAATGATGGACAATGGACAGCAGTTGGAGTATTTCCCATTGGAGCTAAAGTTGAATCTTACGGGAAGCTCCTATGTCAAGACAGCTGGTGCTCGTATGGCAAAATATGAGGTTGATAGGACCTCACATTCCGACGGTAGACAACCGGATAACGACATCGTGCTATTCCGCTATGCCGATGCTCTCCTGATGAAGTCCGAGGCAAAGGTACGTAATGGTGAGGATGGCTCGTTGGAGTTGAACGAAGTCCGAGGTCGTGTTGGTATGCCATATCGAGAAGCTACGCTTGAGAACATATTGAAAGAGCGTTTGTTGGAGTTAGTATGGGAAGGCTGGCGACGACAAGATATGGTGCGTTTTGGAGTTTATCACAAATCATACGATCAGCGAGTCCAACTGGCTGATGAGAAAAATGGGTATACCACAGTTTTTCCTATTCCACAAAAAAGTATAGACTTGAACCCAAAATTGAAACAAAATGTTGGATATAAATAACTTTAGCCTATGAGTATTCAATTTGACATTGCAAAACAGATTATAGCTGAAACATGCCCTAATCGCAAACTTAAGTTGGAGAATATTCGCCTTTTTGCAGATATTATTCAGCCTAAGAAATATCAAAAAGGTGATATAATTCTAAATGAAGGTGATATCTGTAATTGCCTATTTTATATAGAAAAGGGATTTATTAGACAGCACTACCTAAAGCATGATAAGGATGTGATAGAACATTTAGCATGTGAAAAAGATGTTGTCTGGTGTATTGACAGCTATTTTCCGAGAGCCAACACATCTTATGATGGATGCTGTAGAAAACAGTGTTTTATGGGAAATTCCGCGTGATATAATGGAAGAACTTTCTGATGCTAATGGTGATATAGCTTATCTATATCGGAGTTTTTTTGAAAATTCCTTAATGTTATCACAATTAAAGGCTGACATTTTACGTTTCGAATCAGCAAATGACAGATACGCTAGATTACAGCAACATTTTCCTGAAATAACTAGAAGAGCACCTTTGACAATGATTGCTTCATATCTTCAGATGACATTGGAAACATTAAGCAGAGTACGTGTATCAATAGCTAATGCTGAGAGCAAATAAAGCAAACTAACTATTAGGACTTAACTAACATCAAAAACAGGTCAGGATATAGCGTCCTGACCTGTTTCTTTAATAAACTTAAAAGCTATGGATTAATGAGATGTTAGTCATCGTCATCATCATCGAATTCATCCTCATCGTCGTCATCATCATATTCTATTGCTTCACTTTCTTCAATAATGTTACTAAAAGCTCCTGTTAAATCAAAATGATAGTTCTTTTTATTGTTAGAATATGGAAAATAAGAAGGAAGAGCCAACTTTGAACAAGGTAACGTTCGTAAACGGTGTGCAGATTAAAAACAAAAGTGGAAAGCACTGATGTGGGATAATTTTATCTATTATGGTAAGATTAATCAAAACAGAGGCAGTCATAAGTGTACTGATGGGGCATTTTATAAAGAAATTATTGTTTATCTTGCTGTTTGTCGGGGTACTGATTGCTCCGGCAAACGCACAAAACGAAAAGAATATGTATTCGTACAAGAAAATTGGCAACAAGTATATTGTCAGCATTAACAATCATACTGAAATTGTGAAAGCCCTGAATGCTTTCTGCAAGGAGAAAGGAATTCTGTCGGGTTCTATCAACGGGATTGGTGCTATCGGAGAGCTGACCCTCCGTTTCTTCAATCCCAAGACAAAAGCATATGATGATAAGACATTCCGGGAGCAAATGGAAATATCCAACCTTACAGGGAATATATCATCTATGAATGAGCAGGTATATCTTCATTTGCATATAACCGTCGGCAGGAGCGACTATTCCGCTTTAGCCGGACATCTACTTTCCGCAATACAGAATGGTGCAGGGGAGTTCGTGGTGGAAGATTATAGCGAGCGGATAAGTCGCACATATAATCCGGATTTAGGACTGAATATATACGATTTTGAAAGATAGTTGCCTATAAATATCGCTTGGAATACAGGATAATACATCATTCAGCTTAGATAATATATATCAAAAAAAGTTTATCAATTCTGTCACGTTAACTTTGCAACAGAAATAATTTAAAGACTATCAAATATGGATAAAGACAAGGATATGAGCCGCCGGAGATTCCTTAAAATGGCGGCATTGACAGGAGCTGCCATGTGTGTCGGGCCTACCTTGAACAAGGTAACGGCAGCAGAACGGGTATGGATGGGGAAACAACAAGTTGCAAACAACATCCCTGCAGGCATGGCGGCGGTGCGCACTCGGCGAACATTGGGACACGGAAATACGGCATTCACTGTTTCTGCAATGGGATATGGCTGTATGGGCTTGAACCATAACCACAGCCAGTACCCGAGCAGGGAAAAAGAAATCGCCCTGGTGCATGAAGCTGTTGAACGTGGGGTGACCCTTTTCGATACAGCCGAAAGCTACGGCTACCACATCAATGAAAAATTGGTCGGCGAAGCCTTGAAAGGATATACCGACCGGGTATTTGTGTCATCGAAGTTCGGACATAAGTTTGTAAACGGTGTGCAGATTAAAACCGAAGAGGACAGCACTCCGGCCAACATCCGCCGGGTTTGTGAAAACTCGTTGCGCAATCTCGGAGTTGAAACATTGGGCATGTTCTACCAGCACCGCATAGACCCGAACACACCGATTGAAGCGGTGGCTGAAACATGCAGCAAACTCATCAAGGAAGGTAAAATCCTGCATTGGGGCATGTGTGAAGTAAACGTTGATACCATCCGCCGTGCGCACAAGATATGTCCGGTTACGGCAATCCAAAGCGAATATCACTTGATGCACCGCATGGTAGAGACGAACGGAGTGTTGGAGCTGTGCGAGGATTTGGGCATCGGTTTCGTTCCATACAGTCCGCTGAACCGTGGTTTTTTGGGCGGTATGATCAATGAATATACCAAGTTTGATGTTACCAACGACAACCGGCAGACCTTGCCACGCTTCCAGCCCGAAGCCATACGCGCCAACTATCGTATTGTGGAAGTTCTTAACGCTTTCGGCCGTACAAGAGGCATTACCCCGGCACAGATAGCTTTGGCCTGGCTGATGAACAAGAAGCCTTTTATCGTGCCTATTCCGGGCACCACCAAACTCTCTCATCTGGAAGAGAACCTTCGTGCCTGCGACATCCGTTTCACGGCAGAAGAGATAGAAGAACTGGAAACAGCCGTAGCTGCCATTCCTGTGGTGGGTAGCCGCTACGATGCCTTGCAGGAGTCTAAAATCCCAAAATAATCCGTGTATGAAGAAACAGATATTTTACATGACGTTCATCGCTTTACTGTCGGGCTGTAATTGTTACAAAGGGAATATTCTGCAAATAGAGGAACAAGGCAGTTTTGCCGTAGGTGGCACCGTACTGACCGATTCATTGGGACACAAATACCACGGCGACCATGCTTATGTATTTTATCAGAAACCGGTTGATGCACGGAAATATCCGCTTGTTTTTGCACATGGTGTCGGCCAGTTTTCCAAAACATGGGAGACCACTCCTGACGGACGCGAAGGGTTTCAGAATATATTTCTTCGCAAAGGTTTCTCCACCTATCTTGTCGACCAGCCTCGCCGGGGAAATGCCGGACGGAGTACGGAAGCTGTCACACTGGAACCGGTATTCGATGAAGAAGAATGGTTCAACCGTTTCCGTGTGGGAATCTATCCTGATTATTTCGAGGGTGTACAGTTCAGTCGCGACCGGGAAGCCTTAAACCAGTACTTCCGGCAGATGACGCCGACCATCGGACCTTTGGACTTCGATGTCTATTCCGATGCCTATGCTGCTCTTTTTGACAAAATCGGTCCGGCCATATTTGTCACTCATTCACAAGGCGGTCCGGTGGGTTGGTTTACTTTGCTCAAAACGAAGAACATCAAAGCCATTGTAGCATACGAACCCGGTGGAAGTGTACCCTTCCCAACCGGTCAAGTTCCCGAAGAAGGCAAAGTCTTGACACGGTCTAAAAAAACAGAAGGAATAGAAGTCCCTATGGCAGTTTTCAAGAGATACATGGAAATTCCCATCATCATTTACTATGGGGATAACCTGCCCGAAACAGACGAACATCCGGAACTTTACGAATGGACACGCCGTCTGCATCTCATGCGCAAGTGGGCCGAAATGCTCAATAAGCTGGGCGGTGACGTGACGGTCATTCATCTGCCCGATGTCGGTCTGCATGGGAATACGCACTTCCCGATGTCGGATTTGAACAATGTGGAAGTAGCTGACCTGCTGTCGAAGTGGCTGTATGAGAAACAGCTGGACAGATAGAAATTAACAGAGGATAACCCCAAAACCTAAATAAAAATAGTTATGAAACTGAAGTGCTTATTGGCAATGCTGCTCTTAACCTTCCTTTCGTGCAGCAACACTCCGGCTGTTGAAGATAAGATAGATTCGTTGCCTCACTCAGAGCCGGGGAAAACATTGATAGTCTATTTCTCATGGAGCGGACATACGCAAACTGTAGCCAACATTATCCATGAACTTATTGGATGCGACATGGTGGAGATTGAACCGGAAGAACCCTATTCTGATGAATATAATGAAGTGGTTGACCGTTTCAAAAATGAAAGAGACAATCATATTCTTCCAGCTCTGCGTACAAAAGTAGAGAATATGGATGATTATGATACATTGATTATCGGTAGTCCTATTTGGGGTGGTCTTCTGTCTTCTCCTGTAAAAAGTTTCCTGTCCGGTTATGATTTGTCCGGGAAAAAGATACTCCCATTCTGTACACATGGAGGAAGCGGAACAGCACAAAGTGTGGATAATATCCGCAAACTATGTCCCCATGCTGAAATATTGCTGTTTATGGCAGTCAAACTGCAAACTCTCGGAATGAAGTGAAAAAATGGCTGTCAGAAGCCGGATTTTCTGTCGAATTAAATTACGCCCGTTTAATAGTTTTAATACTGAAATGAAATATCCTTTGTTATCCGCACTCTTTCATCCCCTTTTTCAGAGATTTGCAGATAGACCAGTAGTTGAGATTAGGGAATATGAGATTGTCTTCCTGACAGGGTCGGTAACGCTCGATAATCTGCAAAGGAGTATCCAACAGTTTCACTTGGAACGGCACTTTTGTCTTGTACCGTTTGGACAATATCCACTTCTCACCATTCACTTCTACGATGTTGCTATTGGTTAGTTCCTTGATGTCCACGAAAGAGAGGGCAGTGAAGCTGGCGAAAACAAAAATGTCACGAATATAGAACAGTTGGACATCCCCAACTCGTGCGTCATCAACGTTTTCAGTTCATCTTCCGTCAGGAACTCACGTTCCGTCACATTAGGGCTGATGTGGAATTGGGCAAACGTTTTTTTCGGTATTAGTCCGTTAAAGTGCACACACATGACAACGCCTTTCAGCCACATGCATTTTTCCCATATCGTCCCGTTGTGAAGTCCCGCTTTCGTTGATAGGTAGGCTGCAAACCCCTTGATGAAGTCGGGCTTAATCTCCAGCATGAACATATCCGTCCGTCTGTAAAAAGACTTGATGAACGCTGCCACATGGTTTCTTGCCACCACCCGTGAACGGTGGTTGCCATTACCCTGTCTTTTCCGACACGCTTCTTGAATACTTCGTTCTCACGTCCGGACGCTTTGAGCAGTGTCTCATACTCACTGCCGATACCCTGATAAGCATTGCTCACCATTTCAGCCGTCACGAACGCTTCACGGTCGAATATACGCAGGTAGTGCTTGATGATTTGAGCCTTGATGTTGTCAAGGGCAAGGTTGATATCACGTACTTCCGCACTCTTGCCTTTCGCCCTGTTCCCTTTCACGTCCCAAAGCGTTTTCGGGATACTCTACTTATAGCTGAACTGCGTCACAATCCCGTTAATCGTTACCCGTCCTATGATGCGGACAATATCGTTTTTCTCCTTGTTGCCGTTCACGTAGAACAGCACTTTGAATGTACTTCTTGCCATACTCGTTTTTTAAGTTTAAAATTAAGTATCAATGAGTTATGCCTTGTAAACCAACCGAAGCCATACGGAGAAAAATTCAGCACGGAGTATCAAAAACCACCTTTCACGGGGTAATGATTTAGCAACCTTTCTACTTCATAAATTTACTTTTTTTTGCGTTACCTCGTTTTATGCCTTTGTCCTCATTTGTCCTCACAAACGCTTTATTCATAGCCGTTTTAAAAACATTTCCGCCTTTCTATTCCTCTTTTCCACAGATTTTTAGTAAATTTATATCCGTCTAATTTTTAAGGTCCTATGTTCAGACTCAATCTAACCAAACATTGCATAAAGTGGTACTGTTTCATCCAAATGCAACTGATGGACACGTTCGTACATTATTTTGTGCTTGTATCGTTATATCTATTGCAGCTATTATCTGTAGTTCATTTGTATCCATGGCCCATTACAGACAGGCGTTATTCAGTATGACTTATTTTTCCTCCCTGGTGTTTTTTTGTGGAGTATGCATTGCGCATTTGCGGCACCGGTCAAATATCCGGATAGAGACATAAACCGTACACGATGGAAATATATTTTTTCATTCTATGGTTTGTGGACTCCGTGACCATTCTCCCTTATATGTTAACCTATATGTATTGGGATACGAATATTGTCCATGTCATTATCCTCCTTTACATTTTTATTATTGTCAAATAGATAAGATACTTACGGAAGAGTGGGTTATGACCTATATACCTGCGGTATCATGGTCTGTTTTTCTGCTATTCTGCTATACTATATAGAGCTTAATGTACAGCTTGAGGATTTCAAAACATTCGTGACGGGCTTTGGTGGGCAGTAATTCTAAGACTTTAAATAAAGAAAAATTAAGCCACCCCTTAAAAAAAAGAGATATTTCCTTTCAAAGAATTCATTTCTTTTATTACATTTGTATTAGTCTTTTGAAAATAGAAGATTTATAGTAAAGCGTTAAGGCATTATCCAAGTTCAGGAAATCCC
>OGPU01002724.1_pt1 | contig 11956 bp, 9 predicted proteins | sample 1552991 | NCBI WGS metagenome assembly OGPU01 (sample SAMEA2580296, study PRJEB22360) | human gut metagenome | biome: human gut; feature: human-associated habitat; material: faeces | place: Denmark | collected 2008/2010 | reverse complement strand
ACTCCCTTCAAAGACGTTCCCCCTTATCGAATCCCTCTTTGCAGCTTTCCCTGCGGCGGAATCACTTGCCGCTTTTGGCTGATAGGCAATGTCTTGAAAGTGGGGCCCTGAAAAAATCTGCTTCAGGAAATACAGGAGAAGGGAAAGAACGCGAGCCGTGCTGGTGGCATTGAAAAAGGGAGGAAACATGTTCCCTCCCTTTTCACAATGGCTAAAGGACGTTCAGGAGAAGGCTTCAAAAAAAGACGCCCTCCCCCAATGAACTTACATTTGCTTGGCGTCCCGAAGCATTTTCACCGCGCAGAAGTTGCCGCACATGGCGCACGCTTCCTCATGTTTGTGGGGTTCGCGGCGCTTGTCGAGGATAGCAGGGTCGATGGCGGCTTCGCGCATGGCGGGCCAGTCAAGGGCCATGCGGGCCTTCGCCATCTTGGCTTCGCGGGCGAGCGCATGGGGGCGGCCAAGTGCCACTTCCCCGGCCTGCGCGGCCACGCGGGAAGCCATGATGCCCTGCCGCACGTCGTCCATATCGGGCAGGGTCAGATGCTCGGCGGGCGTCAGGTAGCACAGGAAGTCTACACCCACGCGCACGGCCATGGCTCCGCCGATGGCTCCGGCGATGTGGTCATACCCCGGCGAGGAGTCGATGGTCAGGGGTCCGAGCACGTAGAGCGGCGCGCCGTGGGTCATCTTTTTGATGCTGATGATCTGCGCCTCGACTTCGTTCATAGGCACATGGCCGGGGCCTTCGATCATGCACTGCACGCCGTATTCGAGGCCGCGCTTGGCAAGCGCGCCGAGGGTCATGACTTCTTCCCACTGGGCGGCGTCGCCCGCGTCGCATCCCGCGCCGGGGCGCAGGCCGTCGCCGAGCGATAGGGTCACGTTGTACTTGCGGGCCAGTTCGAGCAGACGGTCATACCCGGTCAGCAGCGGGTTTTCCTTGTCGTTCTTGAGCATCCAGCGGGCGAGGATCGAACCGCCGCGCGACACGATGCCAAGGGCTCGCTCGCCGCGTGCGGCCCACTCGGCCCCGCGCCGGGTCAGGCCGCAATGCAGGGTCATGAAGTCCACGCCCTGCTCCGCCTGCATTTCGACTTCGGCGAACAATTCTTCGGGATCGATGTCGGCGGGATCGCGATCCTTGTCGATGTAGCGCTGCGCCACCGAGTACAGCGGCACCGTGCCGAGTGGCAGCGGCGTGCGCGAGAGCATATCCTTGCGGATCGCCACGAGATCGCCGGCAATGGACAGATCCATGACGGTATCGGCTCCGGCCTCCTGTGCGACTTCAAGCTTGCGCATTTCGCAGCCGGGGTGATTCTGGAAAGGCGAGGTCCCGATGTTGGCGTTGACCTTCACCCGGCTCGGCTGCCCGACGAGAATGGGCTTGACGTTGGCGTGATTGGGGTTGCCGAGCAGGACCATGGTCCCGGCTTCGATGGCCGAAGTGATGGCTTCCGGCGTCAATCCCTCGTACTCGGCCAGCGCGGGCAAATGCGCGGCGAGCAGGCCCTGAAGGGCCGCATTTTGAGTGATGATGGACACTAAAGACTCCTCATTGAATTTGCCGGGGCAGAAGAGCTCTCCGGCAGCTAAGGGGTACGGCTTCCGCTACCCGGCCATTGTGCCGCAGGAAACCGAACTCCGCAAGCGTTCAACGCGTATGATAAATCATTCTGCGCTGGTGTGCGGCCTTGCCTTCTCAGGCGTCCGGCCTTACTTTTTGGAGAAATGCAAGCAATCCGGAACGCGCTGCGCCCCTCTGGGGCAAGCGCGGAGCGCCGTCCGCGGCGTGCCGGAAAGGAGTTTCCCCATGCCTTCATTCTCAAAACTGCTGACAGGAGCCCTCATGAGCCTCTTCCTGGGAGTCGCGGCCGGGGCTGCGATCGCCGCCCCTTCGCCGTCATCCGGGGCTTCCGATATCGTCCCGGTCATCCCCGATCCGCTTTCCGGGAAAGAGGAGCAGGTCACTAAATTGCCCAACGGTTTGTCCGTGCTCATCCTGAAGGATACCCGCTTCCCCCTCGTCTCCACCCGCCTCTACGTGCACGCCGGTTCCTCGTATGAAACGCCGGATCAGGCGGGCATCAGCCACGTGCTCGAACATATGGTGTTCAAGGGCACGGACAGCCGCCCCAAAAGCGCCATCAGCCAGGAAGTGGAATCCGCGGGCGGCTATCTGAACGCGGCCACGAGCTATGACTATACGGTATACATCACCGACATGCCCGACCGCCACTGGAAGCTCGGCATGGACGTAGTCCGCGACATGGCCTTCCACCCCACGCTCGATCCGCAGGAACTGGAATCCGAAAAGAACGTCATCGTCGCGGAACTCCAGCGCGGCGAGGACGATCCGGGCAGCCGGATGTTCAAAACCCTGTTGGCGGATACGCTGAAGGGCACCCCGTACGATCGCCCCATCATCGGCTATGAGAAGACCATCCGCGCCCTGAAACCCTGCGCGATTATATCCCCAAGTACTCCCAGCCGCAGAACATGCTGCTCGTGGTCGTGGGCAACGTCGATCCCGCCGAAGTGCTCGCCGAAGCGGAAAAGATGTTCGCGCCCTATAAGAATACCGCCCCGCTCAAGGAAGTCATGCCCTACGAGGCCGACCGCCTCCCCCTGCCGGGCAGCAAGCCCGCGCTGGTAGTACAGCCCGGCCCGTGGAACAAAGTCTACCTGGCCGCGGCCCTGCCCGTCCCCGGTTCGTCGAGCTACCAGTCCGCCACGCTGGACGTGCTGGCCTATCTGCTCGGCGGCGACCGCACCAGCCTGTTCTACAAAACCTATAAATACGAACGCCAGCTTGTGGACAGCATCAGCGTCTCCAATGTGGGCTTCGAGCGCATCGGCGCGTTCGTGGTCACGGCGGAGCTTGACGCGGACAAGGTGGAGCCGTTCTGGACCTCGCTCACCAAGGATTTCGCCGCGCTGGACGCTTCAATGTTCACTCCGGAGCAATTGGAACGCGCCAAGCTGAACCTTGAAGACGATCTGTACCGCTCCAAGGAAACGCTGTCCGGCCTTGCCTCCAAGATCGGCTACTTCCAGTTCTTCATGGGCGGCGATCAGGGCGAACGGAACGCCATTGAGGCGCTCCGCAACGTGGACAACGGTATGCTCAAGCAAGTGCTGGCGGCGTGGGTGCAGCCCGATCGCCTGACCACCGTGGTCCTGCCGCCCAAGGACGCCAAAATGCCGGACATGGAGGCCATCCTCGACAAGGAATGGAAGTCCGGGGCCAAGGCTTCCGCAGCGAAGACGGCGGAAGCCGGCAAGACCGAGGTCATCGATCTCGGCAAAGGCCGTACCGTGGTGCTCATCCCGGACAAGACCCTGCCCTACGTTTCCGCGAACCTGACCTATTCCGGCGGCGACGCGTTGCTGAAGCCTTCCGAACAGGGCCTCTCAGCGCTCGTCTCCAACGTGCTGACCAAGGGCACGGCGAAGCGCAGCGCTACCGAAATGCAGGCGTTCCTTGCCGATCGCGCGGCGGGGCTTGCGGCTTCGGCCGGGCGCAAGACCTTCTCGGTAAACCTCACCACGCCCGCCCGTTTCAACAGGGATCTGTTCGATCTGCTCGGCGAGGTGGTCACGGCCCCCGCGTTCAGCAAGGACGAAACCGCCCGCGGCATCAAGGATCAGCTCGCGGCCATCAAGTCCCGCGAAGACCAGCCCCTCGGGCTCGCCTTCAGGAAGCTGCCGCCCTTCCTCTTCCCCGGCAGCGTGTACGGCTACCTCCAGCTCGGAGAGCCGGAAAACGTGCAGAAATACGATGAGGCCCAGCTCCGCAGCTTCTGGAACCGCCAGAAGGCCCGCCCGTGGGTGCTCGCCGTGTCGGGCGATTTCGACCGCGATCAGATATTGGCGTTCGCCAAGAGCCTGCCCGCTCCCGATCAGAGGAAAGTGGACGTACCCGTCCCCGCGTGGGGCACGAGGCCGGAACTCGACATCCCCATGCCGGGGCGCAATCAGGCCCACCTCATGCTGATCTTCAAGACCGCGCCCGATACCAGCCCGGATACGCCCGCGCTGGATCTGCTCGAAACGTCGCTCGGCGGCATGGGCGGCCCCCTTTTCCGTGATCTGCGCGACAAGCAGGGCCTCGGCTACACCGTGACCGCCTTCAACCGCCAGACCTCGGAAAACGGGTATATGGTCTTCTACATCGGGACCGAACCCGGCAAAATGGCGCAGGCGGAAGAGGGATTCAAGCGGATCATCAATGACCTGCATCAAAATCTCCTGTCGGAAGAGGATGTTAACCGGGGCAAGAACCAGCTCGAAGGAGACTACTACCGGAACATGCAAAGCCTCGGCAGCCGTTCGGGCGAAGCCGCGGCCCTGACGATGGAAGGCTATCCGCTCTCCTTCACCAAGGATCAAATAGAAAAGAGTAAAAACGTAACTCCTGAACAACTCAGGGAAATCGTCAAAAAGTACCTGAATGTCGACTCGGCATACACGATAAAAGTCTTGCCTTAATTCTCAAAGCACCCTATAGATTCGGTCGCGGGTTCGGAAACGGCCCCGCACCCGAATCCGCTGGTCGGATTTGTGGGGTTGCCTAGATAACGGCAGACAGGCCAAAGCCCGTTTTCCGATTATTTTTGCGGCGGGGACGTTTTTTTGCTTGCCAAACCCAAATGGATTGTGTAAGAGCTAGTCCCTGTTGCTGGTGTAGCTCAACTGGCAGAGCAGCTGATTTGTAATCAGCAGGTTGCGGGTTCGAGTCCCATCACCAGCTCCACCAATTTGCAACTTATATGGACGGGTTCCCGAGCGGCCAAAGGGAGCGGACTGTAAATCCGTTGTCACAGACTACGATGGTTCGAATCCATCCCCGTCCACCAATAACAGGAACATAAAAAGATTTTTCCGTGAAAACCTCGATTTTATCGAGGTTTTTTGCTTTTTAGACAAATTGGCGAATAAATCGATAGAAAAAACGGGAGGAACCTTTGTCTTTGCATTAAACTCATTGACAACGACGTTGATATACTGTAAACTATACTCAGCACCGATAAATGAACTTTTAACAATCAGGGGGAATTCTATGGGAACATGGGGAACAGGAATATTCCAAAGTGACTATGCTTTGGACGTCAAAGACACCTACATGGATCGTATTCGCAAAGGAGAAGACGATGAGTCTGTAATGAACAGCTTAATCGCTGAATATGAGCGAGAAGGAGACTTCAACTATGATGATACGCGATACGTATTCTGGTTGGCATTAGCTTATATTCAATGGAAAACCGGACGGCTTGACCCAATGGTCAAGGAGCGGGCATTAAGTTGCATACAAGACGGAAGCGAACTTGAACTTTGGAAAGGTGAAACAGAAACAACGTATCGCCACAGAAAAAAGGCTTTGGCAGATTTGGAGGAAGCTTTGCTTTCCCCGCAGCGAAAAAGGACGGTTTACAGACAGCCCAAGGACTATTATTGCGGATGGGAAATAGGCGATGTTTACGCTTTGAAAATCAGTGAAGAGATGCAGCCCTTATTCGATTCAAAGGCGCAGTACCTGCTGATCCGCACGGTGGACACGGATAAATGGCAGCCATGGCAAACAGTTCCGATCGTACACGTTAAGCTTTCGAACGGTGACGCTTTGCCGAAAAACGTTAAAGAATATGATGAATGTGAATACATTCAAACATGGTTTGCGCATTATGAGAATCGGTTTTATCCCCTGAGCGGAAAAAACGATAAAGAATTAATAGCAGAAAGATCAAAAGTTAAATGCGAAGTAAATGAGTATGGTGTTTTGCCCGAATACAGAGTAAAACTGCTGTCAACCTGCAAGAGGGTCATTCCAAAGTCTCTGATTTACGTCGGCAATTTTGCCGATGCCGTTCCGCCGAAACAGGAGTTTGTTCCGTTTTCAAAAAAGAATATCAGAGCCGAACGTTGGGGCGAAAACGGAAGAGAATTTGAAAATAGCATGCAGCAAATGTATCATGAACATAACTTACATGAACTGGAGGTATACTCGAATCCGGAGATTTTGAAAAAAGGCGTCCTTCCAATAGAATTGTTCATGAAGTTTATGGAGATTTGCGAAAAGCCTCGGCTTTAAATCAAAAAACGGAGAAAAGACCTTCCGAATTTTTAATCAGGGGAAAGAAATTTTGCATATTCGAGTGCGAGCGGAAAAAAACACGAACAAATCATATACCGATTGATATGAGGAGTCTGTGCTTTTTCGGGCGTATTGCTCAGGTTGAAAGGCATCTCCAACGATACGGATACAATTCTTTGGGGCGAAACCTGTTTACATTTTCCGTCGCATTATGATATAATGAGCGTGCAAAATAAATTAAAAAACGCGGGTGCTTCCTGTGTTTGGGTGGGGTTTCGGCAGCATGCTTTAAACGTTTGCGCTGCCCGGGGTGCATTTCATGCAGAAATCTCGTTTGGCGCGGGAACCGTTTCCGCATCCGGAGGAATAGAAATGAGCGAATTTATTAATGTTAAATCCGAGATCGGCAGACTCCGACGCGTTATGCTTCATCGACCCGGAATCGAGCTTCAGAATCTCATGCCGGACTATCTTGAACGCATGCTTGCGGAGGACACGCCGGATGTTCGTCGTGCAGGTGAGGAACACGATGTTTTTGCAGGCATACTTCGCGCTAACGGCGTGGATGTCGTTTATATCGAGGATATGTTCAAGGAAGTTGTTAAAGATGATACTGTGCGTAAGGCATTCATAAAAGACTTCGTTGAACTCGGGGTACGTGGACTCAGCCTTTCAAAAGCGGTCACGGAATATCTTGAATCCGTACCTTACGATAAGCTTTTCGATGCAGTTGCGAAAGGTATCACAAGAGCTGATCTCAGCGGAGTGGCAGATAAACCCATTCAGTATTACATTAAGGAAGATTATCCCTTCCTTACCGATCCCTTGCCCAATCTCTACTTCACTCGCGATATCAGTTTCTGCCTCGGCACGGGCATGGCAATTTCCGCAATGAGTATGCCTGCGCGCATGCGCGAAACTCTCTTCGTTCGTTATATTCATAAATACAGTGAGTATTTCGGAAAAGGTGCGGTGGACATGCTTTATGATTTTAACTGCGGCTGCGGCATTGAAGGCGGAGACGTTCTGTCTCTTTCCGACAAATGCGTTGCAATCGGCAGCGGAGAAAGAACAAGTGTCGCCGCTGTTGAACGCCTTGCGCTGACACTGTTTAAACGCGGCTATGAGCGTGTGCTGCTCTTTAAGAATCCAAGCTCACGCACATATATGCATCTTGACGTGCTTATGACGCATATTGATTATGATAAGTTCCTCGCACATCCGTGCATTGCGCATAAGTGGTTTGATATCTATGAACTGACTCCTGCTGCGAACGGCGGAATCAATGTTTCCTGCACGACTGACGGAACAGCAAAGATTCTTGAGCGCGCCCTCGGAATTGACAAAGTTACATTTGTTGAAATGGGCGGCGGGGATCCCATTCAATACAGGCGTGAACACTGGAACATGGGGGCGAACTCTCTTGCTATGGCTCCCGGCAGCATTATAACATATGATCGCAACATCATCACAAACGAGCTTATAGATAAAGCGGGAGTGAAGGTCAGCCCCATTCCCGGCGGCGAGCTGAGCCGCGGCAGGGGAGGTCCCCGCTGCATGAGTATGCCCATGCTCCGCGATGAGATTAAATAAAACAGAGAAACGTTTTAGCTGCTGACAGTTGCATTTGTCGGTAGGCTGTGCTGCAATTCGGCCGGGCGAAGTTTTTTCATGCCCGGCCGAAGGCATCGTTGATTTTAAGAGAAATCGGGTTAAGATTTAATCTGCGTTTTCGCGAAAAGCCATGTTTTTTGCCTTTTCGGAAACGGAGACTGCCTGCAATATCACTATAACGAAAAGTGAAGCGCAGCTTGATGCAGCAACTTGCTCAACAGCGAAACGGGTACTGTCAACAAACCCCAAAAACAGGAATAGCGGAGGCAGATTTGCCCGTAAAGGTTGAGCTTCATGTTGGAATAATCCCATACGGAACGGCCGAGCCGAATGTTGACAACCCACCCGAACAAAAATTCGACTGCCGTTATCAAAACTGTGCCCGCAATACATTTTGCGGCAAGCGGCATGGGACGTAAAACAAACAGCGCGTGCAGCAGCATAAAACAAATGCCGTCGGCCGGTGCCATTGAAAAATTGGTCTGCCGCGGTAAATAAGCTCTATGGCAACATAACCTATTCCGCCCGTTATGAAGGCTGTAATTAACTCGGAACATCGCATATATTGAATTGTTCCCGAAAAGGAGACAGTTATGCTCAAAAAGATTTTTGCTCACAGAGGCGCAAGCGCATATGCGCCGGAAAACACACTGCCTGCGTTTGAAAAAGCAGTTGATATCGGCGCGGATGGGGTGGAACTGGATATTCACCTGAGCCGTGACGGCCGATTGGTTGTGATACACGATGAAATGCTTGACAGAACAACGAACGGTCACGGTTTTGTGAAGGATTTTACGCTTGCAGAACTGAAAAAGCTCGATGCTTCAAAAACAATGACAAATTCGGGTTTCTGCAATCTTCGTATTCCGACCCTCGGCGAAGTATATGAGCTGCTTGCTGATACAGAACTTCTTGTGAATGTTGAGGTTAAAAACAGCATATTCCTCTATCCGGGAATACTTGAAAAAGCACTTGAGGCGGAAGCAAAATACGGAATGAGCGGACGGGTGCTGTACTCATCTTTCAATCATTATGCGATGCAGGAACTTAAACGAATTTCACCGCAGTCAAAAACCGGACTTTTGTATTCAACGATGCTGATTGATCCGTGGAATGCGGCAATGGCGGCAAATGCGGATGCGCTGCACCCGTTCTTCCCCTGCATTGCAAACACGCCGTGCATGATTCCGAAATGCAGAAAAAACGGCATTGCTGTCAACACGTGGACGGTGGATGAACCGGAGTATATTCGGGCGATGTTTATGCTCGGCGTTGATTCCGTGATAACAAACAAACCCGACGTTGCAAAGTCCGTTCGAAACGAATTGTCGAATGATGCCGAAAACACAGAGAATTAAACAAAATTGACAGTATTTGCGGCTGTCTTTCACGAAATTCGGGCTTTGGGGGTTGTATACCGTACTGAAAAATGGTACAATGAACCCAATAATGGATTAACGGAGAGACTATGCGAAAACAATTGTCCGAAAAACTGAAGGAAGCGGTCGCGTCGGTTGTTCCGGTAACGCTTATCGTACTTTTGCTTCAGATTATTACCCCAATGCCGACAAATATGCTCATTGCGTTCCTTATCGGTGCAGTGATGCTTGTTTTGGGTATGGGGCTTTTTTCACTTGGTGCGGATATTGCAATGATGCCGATGGGTGAACGCATCGGCGCACATATTATAAAGTCAAAGCACTATCTTGTGCTTATTCCTGCGGTGTTCATGATCGGCGCGCTTATTACCGTTGCCGAACCGGATCTGCAGGTTCTTGCGGATCAGTTTGAAACGCTTAATCGATGGGCAGTTATTCTTACGGTTGCGGCAGGCGTCGGCTCGTTCCTTGTGCTTGCACTTGTGAGAATAATCAAAAAAATTCAGCTTACGCAGATTCTGCTTGCACTTTATGTGCTTGTTTTCGCCGTTGCCGGCACAATGGCAATTGATAACGGCACGTTTATCCCTGTTGCTTTCGATTCCGGCGGAGTTACGACCGGGCCGATCACTGTGCCTTTCTTCATGGCTCTCGGCATAGGTTTTGCAACTGTACGCGGCGGCAAGAATGCGCAGGATGACAGCTTCGGCATGGTTGCGCTCTGTTCGATCGGTCCGATTCTCGCCATGCTTATACTCGGGCTTGCAACGGGCGTAAATGAGGTTTCAAGCGGAGTTTCCGCCCTGCCTGAACACGGCGATTTCGGCGCGGTGGCTGCTGCATTCGGTCGAGGCTTGCCCGGCTACATAAAGGAAGTTGCGCTTGCATTGCTGCCGATAGTGCTGCTGTTCGGAATTTTTCAGTTTGTTTTTTTGCATTTGCCCAAGAAAATGCTGATAAGGCTCGGTGCAGGTCTTGTTTATACATTCGTCGGCCTTGTGTTTTTCCTGACGGGCGTAAACGTAGGTTTCATGCCTGCGGGAACATTTTTGGGCGGTGCACTTGCGGGAACGGCCGTTCCGTGGATATTGATACCGATAGGCATGGTGCTTGGCTTCGTTGTTGTTTTGGCGGAGCCTGCGGTGCGTGTTCTCAATAAACAGGTTGAAGAGATAACCGTCGGTGCGATTTCGCAGCGTGCCATGCTGCTCAGTCTTTCCATCGGCGTGGCTGTTTCCGTTGGTATTTCAATGCTGCGTGTTGTGACAGGAATTTCCTTATGGTATTTTCTTATCCCGGGTTATGCAATTGCGATTGAGCTTTCGTTCTTTGCACCCAAAGTTTTCACGGCTATTGCGTTTGACTCCGGCGGAGTTGCATCCGGTCCCATGACGGCAACATTCATGTTGCCCTTTGCAATGGGCGCATGTATTGCACTCGGCGGAAATGTGTCAACCGATGCGTTCGGACTTGTTGCAATGGTCGCATTAACGCCGCTGATAACGATTCAGGTGCTCGGATGCGTATACAAAATCAAGCTTATGCGTGTTGAACGCAGCAAGAGCGCAAAACAGGTTGATGACGGTGTAACGGTCATTGAATTTGAACCGGAGGGTATATAAATGAAAAACAATGCTGTTGAACCTATAAACCTTATAACCTGCATTGTCAATCGCGGAGACGGTGAAACCGTTACGGAACTGTGTGCTCGCGAAGGAATAAGCTGCAGCGTTGTGCTCCGCGGCAGGGGAACTGCCGACAACGCGATGCTCACAATGCTCGGTCTCGGCGAAAGCGAGAAGGACATTGTGATGCTCACTGTAGGACAGTCGCGGCAGGGCGAAATTATGGAAAAACTTACTGTGACTCTTCACCTTAACGAGAGAGGCAAGGGGATTGCGTTTTCGATACCTTTTTCCGGGCTTGCTTCACAGCTCGATTCCTATGCTCTGCTGGCCGGAATGAAGGCGAGTGCGAACTTGATTGATTTAAATTGAAGACGCGTGCAAAACGTAATTGTGTTTGGAGGATTGCATGATAAAACATGATTTGATACTTACAATTGTCAACCGCGGCTTTGCGGATGAAGTCATGAGCGCGGCAAAGGCAGCCGGTGCATTTGGAGGCACGGTCGTTAATGCACGCGGGACAGGAACGCACGAACTGCAGCATTTTTTCGGTGCGATTATTCAACCCGAAAAAGAGCTTGTGCTGATTTTGACCGAACGCGAAAAAAGAAATTCAATAATGGAAGCGATTTGCCGCGATGCGGGATTGTCAAAAGAGGGAATGGGAATCTGCTTTTCCCTGCCTGTTGACGGTGTTGCGGGCATTCGTTCCATATCAAACCTTGATGACCGGAAGGAGACGGAAAAGTCGGATACCCCCGAAGAGGTGTAGATGGCGTTTCACATGCAATGCAGGCATGCCCGAACGACAGAATAAACACGTCGTATAATTGCGGGCAGGCTTGGATTGCTTTGTTTGATAAAAGGATGAAAGAATTCAGTGTATTTGATATAATTGGACCGCGTATGGTCGGTCCTTCAAGCTCGCATACGGCGGGTGCGGTTCGTATCGGACTGGTTGCACACCGAATAGCGCGGGGAAAGATTAAGAGTGCAGAAATTACGCTTTACGGCTCGTTTGCACAAACGGGTCGCGGACATGGCACGGACAGGGCCGTTATTGCAGGTATACTTGGCGTTGAACCTGATGATGCACGAGTAAAGCATTCGATGCTGCTTGCAAAAAGCGAAAGTGTCGATATAAAAGTTAACTACAGTTCGAAAGAAACGGATCATCCGAACACTGCAAGGATTCATTTTGTTACAGAAGCCGGGCGCGAATTCTCACTGGTTGGCGT
>OGPU01002702.1_pt1 | contig 12017 bp, 9 predicted proteins | sample 1552991 | NCBI WGS metagenome assembly OGPU01 (sample SAMEA2580296, study PRJEB22360) | human gut metagenome | biome: human gut; feature: human-associated habitat; material: faeces | place: Denmark | collected 2008/2010 | reverse complement strand
CGAGCGGGGGCTCCTGTCTTTTTAGTGCCCTCGGATTGGGTCATAGTGTCTGTCGGTACCAAAACATCGGCATCGTCCTAGCTGTCAAGGGCTTGGCGTAGGTAGTCATTGGGGACGTTCTTAAGCGACTAGTCGAAAGGGACACTCTTGCGGCACTTGGCACTCGGGGACGTTCCTTTTGTGCCGGCACTTGGGGACGTTCCTTGCAGCAATCTGTCGATTGAACGTCGTTGTGTGTTCACGCTATCATGTAAGTTTAAAATTGGTTAGCCATGGCAAACGGTTAGCCTTGGTGAACATAAATACAACGCCCTGTGGGCGTCGGGGGAGGAACACGGACGTGAAGCTCGATACACTCGAGATTGGAAAGGACGCCGTTGTCGCATCGGTGGCATCGGACGATCAGGCACTCCGACAGCATATTTTGGACATGGGTCTAACGCCGGGCACCGAAGTCACCATGATGAAGTACGCCCCCATGGGCGATCCGCTCGAGATCCGCCTGCGTGGCTACGAGTTGACACTGCGCAAGGACGATGCCGCTCGCATCGAGCTCGTGGGTATTCACGACACCGATACGGGTCCGCGCGCTAACGCCGCAATCGGCACGACGGAGCATCCGGCCCTGGGCGAGGGGACGTATTCGCCCCGTGCGGCAAAGACGGCCGTGCCCGAGGGCGCGCCGCTGCACTTTGCCCTCGCCGGCAACCAAAACTGCGGCAAGACCACGTTATTCAACCAGCTGACGGGCTCCAACCAGCACGTCGGTAACTTTCCCGGCGTGACGGTCGACCGCAAAGATGGCACCATCCGTAACCATCCCGAGGCGAGCGTTACCGACCTGCCTGGCATTTACTCCCTGTCGCCGTACACAGGCGAAGAGGTCGTGAGCCGTCAGTTCATCCTCGACGAGCGTCCGGACGCCATCATCGACATCATTGACGCTACCAACATCGAGCGTAATCTGTACCTGACACTGCAGCTCATGGAGCTTGACCGTCCTATGGTCATCGCGCTCAACATGATGGACGAGGTGACCGCCAACGGCGGCGCCGTAGACGTCAACTTGCTCGAGAGCCTGTTGGGCGTGCCCGTTGTCCCCATTAGCGCTGCCCGCAACGAGGGCATCGGCGAGCTGGTGGACCACGCCCTGCACGTGGCGCGGTTCCGCGAGCGCCCTGGTCGCCTGGACTTTTGCGCGCCCGACGGTCCGGACGGCGGTGCGCTGCATCGCTGCATCCACGGTATTGCTAACCTGATCGAGGACCATGCCGTGACGGCGCACATCCCGGTGCGCTTTGCGGCGACCAAGCTGGTCGAGGGCGATGAGCTGGTAACCGAGGCGCTTCACCTGGATCGCAATGAGCTCGACGCTATCGAGCACATCATTACCCAGATGGAGGGCGAGGCCGGCACCGACCGCCTATCTGCGCTGGCCGATATGCGTTTTAGCTTTATCGGCGACGTGTGCGGGCGTTGCGTCGTCAAGCCGCACGAGAGCCGCGAGCACGTGCGCTCCGTCAAGATTGACCGCATCCTGACAGGTCGTTACACAGCCATTCCGGCGTTTCTGGTGATCATGGGCCTCGTCTTTTGGCTGACGTTTGGCGTGATCGGCGCGGCGTTGCAGGGACTCATGGAGGACGGCATCGCTGCTATCATCGCTTCGGCCGATGCAGGCCTCAAGGCGTTCGGTACCAACGACGTGGTGCGCTCGCTGGCTGTCGACGGCGTGCTTACGGGTGTGGGCAGCGTGCTGACCTTCCTGCCGATTATCGTCGTGCTCTTTTTGTTCCTCTCCATTCTGGAAGACTCCGGATACATGGCGCGCGTGGCCTTTGTCATGGATAAGGTGTTGCGTCGCTTTGGCCTGTCGGGCCGCAGCTTTGTGCCCATGCTCGTCGGTTTTGGCTGCACCGTGCCGGCTATCATGTCGACCCGTACGCTCCCATCCGAGCACGACCGCAAGATGACGGTCATGCTCACGCCGTTTATGAGCTGCTCAGCCAAGCTGCCGGTTTACGGCTTGCTGTGCGGGGCGTTTTTCCCGCAGGCGACGGTTCCCGCCATGGTCTCGCTCTATCTGATCGGTATCGTGGTCGGCTGCGTCGCGGCTTTGGTGCTCAACCGCACGGCATTTAAGGGCGACCCGGTGCCGTTTATCATGGAGCTCCCCAATTACCGCCTGCCGAGCGTCAAGACGACGGTGATGCTGGCATGGGATAAGGCCAAGGACTTCATCACCAAGGCCTTTACCATTATCTTTGCCGCGACCGTGGTCATCTGGTTCCTTCAGACGTTCGACATCCGCTTTAACGTGGTCGCCGATCAGTCGCAAAGCCTGCTTGCGGGCCTCGGCAGCATCATCGCGCCGGCGCTGGCGCCGCTTGGCTTTGGCGATTGGCGCGCATCCACGGCGCTCGTCACCGGACTTATCGCCAAGGAGAGTGTCATCTCGACCCTCACCGTGCTTTTGGGCGCGACCTCGCCCGCGGCACTGTCGACCATGTTTTCGCCGTTTACCGCTTACGTGTTCCTGGTCTTTACGTTGCTGTACCCGCCCTGCGTGGCGGCCATCGGCGCCGTCAGGAGCGAGTTGGGCGCACGCTATGCCGTTGCCGTGTTCGCGTTTCAAGTGACGGTCGCCTGGATCGTGGCGTTTGTCGTGCATTCGGCGGGCATATTACTGGGGTTGGCTTAGTTATTTATTGACGGCGCAACCTCTGTGTATCGAATTGTTTCGGTCCCGTGTCCGTTACTGACGGATGCGGGACCGTTGCTATATAATCGCCTCCGCTCAAAATGATTGGAGATGCTATATATGAGTCAGGCAAGGCAAGACGGCATCACGCTCAGGCAGTGGCTCCCACTCGTCGGGCTCACCTGCTGTGCGTTCGTGTTCAACACGTCGGAGTTTATGCCCATCGGCCTTTTGACTGATATCGCCGCGTCGTTCTCGCTCACCGAGGCCCAGGCGGGCATCATGATCTCGGTCTATGCCTGGGGCGTCATGCTGCTGTCGTTGCCGCTCATGGTGTTCGCTTCGCGTTTCGAGTTTAAGCGGATGCTGCTGGGCGTGCTTGCCGTGTTCTCGCTCGGTCAGTTCCTGTCCGCTGTGGCGCCGACCTATCCCATCCTGGTCTGCGCGCGCCTGGTGGTCGCTTGCGCACATGCCGTGTTCTGGTCAGTCGCCTCGATTATGGCCTCGCGCCTGGTCGACACTCGCCACGGCGCGCTCGCCATCAGCATGATCGCTACGGGCTCGTCCATCGCGCAGATCTTTGGCCTGCCTCTCGGTCGCGCCATTGGCTTGGCCGTGGGCTGGCGCATGACGTTTGCCGTGGTCGGGGGCCTCTCAGCCATCGCGGCCGTCTACCAGGCAGCGGTGTTCCCGGCCATGCCGGCGGGTGAGCGCTTTACCGTCAGACAGCTGCCCGAGCTGCTCAAGAACCCGCTCCTCATCGCGCTCTACGCAGTCACGGTCTTCATGGCGACCGGCTATTACGCAAGCTACAGCTATATCGAGCCTTTCCTGGCTCAGGTCGCCCATGTCGACGCAAGCGCTATCACCATGACGCTGACGGCGTTCGGCTGCTCCGGTCTGCTCGGAAGCTGGCTGTTCGGCCGCCTGTTCGATGGGCATCGCTTCCCGTTCTTGGCTATCACGCTCTCCGGCGTGCCGGTGGCCCTGCTGCTCATGGGGCCGGCCGCATCGTCGCTCGTGACAGTGCTTGCCGTCTGCGCACTGTGGGGTTGCTGCGCCACGGCCTTTAACGTGGCGTTTCAGGCCGAGCTCATCAAGCACACGCCGGCAGATTCGTCGGCCGTCGCCATGTCGATCTTCTCGGGCCTGTTCAATTTGGGCATTGGCACGGGTACCGCGATCGGCGGAGCCGTGGTTTCGGGTCCCGGTATCGCCTGGATCGGCTTCGCGGGCGGGTCGATTGCCGTCGTGGGCGTCATCCTCGCTATCACGGTGATGTTCCCGGCCATACGCCGCGCAAAGTCTGTCGCCTAGCCACATCCTCCTCATCAGTTGCGGTGAAATACGGACTGCTGGGCCCAATAAACCCGGCAAACAGTCCCTATTCCACCGCAACTTATTTTGGGGGAGGGGATGCACGGCAGGCATACAATGGATGTCGTTGTGTTGAGCTTACCGGGAGGCTGTTATGTGGGCATACGAGACGACGTTCTATCAGATCTATCCGCTGGGCTTTTGCGGGGCTCCGCGCGAAAACGTCGCGCCCGTTGCCGAGGATGAGCTCGCCCAGGCTGCCAACGCCGCGCCCAACCCCGATGCTCCTATCATGAAGGTCGCCCAATGGGCCGACTACATGCAGGAACTCGGCGTTGGCGCTGTGCTCATCAACCCACCGCTCGAATCTGATAGCCACGGCTACGATACACGCAGCCTGCGCCATATCGACCGTCGCCTGGGTGGGGACGCCGACTTTGCCGCCGTATGCGACACGCTGCATGCCCATGGCATCCGCGTGGTGCTCGATGCCGTCTTCAACCACGTCGGCCGCGGTTTTTGGGCCTTCCGCGATGTGCAGGAGCGCAAGTGGGACTCGCCGTACAAGGACTGGTTCCACATTAGCTTTGACGGCGATTCCTGCTATGGCGATGGCTTTTGGTACGAGGGCTGGGAAGGCCATTTTGAGCTTGTGAAGCTCAACCTGCAAAATCCCGCTGTGGTCGATTACCTGCTCGAGTCCGTGCGCCGTTGGGCCGATGTCTTTGGCGTCGACGGTCTGCGCCTGGACGTCGCCTACATGCTCGACCGCGATTTCATGCGTCGTCTGCATAGCTTTGCCCGTGAGCTCAAGCCCGACTTTGCGCTCATCGGCGAGACGCTCCACGGCGACTACAACCAGATCGTCAACGACGAGATGCTCGACTCCTGCACCAACTACGAGTGCTACAAGGGCCTGTACTCCAGCTTTAACTCGGTCAACATGTTCGAGATCGCCCATTCGCTGCACCGCCAGTTTGGCGGCGATCCGTGGTGCATCTACCGCGGCAAACATCTGCTGTCGTTTGTCGACAACCACGATGTGCCGCGCCTGGCAAGTATCCTCACCGACAAGTCGTGTCTGCGTCCCGCCTACGGCATGCTCTTTGGCATGCCGGGCATCCCGTGCGTCTACTATGGCAGCGAGTGGGGAATTGCCGGCGAAAAGGGTGGCCCCGATGGCGACTGGGCGCTGCGACCTGCGCTCAATGAGCCTGCGCCCAACGAGCTGACGGCGTTCATCACGCAGCTTGCGCACCTACGCTCGGCCGACGACGCGGCTGCCCGTGCTCTCAACTACGGTGCCTATCGCAACGTGGTGATCCAGAACAAGCAGCTGCTGTTCGAGCGCGCCTGTGACGGCGCGACGGTACTCGTGGCGGTGAATGCCGTGGGTGAGCCTTACACCTTTGGCGCCGGCGAGCTCAACGGGTCCTTCGTCGACCTGCTTGCCGACGATGCGCCCACGGTCGAGCTGACGGGTACCCTTGAGCTTGCACCCTACGAGGTGCGTTATCTGCTGAGGGCCTAGCCCATGGCCGTATCTGACGAGGGCTATCAACATATTGAGCATGGGTTTGAGCCCGTGTTTGACGAGCACTCGCGCGTTTTGGTGCTCGGGTCGTTTCCCTCGGTGCTCTCGCGTGCCAATGCCTTCTACTATGGCAATCCGCAGAACCGCTTTTGGCGCGTGATGGCCGCGTGCCTCGGTGTGCCCGTGCCGCCCAACGAGGGTGATCCTTTGGCAAGTGGTGAGCCCGCGACGCTCGATGCCTCGATTGCCGCCAAGCGCTCCATGCTGCTGAACGGCGGCGTGGCCCTGTGGGATGTAATCGAGAGCTGCGACATCAAGGGCTCAAGTGACGCTAGCATCAAAAACGTCGTTCCGGCGCATGCCGAGCGTATTACCGGCGCAGCTCCTATCGAGGTCGTTGTCTGTAACGGCGGCACGGCAGGTCGGCTCTACAAGCGCTATCTACAAGAGCGCACCGGGCTGCCGGCCATCGTTCTGCCGTCGACAAGTCCCGCCAATGCGGCGTGGCGCCTGGAACGCCTTGTCGAGCGCTGGCGCGATGTCGTTGATTGGGGCGCTCTGTAATTTAGATATCTGGTTGGGCGCGGGTGCCGAGACGTTTCATGATGGCATGCCAGATCGGTGCGGGCAGCGCGGGCTTGGCGCGCACCATGCCGTCGGCATCGACGCTTTCGGCATTGCCGCCGCCAAGTCGCTGCGCATGCTCAACGGAGCAGCCCATGCGCACAGCGCCCACAAGCTTATCCATCGCTTCCGAAAAAGGCCGGCGTAAGAGACCCATGCGTGGGGAATGGCGAAGCGCTGCGATGCCGCTGCCGGCGCAGATGACAACACCGTCACACCATGGTAGGTCACGTAGAATACATGCCCGGTATAGGCGGTCGAGGACTTCGTCCGCCTGCTTGTTGTTTTTGGACGCGGCCTGGACGACGACATAGATGCGTGTCTCTGTATTTCCAAAGCGATTGAGTATCTCCTCGACAGCGATCATAGCCTCATCGTCAAATGCATCATCAACAGCGAGCACCATGCCATCGACTACACCGGCGTCATCCGCCTCCAAATCGATCGGGCGGGGGAGCTCGGTGCCAGAAAGCTGAGCATAGGCGGCGATGGCATCCTGCAGGTCCCAGAGCAAAAACTCAAGATCGGCGCTCTCGGGAATACTGACAAACGCGATGTTATGCAGTGCTTTTGGTGTATCGCCGCGTGCGGTCGTCTCCATGCCACCTCCTTTCCGGTTGGTTTCCGTTTAGGTTACACCGTCTGGTGGCGCTCCGCCGCGCTATCCTAGTGCAACCCTTACGAAAGGAACGCCATGCGTCTGCCCATGAATACCTCGCTTGCCACGCTCAAGCCCTCCGGCATCCGCCGGATCAACGCACTCGCCGCGCAGCATCCGGGATGCATCGCGCTCGCGCTCGGCGAGCCCGATTTTCCTACGCCCGATGTGATTAGCGCCGAGGTGACCGCCGCGCTGGACCGCGGTGACACGCACTATCCGCCCAACAACGGTCGCCCCGCCCTGCGTGAGACGTTGTCTGCCTACATGGGGGATGCGGGCCTTACGTTTTCGGCCGACGAGGTCATCCTGACCGACGGCGCGACCGAGGCACTGTCGGCAACATTCATTGCTATGCTCAACCCCGGCGATGAGGTCATTATCCCCACGCCGGCCTTTGGCCTGTACGAGAGCATCGTCGTGGCCAACCACGCCAAGGCGGTCTTTTTGGATACGGAGCCTGCGCAATTCCAGATTGACGAGGACGCACTTCGTGCTTGCGTGACGCCGGCGACCAAGGCCATCGTCATCTGCACGCCCAACAATCCTACGGGCTGCATCCTCGACGCGGCATCGCTCGACGCCGTGGCGCGCGTAGCAGAACAGTCGGGCATCTACGTGGTCTGCGACGACGTATACAGCCGCCTAGTCTATGTGGATGGCTATGAGCGTTTTGCCCAGCGCCACCCGGAGCTACGCGAGCAGACGGTGGTCATCGAGAGCTTTTCCAAGCCCTGGGCTATGACCGGTTGGCGCCTGGGCTGGCTCGCAGCGGCAACCCCCGTCATCGCCGAGATCGCAAAGGCCCACCAATACTTAGTATCGAGCGCCGTCTCCTTCGAAATGGACGCCGCAGCCCGAGCCCTCACCGTCGACCCAACCCCCATGCTCAAAGTCTACCGAGCCCGCCGCGAGCGCGTACTCGAAGCCTTAAACGCCATGGGCCTCGACGTAGTAGAGCCCGCAGGAGCCTTCTATACTTTCCCGAGCATCAAAAAGTTCGGCCTAACCAGCGAAGACTTCTGCATCAAAGCCATCAAAGAGGCAAACGTAGCCCTAGTCCCGGGCGACTGTTTCGGCACCGAAGGCCACATCCGCCTCAGCTACTGCGTCTCCGACAAAGATCTGGACGAAGGCCTAAATCGCCTGTCCACCTTCATTTCAACCCTGTAGCCCTCAGGGATGCAACACATCAGCCCACCGACCCAAGCATTATGAGTGGGGCGCGCCGGCCAACGGAAAACCGGGCTGCCCCATAGTTGACGCAGGCCGCGCCGCCGAAGGCCAGGCGCAAGGTTTTCGTAGATTCCGCACGAGCCGAAGGCCACTTAATGTGGCCTTCGTGCGAGCCCAGGACTTGACCGAGCGAAAACCTTGCGCCTGGCCTTCGGCGGAGCGTGCCGGATGGTGGAATTGTGTGCAGCCCGGTTTTCCGTTGACCGACGCCGGGGTCCCCGCCATAATACTTTCGGTTCACGCACGAATCCGCTGCCAGAGACAGCCGGCGCAAACGGGTCTTACCCGCGAGCTTAATGGGACTTCCCGCCAGCCGAGGTGGTCGAGTAGATATGTCTTCTCGCCCCCGTCGCTCATGCAGCGCGGGGGCTTTCTTTTTGGACATGCCCCCGTCACGTCCTTGTGGCGGACCGTGCCCGGAAAGAATTCGAGGAGGTGTAATTCATGCCCCAGCAGTACAAAATCGACAAGGTTGCAGAGATCGAGTCCCGTATCGCCGAGAACGCCGGTCTGTTCGTCGTCAACTACAACGGTCTGACGGTTAAGCAGGCTCAGGAGCTGCGTCATCAGCTTCGCGAGTGCGGCGCCGAGATGAAGGTCTACAAGAACAACCTGGTCAAGATCGCCCTCAAGAACCAGGAGCAGCCCGAGATCGACGAGATCCTCGCCGGCCCCGTCGCTTATGTGTTCTACGAGTCCGAGCCGGTCGAGGCCGCTAAGGCCCTTAAGGACTTCTCCGCTAAGTCCAAGGGCGTCCTTGAGATCAAGGGCGGTATCTCCGACGGCAAGGCCGTTTCCGCTGATGATGTTAAGGCTATCGCCGAGCTGCCCACCAAGGATCAGCTTCTCGGCCAGATCGCCGGTCTCATCTCCGGTTTCGCTCGCGACATCGCTGTCTGCGTCAACGGCGTTTCCTCTGGTCTCGCTCGTTCGATTCAGCAGGTCTCCGAGCAGAAGGCAGCCTAGTTGCTGTTTTCACCCGCGGCGGCAACGCCGCACCCCTGGCGCATTCACGCCGTGTTTTAACTGATCTCCGTGCACAGACACGGAAACCGAAAGGACTTAGAAATGGCTAAGCTTACCACCGATGAGATCATCGATGCTCTTAAGGAAATGACCCTTCTCGAGGCTTCCGAGCTCGTCAAGGCTATCGAGGACACCTTCGGCGTTTCCGCCGCTGCTCCTGCCGCTGTTGTCGCCGCTCCCGCTGCTGGCGCCGCTGAGGCCGAGGAGAAGACCGAGTTTGACGTCGTGCTCGAGGGCTTCGGCGACAACAAGATCCAGGTCATCAAGGCCGTCCGTGAGCTCACCAACCTTGGCCTGAAGGAGGCCAAGGAGGTCGTCGAGGGCGCTCCCAAGGCTGTTCTCGAGGGTGCCAAGAAGGAGGACGCCGAGGCTGCCAAGGAGAAGCTCGAGGCTGCTGGCGCTGCTGTCACCCTCAAGTAATCAGGCTTTCTCGCCAGATTTCTTTGCAGACGGGGTTCGCATTGCGAGCCCCGTCTTTTTTGTTTTTCGGTCCCTCGACATCGGTAGCTCAAACTGCCATGTTCTGTGATTTGCGTCGTATCGGGCGCCCTGCCGTTGGGCAATAAAATTGCACCATTCGAGCAATAATTTGCGTTGACCTGCTGAAGAATTGTCTCTGCCTTGTAGCGACATATAGTTCCAGCGGTAAGATGCTTGGGTATCGCAATTTGGTCTGCGGCTGTGTGCCGCACGCATGGGGCGCTTTTGCGCCTGCGAAAGGATCTTTGAATAACATGAAGGCAATCATCCCCGCCGCCGGTCTTGGCACGCGTTTTCTGCCTGGCACCAAGTGCACGCCCAAAGAGATGCTGCCGGTGCTCGACAAGCCCGTCATTCAGTACGTCGTCGAGGAGGCGCTCGACCCCGAGGAAGTCGACGACGCCATCATCGTTACTTCTCCCGGCAAGCCCGAGCTGCTGAACTACTTCCAGCCCGATCGCTCGCTCGAGAACCTGCTGCGCGAGCGCGGCAAGAACGCCTATGCCGATGCCGTCGCCCACGCTGGCGGTATGCCGGTCGACTTCCGCTATCAGTACGAGCCCAAGGGCCTCGGCCATGCTATCCGCTCTGCTGCCGACGCCGTGGCAGGGGAGAACTTCCTGGTTCTTCTGGGCGACTACGTTGTGCCTAACCGCGACATCTGCGACAAGATGCTCGCCGTTTCCAAGGAGCACGGTGGCGCTTCGGTTATCGCCGTCGCTGCTTGCTCGCCCGAGGAAGTCAGCCGCTACGGCGTTATCGCCGGTGAGCGCGTCGGTTCGCTCGAGGGCGCCGAGGACGTTGCCGATGCAGAGCCGGGCGCTGTCTGGCGTATCGGCGGTCTGGTCGAGAAGCCCGCTCCCGAGGCGGCTCCGTCCAACCTGTACATCGTCGGTCGCTACCTGCTGAGCCCGCTGGTCATGGACCTGCTGGCAGATCAGCAGGCCGGCAAGGGCGGCGAGATCCAGCTCACCGACGCCATGGCCCGTTCGCTCGACCGTGAGGCCATGTATGCCGTCGTCATCGACCCGCTGTCGGGCTACGACACCGGCACTCCCTCTGGCTGGATGGCCACCAACGCCCTCATGGCTGCAAGCGATCCTCGCTTTGCCGGCGCCTTCTGGGATGCCATCGACGAGCGCGGCGGTTTGATGCGCAAATAAGCCTTTCGGGCATCGACATTTACGGGTGCGGACTTCGGTTCGCGCCCGTTTTTTTATAAGAGCTGCGATTGCCAGCCCTCTGTTCACAGAAAATATATGAACAGGTGTTCGATGCATATCCATCTACCTGCATGTTTTCTGTCGAAAAACTTTGCTACTCCAAAAACTCAATCACGTCAAGGCTTTTCTTGCTCAACGGTCGGTACCTGATAAACTATTAGGTTGCGATAACTGGCGAAGCTATGCCTCGCCAATCCACCGAGCATTTCCGTGAAGGAGGAAAAACCTGGTGACCTACGCATACACTGCCACTGAGCGCAAGCGCGTCAGCTTCGGGAAAATCCCGGAGGCCATGGAGCTCCCCAACCTTATCTCTGTTCAAAGGGAATCCTTTGAGCGTTTTAAGGACGAGGGCCTTCGTGAGGCGTTCAAGGAATCCAGCCCCATCCAGAGTCAGAACCATGTTCTCGAGGTTACCTTCGGCGAGCATCAGTTCGGCGACCCCGCGCACACCGTCGAGGAGTGCCGCGAGAAGGACATGACCTATCAGGCCCCGCTTCTGACTGACGTCCGTCTCACCAACAAGGAGACCGGCGAGATCAAGGAGCAGCTCGTCTTTATGGGCGACTTCCCCATGATGACCGATCAGGGCACCTTCATCATCAACGGTACCGAGCGTATCGTCGTCTCGCAGCTCGTCCGCTCCCCGGGCGTGTACTACAGCTCCGAGATGGATTCGGGCAAGCAGATCTACAAGGCTCAGATCATCCCGTCCCGCGGTGCCTGGCTTGAGTTTGAGGTCGACAAGCGCGACCAGCTCATGGTCTCCATCGACCGTAAGCGCAAGCAGAGCGCCACGATGTTCCTGCGCGCCCTTGGCATCGCCGTCACCAACGACGATATCATCGAGCTGCTCGGCAACTCCGATGTGATCAAGCGCACCCTCGAGCGCGATACCGCCCTCACTCGCGAGGACGCCCTCATCGAGATTTACCGTCGTCTGCGCCCGGGCGAGCCTCCCACCGTGGATGCTTCCCGCAGCCTGCTCGAGGGCCTGCTCTTCAACCCGCAGCGCTACGATCTGGCCCGCGTCGGTCGTTACAAGGTCAACAAGAAGCTCAACCTCACCACCGAGGAAGAGGTCACGGTGCTCACCGACGAGGACATCGTCGCTACGCTTCGCTACCTGCTGTCCCTCGCTGCCGGCGAGCAGGGCTTCAAGGTCGACGACATCGACCACTTTGGCAACCGCCGCATTCGCACCGTCGGCGAGCTCGT